>OGUL01001646.1_pt1 | contig 18015 bp, 14 predicted proteins | sample 1553651 | NCBI WGS metagenome assembly OGUL01 (sample SAMEA2580048, study PRJEB22360) | human gut metagenome | biome: human gut; feature: human-associated habitat; material: faeces | place: Denmark | collected 2008/2010
ATGATCCAGAAAAGTGCAATATAGAACGTGAACACAGATAATAACAAAAGCGGGACAAAGCTCAGATTCAGCTTCACATATCTCCAGAGGTTCCCCTTCATCAATCTGGCACTCTCTTTCAATGCCTGGAGTCCTCCAAGCTCTGTGTCGTCAGCCATGAGAAAATAGGTCATGGCAAATGGAAGAGAAATAAGAAAATTCAGCAATGTGCTTACTGACAGAAGCCCCAGTGTCATAGAAAGCCACTTAATCTGGGAATCCACAGTCAGTCCAGGGTCTGTAGTAAAGCTCACGTAGTAATAAGGAATTGCTGTAACAATCTGGATCACTGCCAGCACAAAACCAGCAATAATAACCCGGTCCGGCTGATTTTTGAAAAAGTATCCCAGATCTCCCAGTGAAAATTCTTTCCCCCTGGAAATATTTAACAGCATATAACCAAAACCTGCTGATATAATTCCTACGATCAATGACACCACCAGCATAAAGACTTCGCTGAGAACCAGATCCAATGGGGATGTTCCGGAAAATAAATTAGTAGAAAGAATGGTTCCCAGCATATTCAGTCCATATACTGCCAAAAGCCCCAGAAGCACAGTTCCTACGTGTCCCTGCAATGCTTTTTTTGCCTGCAGTTTGATCTCCTTTGTACTTCTTTTTTTCATAATGATCATTCTCCTTTGCAGTGAAACAGCAAGCCGGGATTCTGATGCATCCCGGCCAGATATATAACATCATTATTTCGCTGTTTTCACTTTTGTACACCAAATGTCATATGTTACTGTTCAAGAGCTTCGCAGCAACACACTTCACGAAACACAGAAATCATGCATTCGCATGATTTCCCGCCGCACATTTCATTTTTTATTTTATCTGCAAACGGACCTGTCTGCTTATGCAGTTCGTCTGCTTCCCCAGAAAAACAGCGCCACTGTACCCGGACCAGTGTGACTTCCGATGGTTGTTCCAACACTGTTGATCTCAACTTTTCCATTAAGCTTCGGAAATCTTTCCTCCACAAGCCGCGCCACTTCTTTTGCATCTTCCAGGCATGCAGACTGGGAAATATAGCATTTTCCGGAATAATCAAGCCCATCTTGCGCATACTCTTCCATCTTATCCACAATTGCGCGGATTACCTTTTTCTTTGTGCGGATCTTAAATCTTGGGATCAGTTTTCCCTGATCGTCCATATTCAAAAGAGGACAGATATTCAGCATAGTTCCAAAAAATCCACTTGCTTTGGAAATACGACCTCCTCTGATATAGAAAGTAAGATCTGTAGAAAAGAACCAATGCTGTAAATTCAGCTTGTGCTCCTCAGCCCATGCATGAACTTCCCCGATAGATTTTCCCTCATCACGCAGATCTGCCAGCTTATCCATAAAAAGGCCATAGCCAGAGGATGCACCCAGTGAATCCACAACCAGGATCTTACGCCCCGGATATTTCTCCTCCAGTTCTGCTTTTGCAACGTTTGCAGAATTTATAACGCCGGAAATTCCGGAAGACAGGCAGACATGAAGCACATCTTTGCCTTGTTTCAAAAATCTCTCGAAATACTCCTCGAATTCATCTGCATTTACCTGGGAAGTTTTGGTGGACGCCCCGTCCTGCATTGCTTTATAAAACTGGTCAAAGGGCATTGACTGTCCCAGATCATCCGCATATTCTTTTCCATTTAATTCATAATGAAAGCAGATATAGGAAATATTTCTTTTTTCAAAATGTTCTTTGGTAAGGTCTGCTGTGGAGCAGCAGCTGATCACATAATCACTCATATTTCCCCTCCTGTTATTCCTGTAAGATACCAGCTTTCTGTATCCTAAATGTTACGTTCAGTCGGCAAGACCAAAAGCATCGTGTACTGCATTCATAGCCCTGATTCCGTCTTTCTCATTGATCAGGACGGTAATACGGATCTCGGATGTAGAGATCATGTTGATATTTACGCCCTCATTATAAAGGCTCTCGAACATCTTTGCAGCCACACCAGGATTGCTGAGCATACCGGAACCAACGATGGAAAGCTTGGCGATATTGCGCTCAGAGTGAAGCTCCTTGAAGCCAAGGCGCTCCTGGCTCTCCTCCAGAGTGGCAACTGCATCATCCAGATCATCCTTATTTACGGTAAAAGAAATGTCCTTTGTTCCTGCACGTCCGATAGACTGCAGGATAACATCTACATTAATATTTTTCTTTGCAAGGGTATCAAATACCTTAAATGCAACACCAGGCACATCACGAAGTCCCAGTACTGCGATCCTCACAGCGTCTGTATCCAGCGCAACACCGCTGATCAGCATTCTTTCCACGCTAACTACCTCCTTAACTACCGTTCCTTCACTGTTATTCAGGCTGGAGCGGACCACAAGGGGCACTCCGTATTTCTTCGCCATTTCCACAGAACGGTTGTGAAGTACACCCGCTCCTGACGTTGCCAGATCCAGCATCTCATCGTATGTGATTTCTTTCAGCTTTCTGGCATTTGGAACCTTACGCGGGTCGGCTGTGTAAACGCCGTCCACATCTGTATAGATCTCACAGGCATCTGCATGAAGTGCTGCTGCCAGTGCCACTGCAGTGGTATCAGAGCCGCCTCGTCCCAGAGTTGTGTAGTCATCGTATTTATCTACGCCCTGGAATCCGGTAACAATTACGATCCTGCGGGCATCCAGTTCCCGGCGGATACGCTCTGTATCGATTCTTTTTAATCTTGCATTCTGATGGCTGCTTGTGGTATGCATGGTCACCTGAAAAGCATTCAGGGAAACCGCCGGAACGCCCAGCTTGTGCATTACCATGGCCATCAGAGATACGGACATCTGCTCACCGATGGTAAGGAGCATATCCATCTCACGCTTCGGAGGCTTGTCGTCCATATCATGAGCCATACGGATCAGCTCATCTGTATATTTTCCCATGGCGGATAAAACCACCACCACGTCATTTCCTTTTTTATATTCTTCGATACAACGGTTGGCAACATTATACATTCTCTGTTTGTCCCCAACGGAAGTACCGCCGAATTTCTTAACTATCAGCATAGTTTTTCCTTTCACGCTGTCAGTTTTATTTTTATCTGCTCATACAGACAGTTTCGCGCAGCTGCCCATGACCTGAATAACTGCGGCTTCATGTTATCAGTCTTTCACGCGGATCATGCCCAGAACATTCTCTCCAAGCGCTTTCACACGCTCTTTGTACTCGCCCTGTGTCATAAGTCTGGTAATAAAACCAAATTCTTCCGGAAGGGAATCCGGCTCGATCACAGCCTCAACCTTACCAAAAGCCTTATCCACTTCATCCAGGGAAGTATCCTTCACACGTACAAAGAAACGGCCTTCTACAGAATCCGGCTCCATCAGGGTCATCTCTTCATTGCTCCAGTTATTTGGAATGGTATCATGAAGATGCTTTGCAGCCTCCACAACGTCTGCTACAACTGCACTTGCAGTAGGAAGCTTGCCGGCTCCGCTTCCATAGAACATGGCATCGCCAAGCATGTTTCCATGTACAAAAATACTGTTGAACACTCCCTTTACGCCATAAAGAGGATTCTCCTGTCCTACAAGGAAAGGTGCTACAAGTGCGTAGAAGGAATCGTCTCCCAATTTCTTGCTTGTGCCAAGAAGCTTGATGCTTCTGCCCATTTCTCTTGCGTATTCCATATCCTCTGGTGTGATCTTTGTAATTCCTTCTGTATAAACATTTTCAAAATTCAGGAATTTTCCATATGCCAGAGAGGAAAGAATGGCAATCTTACGGCATGCGTCCTGTCCTTCCACGTCAGCGGTAGGATCAGCCTCTGCGTAGCCTTTTTCCTGAGCCTCTTTCAGAACAGTATTGAAATCAGCGCCTTCTGTGATCATCTTATCCAGCATATAGTTAGTAGTTCCGTTCAGAATTCCGCTGACCTCATCGATCTCATCTGCGGTAAGAGAACCGTTGATGGCACGAATGATCGGGATTCCACCGCCGCAGCTTGCCTCGAAAAGGAAGTTGATCTTTTTCTCTTTTGCAATTTCCATAAGCTCAGGACCGTATTTGGCAACCAGAGCTTTATTTGAGGTACACACACTCTTGCCGGCTTCAAGTGCTCTTTTTGTAAAAGTATAGGCAGCACCGGTTCCTCCCATTACTTCTACTACAATTTTAACTTCCGGATCGTTTACGATCTGCTCAAAGTCATGAACAAGAATCTCTTCTACCGGATCTCCAGGGAACTCACGAAGATCCAGTACATATTTGATCTTAATCTCTTCCCCGGCTCTTTTGTTAATCAATTCATGATTGGTGCGGATGACTTCTACTACACCGCTTCCAACTGTGCCATATCCTAACACTGCAATATTTATCATCTGTCCGTTACTCCCTGCCTAAAATTTTTAAATAATGGATTCCTTCCATCTGTTCAATGTCATCCACCATTGCCTCAGCATCCCCTTCTCCCTGAAGGATCTGCACACTTAAGGTAAGAGTGGCAATACCACTGATGGGAATACTCTGATGTATGGTCAGAATATTGCCATGGTTTTCTGCAATAGCCCGAAGAACATTGGATAAAATTCCCGGCTCATCATCCATCTGTATAATAAATGTGATGGTCTTTCCCTTGGCTTCCTCGTGGAAGGGAAAAATATCATCTTTATATTTATAGAAAGAGCTTCGGCTGATTCCCACAGCGTCTGCAGCTTCCTGAACCGTAGCTGCCCGCTTTGATTCCAGAAGCTTCTTCGCTGCAACTACATTCAGAAGCACCTCTGGCACAGCCCGCTCTTTTACTACAAAATATTTATTCTTATCTGTTGTCTTTGGCATCCTGCATTTCCTTCCACTTTCACTGCGCCCTGCAAATCTCTGCCATTACAGCCGTTGTATCCAGACATAATCCTGAAACTGGCCTTACCCTGTTACCGTTCACTCCGTGAACAGCAGCATGCTTTTACTGCTGTTCTGCAGGTCTCTTCGCAAGTGCGATCCATTTCAGATATGCATTAATAAAGATATCAATGGCACCATCCATAACTGCATCTACATTTCCGGTTTCTTCATTGGTACGGTGATCTTTGACCATGGTATATGGCTGCATAACGTAGGAACGGATCTGGTTGCCCCAGCCGATATCCGTTACTTCACCTCGGATTCCGGAAAGCTTGGCTTCTGCTTCCTGCTGTTTCAGAAGATATAACTTCGCCTTCAGCATCTGCATAGCCTTATCTTTATTCATATGCTGGGAACGCTCATTCTGACACTGTACCACGATTCCTGTTGGGAAATGAGTGATACGGATAGCGGATGAGGTCTTGTTGATATGCTGTCCGCCGGCACCACTGCTTCGGTAGGTATCAATACGGATATCCTCATCATTGACCTCTACGTCCAGATCTTTCTCAATATCCGGCATTACATCGCAGGATACGAAAGAGGTCTGGCGCTTTCCAGCCGCATTGAACGGGGAAATACGTACCAGACGGTGAACACCTTTCTCAGACTTCAGAAGTCCGTATGCGTTCTCTCCGTTTACCTGGAACGTAACAGATTTGATACCAGCTTCATCGCCGTCCAGATAGTCCAGAACTTCAATTGAAAAGCCCTTGCGCTCAGCCCAGCGTGTATACATACGATACAGCATGCTGCACCAGTCGCAGGCTTCTGTTCCACCAGCTCCTGCATTTAGTTTGATAATGGCATTCTCGCCGTCATACTCTCCTGAAAGAAGTGTCTTCACACGGATACTGTCAAACTGTGCCTGGAACTCATCCAGCATTTCCTGGATTTCTTCGATCATGGACGGATCATTTTCCTCATAGCTCATCTCGATCAGGGTCTCCATATCCTCTTTCTGGGTTACCAGATTCTGATAGGTTTCCATGTCGTCCTTCATGCTCTTTAATTCTTTCATTTTCTTCTGGGATACTTCTGCATTGTCCCAGAAATCAGGCGCTTCCATTTCGCGCTCTAATTCTTCAACCCGCTTTTCTTTGTTAGCCAGGTCAAAGTGAATCCCTCACTTCCACTAATGGTTCTGTGTATGTTGCAAGAATGCTCTTGAACTGGTCTAATTCAACCATAGCTTCACCTTCTTTCTAATATTTCTGTGTAACTGTCCAGTGTTTTCTGAATCGTTACATTTCTCCAACAATGCCGCAGATCTGGAACGTGTTTGAAAAATCATTCCCGCGATCCGCACGGCACACAGACTTTCAAACTATACAATAGCATATTCCGTGGGAAATTACAATAAAAAGCGGTGTGGAAAGGAATAGCCACCCGTTACCGTTTCCTTTGTGAATAACAGTCATTCTCTCTGTTGCGATTTTTTCTCAAAAATGGATTTTAGAATAGGTTGAAAAATCTCTGTATTTCTTATATCATAAACTAATGGTTCGTTTGTGGAACATGGTTCTATGATATAATGATTTTGGTTAAAGCGATTAATGAAGAGGTATCATTTTTGAAGAAAAAAGAAGCAGTATTTATTGGTGCACTATTGGTTATTTCAGTGGTGCTTTGTATTTTTGTTTATGCGGTTCCACATGGAACTCATGGGTCGATCCAGATTACGGTGGATGGGGAGCTTTATGGGACTTATTCACTGGCGGAGGATCAGGTGATCCAGATTGGGGATACCAATGTGTGTGAAATTAAGGACGGCGAGGTAAAGATGACAGAGGCAGACTGTCCGGATCATCTTTGCATGAAGCAGCCGGCAGTGGGCAGTGCAGGCGGATATATTGTGTGCCTGCCAAACAGAGTAGTCATTCAGGGAGAGGGCGATTCAGATTCACAGGATTCCGAGAGTGGATTTGACGCAGTGGTGTAAGTGATGGATCAGAAAAAGACAGCGTATCTTGGGCTGTTTGCAGCCATTGCCATTATTTTCGGGTATGTGGAGTCGTTGATTCCGTTTTTTGCGGGAATTCCGGGAATGAAGCTGGGGCTTGCAAATCTGGCGGTGCTTTTTGTGCTGGAGAGGTATACGTGGAAAGAAGCGGCGCTGGTTTCCATTGTGAGAATTTTTATTATCGGTTTTATGTTTGGAAGTGGCTCCAGTATTATGTATAGTCTGGCGGGGGCGACCCTTAGTTTGATTGTGATGGTTTTTGTAAAAAATATGATTGGATTCGGACAACTGGGTGTGAGCGTGGCTGGTGGCGTTTCCCATAACATCGGTCAGCTGCTGGTGGCGATTCCGGCAACGCATACGGTGGGACTGTTGTATTATTATGCTCCAGCGCTGATGGTGTCGGGAGTGATTACAGGACTGCTGATTGGAGTGCTGACGAAGGAAGTACTTAAGAGAATTCCGTGAGATGTTACCACCGTACGCATCTGGGCTGAATATATTCAGCCCAAATGCTGTTAGTTGAAAAAGAGCTCCAGGCGATAGTTTTTGACTATCCTCTGGAGCTCTTTTCGTTATTCCGTAAGCTATCATTTTCTATGAATCTATCATGGACAACTTATGCTTCGTTTACTGTGTATCCGTCTTTCATTAATTCGAATTTATCCATCAGTCCACTTGTCACATACACATTTTTGTCTTCATCTACAAATACGGCTTCTGCATCATATTTCTCTAAAAGAGGTTTGGCCGCGTCCATACCCAGGACGAAGCAGGCGGTGGAAAGGCCGTCGGCCAGATAGCCCTGGTCGCAGACGATGGTGACGGAGGTGAGACCGTTCTGGACGGGGTAGCCGGTCTTTGGATCCAGGATGTGGTGGTAGCGGATTCCATCTTCTATGAAGTATTTTTCGTAGTCGCCGGAGGTGGAAAGGAACTGGTTGGCGTCCAGGGTGATGGCGCCAAGGTAGTCACCTTCGGTGTCACGGGGATCGGTGAGGGCTACTTTCCAGGGGGAACCGTCTGGCTTTTCGCCGTAGGTCATGACACTGCTGCCACCAAGGTTCAGAATCATACCGAAAACGTCTGGCTGGGTTTGCAGGTAATCCATGATCAAATCACAGCCCATGCCTTTTCCAACGGCACCAAGATCCAGGGTACAGCCATCAAGAAGGGTTACATTGTTTCCGTCCATCTGAATTTTCTCGTAGCCCACTTCGGGAAGAAGGGTGTCGATTTCGGACTGATCTGGGACATGAGGGTTCTCGCCGGCAATGTCCCACAGGCGGATAATTTTTCCAAGGGTGGGGTCAAAAGCACCGTTGGAATCCTGGGAAAGCTGGCGGATTTTCTCAAGGTCGGCGGCAAGATCATCAGAGACTTCCATGGTCTTGCCATCAGCATTGTTCAGCTGGGAAATCTGGGAGTTTTCCTCTGTCCAGGAAAGGAGGGTGGTTTCCATTTCGCGGAGCTTTTCACCAATCTGGGTATTGATGTCCGCGCCTGAGGTGTAAAGGGTTTCGGAAACTACCGTGTCCATTGCGAAATCTGCGTTGGTGTATTTTTCTACGTCAGCAGCATAAACAACTGTAGTGGTTTTTCCCAGTACTGTTGCAGAAATGACAGTGAGAAACAGGCTGCTGCAGAGAATTCCTGCCGCACTTCTCTTTCTCAAATTCCTTCTCCCATTAAACATATCCAAGCAGGTAAGTGATTGACCTCTGGACTGCTTTTTATAATGTACCTTAATTAAATCGACTTCATTCTGAAATCTTACTTTACTTCTTTTTTTACTCATATCCTGTTCTTTCTGATTTTATTTTCTCTTATTTTCCAATAGCGTTCGCCCATCTTTTCCCAGCTCGTGTTTAAAAAAGGCTCTCATCTTTCGCCTTCGGAATCCCGATCCGGATATTCTTCTTCGGGCAGATTCCCTGGCAGGCGTGGCAGCAGATACATTCTCCTGAGAGAGGGGTATCACCGTCAATGTCCAGATGAGCAGGACAGCGCTTTTTGCAGGCTCCGCATTTCGCCGGACAGGTGCCTCTGTCACGGTTGAACAGCGCAGAGGGCGCTATAGGCATTATAGCAAAAATTGCGCCCATTGGGCAGAGGAACTGGCAGAAAAATCTTTCCTGAGTGCACATTCCGATCATGAGCAGAATCAGCAGCACAATCCCCACCTTGTAGGCAGCACCGGGAAGTCTGCCAGCGGTGAGCATGGAAAACACATCCCAGGGGCTCATGCCCTGAAGCTTGCTGTACCAGCCGGTAAGGATAGATACAAGAAGCACCAGAAGCCAGATATATTTCACCTTCTGCAAAATGTGGATGGCTTTTTCTGAGTATCCGTGACGGCCTTTTTTATGAAAAACCTTCTGGCGGATAAACACAGTCAGCTCGTACAATGCATCCCCAAGGGAACCAAATGCGCAGGCATATCCGCAGAAATGCCGTCCGAACAGGCAGGTTACCACCAGCAGCACGGCAGTCACATCCAGAAAGGAATTCCAGCTGATTGCCTGATGTGCTGCGATTGCCTGAAAAACGGACTTCACGCCTGCGAATGCTGTGGAAAAAAGTGCCGGAGCAAAAATGAAAAACAGAAGCTGGATGCCGGCACGGATCAGCCGGATTTTTCTCTGTCTCTTTTTCATTGATTTTCCGCCTTTCCAAGTGCATCATTTACAGCGTTGATAATTCCAGTGGAACTGAAGGTTGCTCCGGAAATAGTGTCAACATCTGTACTCTGGGCAGCCAGAATGGTACTGATCACGCCCTGTCCCTGGGAAAGGTATGCAGAGTCTTCGCCTGGTGCACTTACCACCTGAATGTCTGTAATCGTGTCATTTTCAAGTGTAACCTGAACCTGGATATTGCCGCCAAAGCCCTGGCCGTCTCCTGTGTAGGTTCCGTTTTTGTAGACAAGATCTTCACTTTCTTCCTCAGAAGAAGCGTCCTCAGCCTCTGTCTCATCTGTATTTTTCTCATCTTTTTTCGCGTCCTCGGAAGCATCCCCGGAAGATGTTTCCTCCACCTGGGCTTTCTGATTCTTCGCTTCCTCTTCTGCCTTTTTCTTCGCCTCTTCCTGCGCTTTTGCAGCCTCTTCAAGGGCACTTAATATCTCATCCTGCTGTTTTTCCAAGGCCTCCACTCTGGTTGTCAGACTGGCGATCTGCTGGTCTTTTTCGGTATCACTATCTTTTTTCTGCATGGAGTTGTAGCCAAGAACGACACCAACGATCAGAAGCAGACATAAAACTCTCATAATAAAACTCTGGTATTTCATGGGTTATGCTCCTTTTGCCTGATTTAATGCATTTCTAAATGCCTGAATAAATCCCTGGGAGGAATATGTGCATCCAGATACTGTATCTACACTGTCTGCGGACTGCTTTCCCATAACCTGTCCAAGAATTCCCTCCCAGGCTGTATCTGCATATTCTTCATCATCATAGGAAAAATAAGTTGCTCCCACAATCTGTCCTCCGGATATTGTTACGGTAACCTGTACACTGTCTGGTCCGTCATTGCCTTCTCCAATGCCAGTGTAGGTTCCATCTGTATATGCACCAGCAGGCACAGGCGTGGGTTCTGGCGTAGCTGTGGGTTCCGGCGTTACAGAATTCTCTGGTGTATCCGTCGGTTCCGGTACAGAAGTTGGCTCTGGCGTTTCAGTAGGCTCTGGTACAGCTGTAGGCTCCGGTGCAGTCGTTGGTTCCGGAACAGAAGTCGGCTTTGGCGTATTTGTGGGTTCTGGCTTCTCGGTGGAATCCGGCGCCTCAGTGGGCTCTGGCGTTACTGAAGGCTGTACCTCTGTATTTTTTGCCTGCTCCAGTGCTATTTTGGACGCATCCAGAATTCCCATAGAAGAAAATGTTGCACCACTTACAGTGTCAATTCCTTCTGTACTCTGCTTTTCCAGTATTTTAGGCTGTATGGATCTCCATGCCTTATTGAAAAAGCTTCGGGTATCTGAGTTTGTATTGGTTACTTCCGTAATTTTTCCATCTTTAATCGTCAGTGTTATGTTAACCTGTCCGGAATATCCCATTGCAGACCCTGTATAGGTGCCATCTTTCAAAAGATTTACAACCGGCTGCTCATCTGACGGATTATCCGGAGTCTTGGTAGGCTGTGGAATCTCCGTTGGAATTGGTGTTACAGTTTCATCAGGTACAGTAGTCGGGGTTGGAGTTATATCTTCTTCCTTTGAGTCTGTAGTTCCTGATTGATCAGCCTTTGAAAGAGCCTGGGATAAAGCTCCGAGAATTCCATTGGAAGAAAATGTTGCACCACTTACAGTATCAATTTCAGAAGTACTCTGTCTGGAAATCACATTGGACTTGATTGTTTTCCATGCTTTATAAAAAAATTCAGGTGTATCTGTATTTGTGTTGCTTATTTTTTTGATTTTTCCATTTTTTATTGTAACCTTTACCGTTACGGTTCCATCAAAGCCTTCTGCCTGTCCCTCATATACGCCATCTTTATAGCTGACAGAAGTATCTTTCTTCGGTTTCTTTGCAGGTTTTGGCGTTGGCGTTGGAGTTGGTGTGGCAGAATCACTGTTTCCTGCCTGTGAAAGGGCATTCTGTACTGCCTGGATAATTCCGTTTGAGGAGTAAGTTGCACCGCTGACTGCATCCACATTCGGGGACTGGCTTGATAAAACCTTACTTACAACGCCCTGTGCGGAGGCAAAATAAGAGCCTGTTTCTCCAGAGGCACTCAATATATCAACAGCTGTGATTTTCCCACCTGATACAGTTACCTGTACGGTAATCATTCCCCCAAAGCCAGTACCGCTGCCCTGGTAAGTTCCATCTTTATAGCCGCCTTCCGGAACTTCTGTAGTTGGTGTAGTGGTGGAGCCCTGACCTACCCCTGAAGATGCAGCCGTTTTTACTGGAAGGGTCTTTGAGCTTCCTTTTTTTATACCATTTTTTTTCTTTGAAATTTTGGAAGTTTTTTTCTTTGAAGAAGCTGATGATGTGTTTTTGCCTGTTTTCAGCAGACTCTCCTCTTCTGCCTCGTCATCTGCTGTCTCATAGGAATAGGCTGTTTTCAAAAGCGATTCCAGATCCTGGGATTTTACAACCTCTCTGGTTTCAGCAGTCACTTCTTTTCCACTGCTGCCAGCCTGAGCACCTGCTGCAGCCACAGCAGCAATAACCACTGCTGCCGGAGCAAGTTTCACCAGATTCTTTCTTTCAAAAGGATTCTTATCACTGTCTCGTTTTTTCATGCTGTCTCCTATTAAAATATGTAGCAAAATAAGTTTTTTTACAAGCAAAAGCAGGGGCTGTTAAAAACGGCCCCCGTTCCTTTGCCTTGTTTTTGCACAAGTATTATTTGTTATCGTAAAAGCTTTGTAATCATTATTTTACTTTTACTTTGAATTTCTTAGATACTCCATTACTTGTAACAGTGATGGTTGCAGTACCTTTCTTCTTACCTTTTACAACACCTTTTGCAGTAACAGTCGCTACTTTCTTGTTGCTGGACTTATATGTTACTTTTCCGGATGGTGTTGCGGTTGCTTTGATTTTTACTGTTTTGCCTTTCTTGATTGTTGCAGAAGATTTTGCAAGCTTCAGAGAAGGTTTCTTAACCTGGATTACTACCTTCTTAGTGTAATTTCCAACCTTTACAGTAATGGTTGTCTTTCCCGCTTTTTTCGCTTTTACAACGCCTTTGGAGGAAACAGTCGCTACTTTCTTGTTGCTGGATGTAAATTTAACTTTTCCAGTTACATCATTTTTTACAACCGTAATGGTTGTAGAGGTTTTTCCTTTGGTGTAAATTGTGGAAGCTTTTGCAGTTGCTGTAATTCCTTTGGCCGGTGCTGCAGTCGGTGCCGGAGTTACAGTTGGCTGTGTAGGTGCTACAGTTGGCTGTGCAGGGGTCGGTGTTGCGGTCGGCTGCGCCGGGGCTGGTGTTGCAGTCGGCTGTGCCGGTGTTGCGGTTGGAGCCGGAGCTTTTACAAGCATGTTAAGAGCTTCTCTTAAATGTCCGATCTGCTCTTCTACGCCATAAGTTGTCTGATTCTTAATATTTGCAAGCATTTCCTCGCACTCTTCAAGCTCATTTGCAATGCTGTCTTTTGCAGCAGCCCAGCTCTCCGGAGTATAATCAGCCTCGTTCAGGGCTTTTGCTTCTGCAATAATGTTTTCCAGTGGTGTGGAATCTGCATCACCTGCAGGTTTTGCAATATTCTCAGCTGTTGCCTGGAATTTTACAACGTAATCCTGGTATCCAAGGGCATGAACAGTAAGGATCCAGTAACCAGTTCCGTCAGTTCCTTCCGGAAGCTTGCATCTTCCAGATTCTGTAAGACCAAGCTGGATACCCATCATTTTATGCATCCAGTTATCAGCTGCAAATTTTGTTCCATAGTTTGCAAGTCTGTTTGTATAAGTGGAATCATTTCCATAATATGCCCACTCAACAGACTGCATATGTGCACCAAGATCGCCATAGTTTCCAGTCAGGTCAACTCTCAGGAACTCACCATAAGAACCATTTCCAGGTTTTACAGTTGCTGTAATTCCGTCTGCCACTTTCAGCTCTGCATCTTTGATACCAGACTCAGTTCCGTTCTGTCTTGCTCCGATTACAAAGCTTCCGTCTTCAGCTTTTGTAACTTTTTTCAAACCATTTGTATTTGCAGTTACATTTGCAACAGCTTCATAGGATTTCAGTTCTTTCTCGCCATAACCGCCGATCAGCTGTCCGCCATTTTTTACAATTGCATGGCTTTCTGCAAAAGCAGCAAGGTCAGCTCTCTTAATCTCAACCGGTACATATTTCAGTCCAGTTACGGTATATCCGGTTACATTGTTCCGGTTAAATACTTCTGATGTTCCATCGGCATAATAAACTGTTTTTCCGTCTGCGCTCCAGTGGGAAACTGTTTTTCCATTAAGAACCGCGATTGCCTGGAAGCTTCCTCTGTGAAGGCCATGGTTTGCAGTTGCTCTTGTTACAGCATCAAATGCTCCAAGGTCTGACTCACCTCTTCTGTCTTTTTCTTCAGAAGAAGCTGTGGAGCCTGCATTGTATACATCCTCGGAAGCCCAGTACTCAGCCCATGTAAGACCTGCGTATACATATACGTTTTCGTTGTAAACAAATGTTACATCTGGGTATCCGGCAGCACTTACAACTACTGTATCTCCATCGTTTACAGCTGTTTTAGAATAATCAAGAGTTCCATCCTCCTGAACAATCTTCACAGCACTTTTTCCGCTTGCAGCATACTCTTGGTCACCAATTTTTACTTTTGAAACTGTTTTGGTAAATGCAACAAACTGCTCAGCGGTAATATCTGCCGCAGCAACCAGTTTTCCTTCATACTCATCATAGGAAGCCATTACAGTATCTGTTGTTGCTGTAAAAGTAGCGCTGACAGGAGCATATTTTCCATTTGCATCGGAAATTGTCAGAGTATGTGTTCCAGGTGTAAGATTTGTAACCTTTACTCCTGTCTCTGTTGTCGCTGCTTCCACATCATCAACTGCATATTTCTTTGAATAATCAGATGGAAGTGCTTCAGATAATTCAACTTTAACCTCTGCATCTGTTACCTTGATGTTGTCAACGGTTGCACTGACACCTGTTTTTACCGGAACATAAGTATCTGGAATATCAAAATTAATTTCCCCCTTATCCGTATAGTACGTTACGCTGGAAATAGTTTTTCCCATCATGGATTTGTAGTGGTCAGAGCTTATTGGGCAACCGTGAGATTCTGTTGTAAAGCCGGTGCTCCATGCAAGTTCTTTTCCTTTCCAGATATTCTCAAGATGACGGAGTGCATAAGTGGTTCCGTCTGTTGTATTGATGATTACACCATAAATCTTATCACCATTAGATGCATTTACTACTGCCTTTACTGCTGTCTCATCCAGCTCAAGCTGATAATCTCCATATTTGGAATTAAGCTTTAATTCAGCATTCACACTAACATTCTGTTCGGACATTCCCTGAACAGCGCCAAAAGAAATATTTTCGTTCTCATCTACGCTCATTTCCTTGTAATATGCAGGAGTTTCTGCCGGAACATAATAAGTATAGCTTGGCTGTTCAATAAGAGCCGCTGCACCAGTATATGTATTAGTACTTACCTGGCCTTTCATGTTCGTAGTAATCTCTATAGTAGTGCTGTCTGTAATCTGTTTAAAATTTTCCAAATCAGAAGCTTTATTCACTTTTACCGGAAAAGTAACACCTGCAAGTTCATTTCCTTCCGCGCTTGTATGATAAGCAGCATTTCCATTCATCACGCCGCTCATCTTTGTTTTTGCTTTCGTCGCGGATGTAAATGCATCTACTTTTACATCATTGTTTTTCAACTCAGATCTGTAAAAAGCTTCATAGGGAATGTTCATCAGTACGATCTGACCATCCTCCACTGTTTTCACAGCTCCCGCTTCATTGTTGGTTTCGCCCTCAGTGTCTGCTAAAAAAACATCTTCTGTGTCTCCGGTTTCGCCGTCCTCAAATCCAGACTCCTCTTCTGCGGCTTCTCCAGATTCAAAACCATCCTCTGTGTCTGTACCAAAATCTGCTGAATCGTCAGCCTCTGATGATTCGTCATAGTCGTCTGAAATCTCATCAGAACCATATGCAGTCTCCTCAGATACCTCAACAGCTGCTTCTCCAGAAGTAAAGTCCTCTGCCATAACTCCAACCGGTGAACTGGTCATCGCTACAGCTGCACTCATAATGATCGGAGCAATTTTTCTTAATAACTTTTTGTCAGCCATCCTCTTCCTCCTTGTTTAACTTTTATTAGTATTTTCTAACCTTTGTTTATTCTACAGAATTGTGTTAGAAATGTCTATCTATTTTTAGTTTAGACATTGCACTTTTTTTATCAACAAGAGGGGCTGTTTCGTATATCAACATGCTGATTCCGTCTCCATATTTTATATAAAAAATACTTTTCTCTCTTTAGGCATAATGATATCGCTTACAGACATCATCCCCCCATTTGCAGCAAAAAAGAATCCAGGCACGGAAGTCTTCTTACTTCTATACCTGGATTCTCCTACATTGAAAATTAAGCAACTGCCATATTGACTTGTCTGATTTTTCATCTGCTGCTCCTACGTCAGTCGCCGTAGCTACCGCTACACAGCCCCGGCCGTTGGGATGCGCCATATGCACCATATTTTCTTTCTATGAGAAAAAGCTCTCAGCCACGCTCATCTCCGCAATATATCCGACAGTTCCTGTCATAAAAATAGTTCCGTCTTCTTTAATGTCGATCTGGATCATACCACCTGGCTGGTTTACATTGATTCTGTTTTCCATCAGACCTTTTCGGTAGGCTGCAATGGCTGCCGCACAGCTTCCTGTACCGGAAGCTTTTGTGTAACCGGAGCCACGCTCCCAGATCTCGATATCCAGATTTCCTTTATCAATCTGGCGGCAGATCTGCAGGTTCACTCTTTCCGGGAACTCATCTGCATTTTCCACATATGGCCCCAGCTCTCTTACTTTTTCCTGTGATACCTGATCCATGAAAATAATGCAGTGTGGATTTCCTACTGTGAGACAAGTTGCCTTGTATTCTTTCTTGTTAAATGTAAATGGCTCATCGATCACCTCACGCACCTCGCCAGTTACCGGAATCTCTCTGGAAAGGAAAGAGGCTTTGCCCATGTTTACGCGGAACTCTGTCGCTCTGGCATTCAGACACTCTACTTCGATTGTTCCTGATAAAGTCTCAATGGCAAATTTTTTCTCTGTAACATACTCATTATCCATAAGATATTTTGCAAAAATACAGACACCGTTTCCACTGATTGCAGATTCACTTCCATCGGAATTAAAAATACGCATTCCCATTTTTCCGTTAATGTCAACTGGTCCGTAAAGCACACCATCCGCTCCAAGTCCGAATCCCCGCTGGCAAAGAAGCGCAACTTTTTTGCCCTGCAGCTGAAGCTGGTTTTTCTTCGCATCCAGTACCAGATAATCATTTCCAAAGCCCTGATATTTTGTCATGATAATGCTGTCTCTCATTGTTTTCAATTCCTTTCTGACGAAACGCCCGTGATCTTTTTTCTCAAATCACATCTTATATCCAGTATAGCGTTTATTTTTCCCATGTACATAGAATAACTTGCGAAATATATTGCAAAAAATGCGGTATTTCATTTATAATAAAGTCATATTTCAAGCGCAGAATTGAATTATGACGCTACGCAAACGTAGCTGCAAACAAAGTTTGCGGTTCCATACACACTATAGTTAAAACAGGGGCCATAACATATGAATTCTTTCAATGAACCTACTGAAAAAACCGGCTATCTGGAGCAGGATTTCCGGCTTTTTCACATCAAGGACCAAACCAAGCGGGAATTTTCCTACCATTATCATGATTTTCACAAGGTGATCATCTTTCTTTCCGGAAAGGCTGCCTACCACATTGAGGGAAAGTCCTACTACCTGAAGCCCTGGGACATTCTCCTCGTGAACCGTCACGCCATCCACAAACCGGAAATTGATTTTTCGGTTCCATACGAACGTTTTGTACTATGGATCCGCGACGACATCAAATCCACAGAACTGCTCCGCTGTTTTCAGAAGGCGATTGACCGGAGTTACAATCTGATCCGTCTGGACTCTGACACTCAGGAAAAATTAAAGCAGCTTCTCTACGAACTGGAAGCTGCCCTAAAAGACGAAAAATTTGGCAGCGATCTGCTTGGCTCAGCTCTTTTTACCCAGTTCATGGTTTATGTAAACCGCATTTTTCTGGAAAAGCAGTACATTTACGACACTCGCTCCTACAGCAGTGATTCCCAGATAGAAGAGCTTCTCCGTTATATTAACCACAACCTTACTGAAGATCTTTCCATTGAGACCCTTGCACGGAAATACTACCTGAGCAAGTATCACATGATGCGGAAATTCAAGGAGGAAACCGGTTACACCATCCACAACTACATCATTAGCAAGCGCCTTCTTCTCGCCCGCACAAAAATTTCCGAAGGCACCCCCATCCTGAAGGCCGCCCAGTTAAGCGGCTTCTCCGACTATACCACCTTCTCCCGGGCCTATAAAAAACAATTTGGTATTGCGCCGAGCCAGACAATATAATTGCTATTTAGTTGATTAAAAGTTCTTCAATGCGGACGCATTTGGACAATGTG
>OGUL01001651.1_pt1 | contig 17977 bp, 15 predicted proteins | sample 1553651 | NCBI WGS metagenome assembly OGUL01 (sample SAMEA2580048, study PRJEB22360) | human gut metagenome | biome: human gut; feature: human-associated habitat; material: faeces | place: Denmark | collected 2008/2010
CTCTCAAATTGTTCTTTTTGTTTCTCTAACAGTTTCTCAAAGAGTTCAATCGTTTGTTCTATGGGAAAATTATTGAATGTTTGGTTATTACCAATTGCATTTTTTACACCGCAATTCTCGTAAAAATTATTTGTGTTATATAAAACAGTTTCTTCGTTATACTCTTTCAATCCGTCGGTGGTAACTCCTAATGCAGAGGCTATTTTTTCTAATCGTTCATCGTCAATTTTCTCGGTTTGTTCCATTTTTGAAACAGCTTGCTTGGTTATTCCTAACAATTCGCCTAGCTCCGTTTGAGTCATACCGCGAAGTCTGCGTACACGTTCTATCTTTTTTCCAAGGTGAAGGTGATTTGTTTTTATATTTTCTATTGTTTCCATTCTTCTATATATTAGATTGCTGAATCTAGCAGTGATTATTTCATATATTTTTTCAGGATCTCAATTTTATCTTGCTCACTTTTCAACAAACGCTCATATAACTCAACTATTTTTTCAAGTGGATTTATTTGTTGAACGATAGCGTATGTAGTAGCACCTTCAGAGATATTTGCATCCTTATAATTATGATGATTAATATTGAAAATCGTCTTTTCAACATCAAAGTCCTTGATGACTTCTTCGGATATCCCCAACACTTCAGCAATTCTTTTTAGAAAGCCTTCTTCTATTTCCTCTTGTTTCTCAATCTTTGAAATGACCTGCTGATTAACACCAAGATCGGCAGCCAGCGCTTCCTGTTTCATGCCTAAATATACACGAATCCTTTGTAAATTGCGTCCAACATGTCTCCGGTTTTCCTTCTCTTTTATTTCAACATCCATATTATTGTTCTTTAAATGAATACGTCTAGGCAAAGATAACAAGAAACAGTTTAATTCAAATGAAAGTATGCTTTATTTTTTAGTGTATGGCTTATTGACACTATCATTTGAGGATTCATACAATATGTTAATCGTGGGTGGTTAATGCGCCTTTGACAGCCTTGTAATTTTCGATTAACTAACTATTTCTTGTATCATTAATTATTATTTAAGCCAAAAGCTAGAGTACCTAACTTTTGCTTATAGCATTTCTCGATATTTATGGCTTCATAACTACTAATGCTAATAGATAATGTTTCAAGGATAGACCAAGAGAAATTATTAGGATAGTTATTGTCTTGATCGTATAATTTTTGTAAGGTTACATTGTTTCCGTGTCCTCCAGTTTTGGCATATTCTTTCCATCTACCCCAAATGCCTTCTTTCCCATATGTTGAACCTATATAATTTTTCCCAGTTTTTCTGTCCGTTATTATATAAATACAGTTTACAGCAGAAAGCATTTTTTTCCATTCAGGATATTCTTTTTCTAATATTATATTTTTTAGTTGTGCGAGGGTTAGAGCTATTTTTTCATATCCGGGGAAAATATGGTCAAATCCTGGAGTAATTTCAATAATCTCTTTGTCATTTTTATCATTAAGCCATTGATGCCAAGATATGGCTGAAGGTCCCCAGTCTATAATGATACGTTCTTTTAGTTCATCAAAGCCTTCTACTTCAGTCATTTTATAGCAATATTTATTAGTGTTGCGTTCGTTGTCAGGGCCTTCAATCTTGTAAATACCGATAAAACGGGCAATAGTGCCGTTTTCTCCAATAAAGGAAACAATATAATCGACATTTTTAAATACATCCCTATGTTGCTCACTTTGATATGCTATAAATTTATCTTTATCATTTCTATACCAGTCATACGGGTTACCTTCTACTTCTACTCCATTTATGAATTGTTTTTGGCGTGCGTCTTTATGCCGTACTAACTTGATTCTTTTATTTGTATCTAACCCTTTAAGTTTTAATAGTTCTCCAATTTTGATGATTGCCATAGTAATTTGTTTTTAAGATTAGTAGTTTTAAGATAAGCTTTCCGATTTGGATAGCTTGAGTACAAATATATGAAGAAAAAGTTATAAAGGGAAAAAGAAATTGACTTTTCCCCTTTACGTGGATTATTTTAATCCTTTAATCATTCTATCTATACATTTTTTCTTTTGTTCCATATTGGGATGAACGTAAAGATCAAGTGTTGTACTGATATTAGAATGGCCTAAAATAACACTTACAGTTTTGTAGTCGCAGTTGCTTTCTATGCAACGTGTAGCAAAACTATGTCTAAGACCATGAAATTTTAGTTCTGGAATATTTAGATCTTTCATTAGTTTCTTGTAATAATTGCGATATGTTCTAGGCTCTGTAGGCTTTTCTTCATTTGTTAGAATGTAATAGTTACCGTTCACTATCTTTTTTAATGGCTTTAGAATTCTGATTAATTCTTTTGTAATTGGGATCTCACGAATGGAATTTTTAGTTTTTGGAGTATTGATAATAAGTTCTGTATGTCTTTTCTCTCCATCAATGATATAGATGCGTTCAATTGTCCTTTTAATAGAAATTATTCCTAATTCTATGTTTATATCATCCCATGTTAAAGCGCATACTTCTCCTATTCGTAGTCCGGTACTAAGGCAAATATAAATTCCTAAATTCTTGAATGTGAAATGCTCTTGGATAAAACTCATGATCCTTTTTTGATGTGAGATACTAAGAACTTCTAAATGTTGTTTCTCATCTTCCGTTGGAAATCTGATTTCCCATTCTTTATAATCTAAGTATCCATGTTTTACTCCGAATTTTAATATCATTTTCAATACAATTAAAATATCCTTAATGGATTTTTTACTTAACCCATTATTAATCTTCTGAAGAGCGAATTCCTGTACCTTATTTTCTTCTAACTCATACATTTCTCCAAATGTAGGATAAATGTGATTTTCAAGAATTAGCACATACGCAGCAAATGTCGATTGTTTTACATATTGCTTTTTGTCCTCTTTCCAAAGTACGGAAATTTCTTTGATAGTTTTTTTTTGAATCATACTTTTATATTTTTAGTTATACAAAACAGGGTAAAGCTACGCGAATTGAGGATATAATTGTTATAATGTTCCTCATTTGAGATTCCCGGAGTTTAGCGGAGAGTGGAAGAAAGTCAAAGTTTCAAAACTCTTAGATTTTTATTCTGCCAACTCTCTCTCGTGGGAACAATTAGACTATAATAACGGTAAAATAAAGAATTTGCACTATGGCTTAATTCATAAAGGCGTACCTACAATGGTAGATGTATCTTCCGTTTTTCTTCCTTATATAAAGGAAGAGACTATGCCGAAATCATATACACTATTCAAAGAGGGGGATGTGGCTTTTGCTGATGCTTCAGAAGATACAAATGATGTAGCCAAAGCCATTGAGGTTATCAATTGTGATAGTCAACAAATCGTTTCAGGATTACACACTATTCATGGACGAGATAATTCTAATCAGACGGTTATTGGCTATAAAGGTTATGCGTTTGCTTCCGATTCATTCCACAAACAGATTAGAAGAATTGCTCAAGGAACAAAGGTGTTTTCTATAAGTGTTCGTAATTTCGATGAAGTGTATATTGGAATTCCTTCAAAAAAAGAACAAACTAAAATTGCAAAACTGCTAATAGCCATAGATGAGCGCATTGCTACCCAAAACAAAATCATTGAGAAACTGCAATCCTTAATTAAAGGGCTTGCAGTTACACTAACGACTAAAGGAAAGCCTAATACTACAATTTCCCAATGTTTAGAGTGTCATAGCTCCACACTTCAAGAAAGTGAGGTTTTACCCAATGGACTATGCAAGGTGTTTGGTGCGAATGGATTGGTTGGTTATAAAGATGTGCCACAAATGAACGGTGATGCGATACTGGTAATCAAGGATGGTTCGGGTGTTGGTACAGTTTCCTATTCACAGGGCAAATTTTCGGTAATTGGCACACTCAACTATCTTACTGTCATAGGCAACAATGATTTGCGGTATCTGTACTTTGCGCTGTCAGTGTTCAACTTTCAACCGTACAAAACTGGTATGGCGATACCACATATCTACTTCAAAGATTATGGTAAAGCGAAAATATATTGTCCTCCACTTGCTGAACAAAAGCGTGTCGCAAACGTGCTTGACAAATTGGAGAGCAAACTTTTTGTTGAGCAAGAACTTCTTGCATCATTCAATCAGCAGAAACAGTATTTGTTGGGGCAGATGTTTATATGAACATCTGGCTCAATAGATATTGTTTATGTATCTGATATTTCTGTAATAGTTGCCTTTCAACATCCTCTTTAAGCGATAACACTGAAAGAAGAAGACTAATTTCTTTTTGCCTATCTAAATCTGGTATTGGGCATTTTATGTGATTTATATCCTTTAGATAGGCTGTTTTCATAGTACCTTCTGTTACAACTCGTTTCATTCCTTTTATTAATTCTTTTAGATTATCACTATTTTTAAAATCTCTTTTTGAAAATAGGAGGAACGCATAAAGTAATAAAGATACTCAACATCAATGTTAGAATTAGGGACAATTCCTAAAATTCCTTGCTTGGTACAGATTTGATATTTGTTTATAGAAATAGCTCCAATTGTTGCTCCATTAGAATATATAATGGAGTTTGCCGGGATTAGCCATGCTGAAGATTTTTTGAGTCCTAACTCTGTAATATAATCTTTGTTAGTCACTAAATATTTATTACTCAAATCGTCTATTTTTATAAAAGGTATATTGCCATTTTTATAAAATTCGATATTTGATGTGGTAGGTGTACCACCTTCACCTGCCTTACTATATAGTGTTTCAAATGCTACAAATCGCGCACACTGCGAAGTTATTATATCATCTATAAGCCCTTTAATTAAGGATTTGGTTTCTCTTTTGTCCGCAATTATAGATAGACTCTATGAAAACATAGATGGTCAGCCCTGTTTATATGGTGACTTGTTGACGGTTGTCAATGAAAAAAATAAGATGATGGAATACTCAAATATCTTGTCCGCAAGTCAAGAATTTGGTATGATTGAACGTAACGATTTGAATATTGACATCAAGTACGAAAAAAACGCAATCACTGGCTATAAAATAGTTCGAGAAGGTGATTATATAGTGCATCTTCGCTCATTTCAAGGTGGTATGGCTTTTTCTCAAATGGTTGGGGTATGTAGTCCTGCTTATATCATTTTGCGCCCTAACGATAGATTAAGCTATGGATATTTGGCACCTTATTTCACATCAACTTCGTTCATTAACTCTCTTAGATTGGTGACTTATGGCATAAGAGATGGTCGTTCTATCAATGTTGACGAATGGCTTAATATGAAAGTTTGCATTCCTTCTTTAGAAGTGCAACGGCATATTTTATCCATCATAAAGAGCATTGAATGTAAGCTACTTAATGAGATAAAAATAGCGGACAATCTATTAAAGCAACGAAGCTATCTGCTCTCGCAGATGTTTATATAAACATTTGCGAGAGTAAATACTGTTTCTGCATCGAATAGACATTGAGCAAGCTATTATGCATAGCTAATAGTTCTTGTAACTTTCTGAAAACAATGGATATTCTTTTTTGCTCTTCTAAATTTGGTAGGCGTATTTGAATATTTCCCATTGTGTTGTTCATAAGTTTGGGATTAGCTAAATTTATCGAGACATATTTCTTGGTTGCTTCAGCCAAAACCAATGAAACAAAATGAGCATCAAAACCTTTCCTAAGTTTTAACAAACCACAGACATTGGTGCAATTAAACTTTCCATTACGATAAAATACAGTTCCTGCATTTGCACCGTCTGTTGTCCAACTGACGTATTCACCCTCAAACATATAATCGTCAAGGTACCCCATGATACCCTCGTTTGATGTTTGAGAGGAATATACTGGATATGTGGGATTCACTTGCTGGCTAATTTCTACGGAACTAATAACTCTGCCGCGTCCTATAGTTGCTATATCTTTGATTTTGAATTGTTCCCAACTACAAGAGTGAAGCATTTTCAAACTAATTGCGGACTTTAGTTTCTTCAAGTCCTCAATGATTTTGTTTTGGGTAGCAATGCGGTCATCAAGAAGTGATAATAGTTTAGCAATCTTCTCCTGCTCTTGTTTACGAGGAATATCAATACGAACCTTGCTTAATCCATCTTGCCCAATATTAAAATGTTGTGCTCCAGCTCCTTTTATAATAATTCGTTTCCTTGCTGTTGGAGAAGCGAGAAGATAACGGAAAAACAAGGGATTATAGTTCCCTTTGCTTTTTCCTCTAATTACAAAACCACCAAACACTGCAGGCTTGCTATCTAAATAAACATTTGCTTGACCTACATCTTCTAATGTTTCAGAGCTACGTTGAAACAAAATATCACCATAGTTCACACCATAAGTTTCTAAATCACCATCAATAACTTCTACTGAAACTCGGATATTATCATAATAGATAAATTGATTATTAAGAATATCCATCACTGAAATGAACTTTATCCCGTTGCCAAATCTTTTAGCATCAGGGTTCATTCCATTTTTGAAACTCATAAATTCTGTAAGAAGATGGCTGCGCCATTCCCCCTCAAACTCCGGAAATCTCAAATTTGGAACATTGCATTTATCTTTATTGTTATTATTTGCCATAATCATTTTATTTTTCTAGAAAATAACATTGAGGATTTGTTACAAACAAAATATTATAGGATTAAGCCTAGCTCTTTCAAATAAACATCTATCTGTTTATCTAGTTCTGCTCGTTTTGCTTCTAATTCTTTAATTTCAGTCATGACCGCATGGATATCTATTTCTTCTTCCTCTTCAAAAGTATCTACATAGCGAGGTATATTCAAATTATAATCATTCTCTTTAACTTCCTGCAAAGTGGCACAATGGCTATATTTTTCTATTTCTTTTCTTTCACGATATGTATCGATAATTTTTTGAATATGTTCAGGACGTAACTTATTCTGTGTCTTTACTTTTTCAAATTCTTTACTTGCATCTATAAAGAGGATATTATCATCTTCTTTGCGGCATTTTTTTATTACTAAGATACAAGTAGGAATACTGGTCCCATAGAAAATATTGGCAGGTAATCCGATAATGGTATCGATATAATTTTTCTTTTCAATTAAGAATTGACGGATTTTTCCTTCTGCAGCTCCACGAAATAGTACTCCGTGTGGTACTACACAGGCCATTGTTCCCCCATCATTGAGATGGTAAATCATGTGAAGGATAAAAGCATAATCAGCTTTAGATCTTGGAGCTAATACTCCAGCCTTACTAAAACGGTCGTCGTTGTTGAATTTATCTGCTGCAGTCCAGTCTGCGGAAAAAGGAGGATTGGCAACTACGGCATCAAATTGTCTATCTCCAAAGGCATCAGCTTCTAATGTATCTCCATTTTGGATATCAAAGTCTTTATATTTTACACCATGAAGAAGCATATTCATTCTACAAAGATTGAACGTTGTAGGATTCTTTTCTTGACCAAAAATAGAATCGGCTTTACCACTTTTAGCTGTACGAAGAAGTAGGGAACCGCTACCGCATGTCGGGTCGAATACATCTTTTAATCGTACTTTGCCTGTTATTACAATTTCAGCTAAAATCTGACTAACTTCTTGCGGAGTATAAAACTCTCCCGCTTTCTTTCCTGCTCCGGCAGCGAATTGACTTATCATGTACTCGTAAGCATCCCCTAGAATATCTATATCTCCGGCTTCTTGTAATCCAAAGTCGATACCATTTAGTGCAATCAATACATCACTAATTAACTTATTCTTGTCGTCAGCAGTCTTTCCCAGTTTGGGAGAAGCTAAATCCAGATCAGAAAATAAACCACCAAAATCATCCTCACTATCCTGTCCTATTGTAGAATCTTCTATTTTTTTGAGTGAACGTTCTAAAGACGGCAAGATATTTTCTTTCTTACTGATTAGCTCTATGATGGTGGAGTAAAGATATTCCGGTTCTATAAAATAACCTAGATTTTGAATACATTCTTCTTTTACATCCTGTTTTAATTCCTCATCCTTGCCACTCCATACCTCTTTGAAAGTAATATGATCTTCTTCTAGTATTTCATTGGCATAAAGTTCTATTTTTTCGGATAGATATTTGTAGAAAATAAAGCCTAAAGTGAAATACATAAAATCACTAGCAGACATGTTTCCTCTTAAAGTATTGGCGACAGTCCATAATTGACTGCGCAATTTTTGTTGTAGTTCTTCGCTCATATATTTAATGTAATTTTATTCCCAGTTGAATAATTCTATTATCGAATGTAGTTTGTCCATTATCCTTTTGAGTAGTGTACGGCGTTCTTTTAGTCCGATTCTTTTCTTTTTGACGGCCTCCTGAAGGATTTCGGTTTTTTCTTTCTGTAAAAAATCGTATTCATTTAGAAACTTAATGAGGGCTTCTTCATCAATTCCTTCTTCTTCTGCCAACTCTTGAATAGCTTTATAACGTTGTTGACTAACATAATTCGTTAGTCTACTTTCTAAGTCAATTGAACCATCAGATTTAGATTTGCTAAATCCATCTTTGTCATTATCCACGTTTTGACGAATAAATCCATCTATAAGTTTGGCTTTGTTACGCATAACAGCATCTTTTATCATGGTATCTAAAATCTGCTGACGTCTTTCTTGATAATCATTGCTCGAAGGATCTAAGTCATTGATTAGTGTCAGGATATATGCTACATTTATCACGTCACTATGAAGGAGTTCCAGACAGAAATCAATATCGTCTAGAGTTCTTTCATCTTTGCCATAAGGAGGCACATCTGTATCTCCTGTATTTTTCTTGTCATCAGGATTAGGGTTAATTACCCCGGTGGTAATATCTAAATATTTACTTCGAAAATCCATGAACTCTTGTTCTGATAAGATAAATTCTTTGTCGTCAGGTTCGAAGTCTTCATAGATTTGCATTTCTGCCCGCTTTTTTATAATTTCACGGAAAGCTAATACAAAGTCTCTTTTTTCATATTCACTTTGTAATTTATCAATACTTTGTACATCAGGATATTTTTCTTTAAATTTCAAAGATAACTCATTAAACTTTTCTTTTACAACAGGAAAAGGTTCACGTAGAATTGTGTCTGCAGGATTATTGTTACTAAATAATTTTATGGCACCATCTACATTGTTTTTTAAATCACGGAAACATACAATTTTTCCGAAACGTTTCTTTTCATTTAATATACGGTTGGTTCGGCTAAAGGCTTTTAGCAATCCATGATATTCTAAGTTCTTATCAACATAAAGTGTATTTAGCTTTTTAGCGTCAAAGCCAGTAAGAAACATACCTACGACAAGAAGCAGATCCAAAGGTTCCATATCCTTCTTTTTTTTCTTCATGCGTAGATTTATGTCATCATAATAGGCACTAAAGTTATCTGTTGTGAAAGATGTACCAAATGTGTTGTTATAGTCACTCATAATGACTTGTAGCTCATCTGCCGTAACTTTATCATTAGCATAGCCTTGGTTCATTCCTGTTTGTTCGTCATCTTGACTGTTATTTGCTGCGTATGTAAATACAGCCCCAATCTTAATTTTAGGATTTAACTCTTTAAATATTTTGTAATATTGTAATAGCATGGGGACAGATTGGATTGCGAACAGTGCATTGAATTCGCCATCAACTGTTGACTTGTTGAAATTTGTAAGTATGAATCTGGCTATCTCTTTCATGCGAGCTTCATTCATATAATCAATCCCAGATTCATCTTTACCTTTATAATATTCAACTAAAAAACCTAGCACATTTTCATCAGCAATAGCATCCTTGATGAGATAACGGTGAAGGCAGTCACTAAACACTTCTTTTGTGGTATGCTCTTGTTTGGCATTCTCTACAAATATAGGAGTACCTGTGAATCCGAAGATTTGAAGGTTACTGAAGAATTTGACAATATTTTTATGGCAATCACCAAAATGACTACGATGACATTCATCAAAAATCATCACAACTTTCTGATGGCGTACTTCTTGAAGATACTTGTTATAGTAATCTTTGGTTATAGCACAATTCAACTTTTGAATAGTAGTAATTATGATTTTAGAATTACCACTTAATCGTTTGATTAGTTCATAGGTATTATCAGTCCCATCAACAGCACCTGGTTCAAATGCTTCGTATTCTGATTGGGTCTGTGTGTCTAAATCATGACGGTCTACAACAAACATAACTTTGTCTATACCATCAAGCTCTGAAACTAACTGGGCGGCTTTGAATGATGTTAATGTCTTTCCTGCCCCAGTAGTATGCCATATATAACCGTTTTTATTGGAGTTCTCTACTCGTTCTAATATACGTTCTACTGCGTAGAATTGATAGGGACGGAGTACCATTAAGCATTTATCGCCTTCATGCAATACAATGTACTTGCTTATCATTTTTCCCAAATTACATTGGTCAAAAAAGAAATAAGCAAATTTACTTAAATCGTTAAAAGGTATATTTTCGGGGTCTGTCCAATTAAAAGTAAATTTGTAGCCTCCATTAGGGTTGTTGGCAAAATAGCGTGTGTTTACACCATTGGATATGACGAATAATTGTATATAATCAAATAATCCATGAAATGAGGTTTTATGATAGCGTTGAATTTGGTTATATGCTTCTTTTAATTCAACTCCTCGTTTCTTTAATTCTATCTGAACTAATGGTAATCCATTTATTAAAATGGTTACATCATAGCGACATTTTTTTCTCCCTTCTACTGTTATTTGATTGGATACCTGGAATTCATTTTGGCACCATTTATTTTTATTCAAGAATTCTACCCAAATACGTTCTCCATCTTCTGTTTCTAGTGGATATAGGTCACGCAACTTTTTAGCTTTCTCAAAACGTGTTCCTCCTTCTAAATAAATACAGATTTTGTCAAACTCCTTATCAGTAAAATGTTTTCTCTTGTGTAGGGAGAGTTCTCTTTTATTGTGTTTCTCAAGTTGCTTTTTAAAGTTGGCGTACAGATTTTCTTCTTCCTTGATGGAAATATATTCATAGTTCGTTTCCATTAAGGTCTTTATTAATCCGTTTTCTAATACTTGTTCACTTTGAGTAACCATCTGTTGTCGTATTTTTAATCCATAATCTAATAGATTAAGGATAAAAGAGTTCAAAGTTACAACTTTTTTAATGTAGAAAAAGAAAAGATAGTTTTAATATCTTACTTTTCTATCAAATAATGTCGTAAAACATTGATTTTGTCATTTTACTCTTGTGTAATTTAAAACTTAGCCTCTCTTTCTGGTTACTTATTTTAAGTATATGGGACATGATTTTCTAAATTAGGTTGGACGATATTTATTTATTATTTCTTCAAAAGAGGTTATTGTTTCGTCTTTTAGAAATTCTTTAGCGAAAGGAAAACCGTCTATTGAATAATTGTGTTTACGTAGGTTCTGCAAATCAGCAATATAATTGTTGATATCTTCTTGATTGAGCATAAGCTGACGATCTTTTAAGAAATCATATGATATCCCATTCTTTTGGGCTTCAATCATCTTCATGTAGGCTGCTTCAAAACGATACAATTTGCGTACTCGGAGATGTACATTTTCACTATCGACTAAATGCGCCATGTCCATAAGTTTCTTTACTTCGTATTTGTTTACTGGTTTTCCTTGCGATCGTTCATATTCTCTAATCTTACGGGCCAGTTTTTCGCGTTCTGCACCTAAGCCTTCATTATATCCATTATCAATAATATTATCACGGAATTCATAAAACTCTTCAATAGATATTTCAATATAATCGAAAGGTTTATCAGGCGTATTTATATCTTCTTTGTATATTTCCCAATTAAAAATATGCACTTTACTATGTAGTTTTTTGTAATTGTTGAATAATGCAACAACGTAATCTGCAACTAATATTACGTAGGGACAATGTGGGGTTCGAGTCCCCAATATACCTGAATCTCCTTTAATAATACCATCTTTTACTCTAAAAATAACATATCCATAATCGCCTAGTTTTTCTTTCGAGTTTATAATTTCATTATACGAATGTATATTTTTATTTAATATATCGCGTAGGGCGAATTCGTCTTCTCCATCCATGAATATCCCCATATAGCCAATTGCCATTCGCCAGTAGACAGATAACCAGAATAAATAAGCTATACGTGGATTAATGTCATTTTTCAAACCTTTATAATATTCTCCATATGTGGTCTCTAATACTCCGAAACGATTTTCACATTGATAGCAAAAGATGTTGTCGTAACAAAGGAGATTGGTGTTTTTCTCTAATTCTTCATCTGTAATTTCATGTCCCAAATCTTCTGCTATTTTTTCAGGTGCAACCTGGCTACCATAATATATCGCATTGTCTTCGGGATTGTTTATATGATAGAGTTCCACTATTTCACGATCACGTTTTGTTTTTCCGTCAAATGAGAAAGTTACTGCTGTAAGTAAATTGGGCACCATATGACTTCCTGTTTTATCAGCTTCCCTTATTCGGCATAGTGCACATAGACTGTCATTGCGTGGAATTATACGAGATTTCATAATATATTATTTTTATTGTAAGAGGACTATTTACTGGAATAATAAAAGATACAATTGAATACTTTTTAAACTTCCATTATTATGTTTGTAAGTGTAATATTTCGTTTAGTTTATCTTCAATAATTTTTTTCTCATTACTACCAATAGTAGACAATCTCACCAATGGGATTCCGTACAACTCTAAGATACGATCCTTTTTAATATCACGTTCTGACTGACTCGTCCCCGATTTGTGGAATGTATAACCATCTGTCTCAATAGCCAATACCGGTTGTTTACTCACACGATTATAAATTAGAAAATCAATATGAGTGTTTATATTTGCAGCATATTTGCTTTCCTCTTCATTCAATAGAGAATAATCCTGAATCAACATATAGAGTGGTAAATGGCAAATGATATTCAAATGACGCATATTGATATTTTCTTTCAGGATATCTTCGAGTAAGGCAAATGTAAGATTCTCGGAATCGTATTCGGATATTTTCTTGTGTTTCTTCAAATAGGCAATTCGGGCATCTGTATATTGCTCATATAGATAATCGAATATAGAATGAATCTTACTGGTGGAAACAGTACCATTGTTATATTCGATATAAGCAATCAAATCGCTGATATTGCAGTCTTTGGGTTGTTCGTTTCCCGATACGACTAAATAGAATTGTGATTTAGCCCGCGAAACAGCAACATTGAGCAGGTTGGGATCGTCGGAAAAGGAAGTGATGACATCGTCGACAGTGGTCATAATGATAGCATCCTTTTCTCTTCCCTGAAATTTATGGACTGTTGCGACATCAATATCCTCTTCAAGTGCGGATTTTACTGCATCTACTTGTTTGTTATATGGAGCTATGACGCCAATTTCATCTGTTTCATAAGATAGATTCGGTAGTACTTCCTCTTTGATAACATCTATTTCCCGTTGATTCATGTGACTGCGGGAGTGATTACCTTTGGCTGTCCGTATGGCACAAATGACATCCTCTTCTCCTTTATCACGTGTCATGATGACAAGATCTCCACCATAAAATTTCTGATTACAGAAGTTGATGATTCGAGGATGGCATCGATAATGTTCCCGTAGCAAGGTCTGCGGTACATTTGGAATAACTTTGCAGATGGATTGCAAAAAACTCATATTGGCACAATCATATTCCGGCTTAATCAGGCAGGCATTAGCGATAAAGTTTAGTTTTTCTTTATCTTCTTCCGTGACCACATTGGGAAGTTGCATGGTGTCGCCGACAATGATTGCATTTTTAGCACATGACAAGGCTAAAGCTCCGGTTTCAACGGAAACCTGCGATGCTTCGTCCATAATGATATAATCATATACGGCATCTCGTTGCAGACTGCTTAATGATGAAAAGGTCGTACTTAATATAATAGGGTATTCTTTTTGTACCTCTCGCCAATTATTTCTTAGATCAGGGAGCGTAAAGATGGGCTTGTCATGATTATTGCCATAGGTATGAAATAACTGATTCTTTAGATATTTCATTGATGTATCGGCCATTTGTCTAGCCATTTCTGCTGCATCTTTGTTGGCAAGCTCCTTTTCTAATGTGTCTATTTCAACTTCCAGTTCTGCATACTTTGTTTGGTAGAATAAGATTTGGAAGTCGGCGATAATCAAACTCATCTCCCGTTTATAGAAACCTTTATCGGGGATTTTACAAATCGCTTTGCTCCTGAATTTAAAGAATAACCATTTCAACCGTTGAATAAAAGCTGCTATTCCCCGAAGACTTGATGATTGTTCTTTTTCTGCAAATTGCTGACATTCATTCCATAAATTCAGAAGGTCTGCCGAACTGGAACTCTTTCGTTGTTTGAGAGTAATTTCTTTTGTTCCGAACTCTTGCAGATAATGTTGCCACTCTATTTTTAAAGCTTGTATTTCCTGTCTTGCCATGGCAAGGCGTTCCTGTTTGGAAAATATGCTTTTGAGTTCTTCTGTCTGATGATGTATCTGATTGAGAAATTGAGGTTGGTCGGCATCCGCATCATGCCATGACTCAAAGTTCTCCGGATATTGTTTTTCCTCTTCTTGAGTCTCGATGAATTTCTCTTTGTTAGCTGTGCTGCCAAGCAATGCAACAATGAATCCCATATCGTATTTGGATAACTTCTCAAGTACATTGACAATGGCGGAGTTATTATTAGATACTACCTGAACAGTCTTACCACGCACAAGGATATTGGCAATGATGTTCAGAATCGTTTGTGTCTTTCCGGTTCCCGGAGGTCCTTGCACAACACTGATTTGATTCTCAAAAGCTGCCTGGACTGCTTTTTGTTGGCTTGCATTACAACCGAAAGGAAAAATCAAGGTTGAGGCAGTCTGGGTCTGCATTTTATATTTTTGAGGATTCAGATATACAGCAATAGCTCTGTTGTTTGCGATGAAATGAATCTTTTCATATTGTTTTGCCAATAGCTTCGTTCCGTCATCAGCTTTCAATTCATTCGCATCGGCAACTTTCTTCAAATATTCGAATATGCTTTTCGAACGACTCTCTCCCAAGCATGATTCAATAATTTCTAAGTCCTTTTCTCTGTAATCATACTCTTTGCCATTCTGAAAATGAATGTGCCAATAGCAGCGTGATCCGGCTTTAAAAATAGATAAGGCTTTAATGTTTGATAAAGTTCTCCCTTTACTGATTATTTGATAATTATTGGGGTCCGGTTTGTCCGGATCAGTCAGCCAAAGGACATTTTCTTCTTTGTAAGTATACGCACTGGGAACATTCCGGAATATTACTTTATAGTTGCCATTATGATTCTGGCAGCTTTCTATTTCGGGAGTCTTGATTTGACCTTTTATAATAATCAGATTTTCGGAGGTATCTATCATAGGCTTGTGTGTAAATATAATAAGTCGTGCTGCTGTTCTTATTTATTATTTTGGATATAAAAGTAAGAATATTTTCCAGAATATCAAAACCGAAGTAGAAAAAACAGTGAATGACTTTATTCAGTTTTGTATTGTTATAAATATAGAGTGAGATTTGGTTTGGGGGTATTGAACGTGATAAAAGAGATTTGTTTTGCCAATGAAATCATTACCTTTGCAAGGTATATATTAATGAATGAGGAGGATATTATGCTTGCATACACATATATTGAACACGGAAAGTTTGAATTGCAGGAGAAGGCGAGACCGGAAATAAAGGATTCACGGGATGCAATCGTACGTGTAACACTTGGTAGCATCTGCACCAGTGATCTTCATATTAAACATGGCAGTGTGCCACGTGCTGTGCCCGGAATAACTGTCGGGCATGAGATGGTAGGTGTGGTAGAACAAGTAGGGGCTGATGTCACTTCGGTGAAGCCTGGTGACAGGGTGACTGTGAATGTCGAAACTTTCTGCGGTGAGTGTTTTTTCTGTAAGCATGGATATGTGAACAACTGTACTGACCCTAATGGCGGTTGGGCTTTAGGTTGTCGGATTGATGGCGGTCAGGCGGAATATGTCAGAGTTCCTTATGCGGATCAGGGTTTGAACCGTATTCCGGATACAGTGAGTGATGAACAAGCTCTGTTTGTTGGTGATGTGCTTGCAACAGGTTTTTGGGCAGCACGCATCTCGGAAATTACCGAGGAAGATACTGTTCTTATCATCGGTGCCGGACCTACCGGGATTTGTACTTTGTTGTGTGTGATGCTGAAGAAGCCAAAACGCATTATTATCTGTGAAAAGTATCCAGAAAGAATTCGGTTTGTTCGCGAGCATTATCCTGATGTGTTGGTGACTGAACCGGAAAACTGCAAGGATTTTGTTTTCAAGAACAGTGACCATGGTGGTGCAGATGTTGTTTTGGAAGTGGCAGGGAGTGATGATTCTTTTTATTTGGCTTGGGATTGCGCCCGTCCTAATGCTATTGTCACGATTGTAGCTCTCTATGATAAACCACAGCTTCTTCCTTTACCTGATATGTATGGCAAGAATTTGATTTTCAAAACAGGGGGAGTGGATGGCTGCGACTGTGCCGAAATCCTTGCGCTGATTGAGGAAGGTAAAATTGATACTACTCCTCTTATTACGCACCGGTTTTCGTTGAATGAGATTGAGGAAGCTTACCGTATTTTCGAGAACAAGTTGGATGGGGTTATTAAAGTAGCTATATCAGGAAGTAAGTAAAAATAGAATTTGTGTATGAAGAATATACTGATAGTAAGTAATAATGATATGTGCCGCAGTCGTATGGCACAGGAAATTTTGAACTCCTTCGGTAGAGGGATGAAGATTAGTACTGCCGGTATTTTGGCTGGAAATTCTGTCCCTGACGTTGTTTGCCAAGTGATGGAACAAAATGGATATGACTTTTCGCGTAGAAAGCCCTGTGATGTTGCGACGTATGCTCAACAGACGTGGGATTATGTCATTACCCTTTGTCCGGAAGCGGAGGAAGTGCAAAAGGAAATGCAGGGTGTAGTGAGAAAATACGTTTCTTTCAACTTTACAGATCCCTTTCAGGGAGGAATTCATGTAGAAGATGAGCAGGAAGAACGGGTTAGGGCACTATATGACATCATGCATAAAGAACTGTATGAGTTCTTTCGAAGTGAATTGATGGAAAAATTATTGCCTCGCTGTTCCTGTGGCGCAAATACGTATTGTAGGTGTGAGTAGGAATATAAGTAAAATCATATATGTACATCATCCGGTGATGGTGGCAGATCTGTGTCATTTTGAACGCGAAGTTGCCAGAAAGCAATAGCGGATGCGGCGGCTACATTGAGAGAATCGACACCGTTTGCCATAGGAATGCGGACTACATAGTCCGCTTCATTAATTGTTTCGTTTTGAAGACCGTCTCCCTCTGTTCCCATTACGATGGCTAACTTGGGTTCGGTTGCTAAGATAGGATTATCGATGGAGATTGATTTCTCCGTGAGTGCCATAGCGACTGTACGGAAACCCTGTTTACGCAACTCATTGGGAGAACCGTCCAACCAAGTCCATGGTATCAGGAAGACAGAACCCATCGAAACCCTGACTGCACGTCGGTTCAACGGATCACAGGAATTATGCGTTAATAATATAGCATCTATCCCCAAGGCGGCTGCGGAACGGAAGATGGCTCCGATATTAGTAGCGTCTACCACGCCCTCAATGACTACGATCCGCCGGGCTTTCCGGCATACTTCTTCTACACTTGGTAGTGCCCGACGACGCATGGCACAGAGGACACCGCGCGTCAGTGTATATCCGGTCAATGTGGCAAGTAACTTTCTTTCACCGGTATAGACAGGTATATCACCACAACGTTCAATGATGCCAGCGGCATCACCAGTGATATGTTTCTGTTCACACAAGAGGGCTAAAGGCTCATAACCAGCATTCAGAGCTACATGGATAACTTTGGGACTTTCTGCAATAAACAATCCCTTATCAGGTTCGATACGATTGCGTAATTGGGCGTCGGTGAGGGTACTGAATATTTCTATTCTGGGATCAGTTAAGGACAATATTTCCATAAATTTGTATCTGTTCTTTCATCTATTATACCTATACTTTCATGCAAGAAAACTTATAA
>OGUL01001653.1_pt1 | contig 17964 bp, 15 predicted proteins | sample 1553651 | NCBI WGS metagenome assembly OGUL01 (sample SAMEA2580048, study PRJEB22360) | human gut metagenome | biome: human gut; feature: human-associated habitat; material: faeces | place: Denmark | collected 2008/2010
AAGGCTCGTCGTATAGCTGTCTATAAGGGTTGCCACACCAATCAGAAGAAGTGCAACGCCTGATCCCCATGTCATTTTTTTCTCATCGTATTTTTCTTTGCGGAGCTTTGTGTTACCGCCCTTCAATAAAATATCACCATGTCCTGTCAGAAGCATGATTCCGGCAACCAGTGCGATTACGGCCAGAATAAGGCCAAAAGATTTATCCATCATAATTATTCTTTCTCCTGTTTTTTAGTAGAAGCAGACGATCGGCACATCATACTGTATCAGATCATACAGAATACCGGCATTTTCCGGTGGCATGTTGATACATCCATGTGAACCGTCTGTCAGGTAAATATCGCCGCCGAACTCACCTCTCCATGAAGCATCATGGAATCCGATTCCGCCATCAAACGGCATCCAGTATTCAACCTTTGATTCGTACTCGTAAGTACCATCTGCTTTCATTGTTCCTCTGAGTACATCCGGGCTCTTCTTATAATAGAGCGTAAAGATACCGGCATGTGTCTGGCGGGGTATCTGACGGCACTGCTGGTATTATTCGGTTACATTCAGATCCGCTATGGCATGGATGAGTATGTAAGAGGCATTCAGAGGCTGTTTTCCATGACGGAGGTAGCAACGGATTATACCGCCGCATCCATGATCCTGGGGATGTTCGACTGGTATCTCCAGAATCTGTACTGGGAGCTTAGGATGTGCGTATTCCTGATCGTGGGAATGATAGCGGTGGGATTCTTGGAATTCGCCGCAGCTTGTGTAAGAGATTCTTATGCAGGGAAAGACACGATAAAAAAGGCGCTGCGGATCCTGGAATGGGCCGTAAGTGCGGTACTTGCTGTGATCATGGTATTCTGGCTGTACCGGCAGGGGTTCTGCGCTAGGGAATATACGAACTACGGCGCTATTATCTGGCCCGGTGTAACGTTTTTAACGCTGACGCTCCTGGTGACGCTGTGGCGGATATTCATGCCTTCCGCACCGGGGGAGGAAAAGCTGCTCAGCGGACTGATCTTCCTGATCGTACTGATCACTTCTCTTGGAAGTAACAATAAGCTTTATCCCAGCATGAATAATCTGTTCCTGGCATTACCTTATATGTATTGGCAGTTTTACCGGTTCTGCAAATATGCCGGAAGCTTCCGATGGAAGCGGATGACCATATCCCCGATTCCTGCAAAATGTCTCTTTGGTGGTTTTTTTCTGCTATTTTTTATCCAGGTGGGACTGTTTGGCAGAAGCTTTGTATTTGCCGAGGGTACCGGTGTGCAGGAGCTCAGTGCGCAGGTGACCAATAACGAGACTTTGAAGGGTGTGTGGATGAGTGAGGAACGCGCCGGATGGATGCAGGAGATCTCAGAGTATGTAAATACCGGAGGACTTGCGGGAAAGGATGTGCTGCTCTACGGTCAGATCCCGGCATTGTCCTATTATCTGCAGATGCCTGCGGCATTCAATCCCTGGCCGGATCTGGATTCCTATCAGATCGCACAGCTGGAAGAGGATATGCATAAGATGCAGGAACGGATGGATATGGATGCGACTTACCGTCCGGTGGTACTGTTAGAGAAAAAATATGCTGTGTATCTGGAAGCGGGAGAGAATGCTCTGGAGGCATTACAGCCCACGGAAAAAGAACGGAGTCTCATCGTGGATAATGCCAAACTTTTGTTGATCGGTGAGTTCATGGATGCATATGGATACGAGAAAACCTTTGAAAATGAGAGATTTTTGAATAAAAACAGAAAACAGATCCCCGGGAGATTTTCATCTTCCGGGGATTTTGAAGTTTGAATTCAATGTCTTATAACAGCTGTAAGCCGTTCTCCTTTGCAGTCTCCATAACTTCATCGGACCACAGAGAACACTGTACTTCGCCGATATGAGCTTTTCTTAAGAAGAACATACAGATACGGGACTGACCGATACCACCGCCGATGGTAAGAGGAAGCTCACCGTTAATGACTGCCTTGTGGTAAGGAAGTTCAGCACGCTCGGGGCAGCCTGCCTTCTGTAACTGGTCTAACAGAGCCTTTTTGTCTACACGGATACCCATGCTGGACAGCTCCAGAGCGATATCCAGGACCGGATAATATACCACGATGTCCGCATTCAGGGACCAGTCATCGTAGTCCGGGGCACGACCATCGTGAGGCTTACCGTTCTCTAGGGTCTCGCCGATCTGCATGATGCAGACAGCACCCTTAGCCTTGGCAATGTAGTATTCGCGTTCCTTCGGAGAATAATCAGGGAACATTTCCTCCAGTTCACTGGTAGTTACGAAGAAGATGTCGTGAGGAAGGATCTCCTCAATGTAATCGTAATGGATGGACATATATTTCTCCGTCTTGCGCAGAACTTTGTATACGATGCGGACGTTCTCCTTCAGAGTTTCAAGATTCCGTTCATCCCTGGTGATGATCTTCTCCCAGTCCCATTGATCTACATAGATAGAGTGGATGTTGTCGGTGGTCTCATCCTGGCGGATGGCACTCATGTCGGTGTAGAGCCCCTCACCGGGTTTGAAACCATACTTCTGCAGGGCATAGCGCTTCCATTTGGCCAGAGACTGTACGATCTCTGCTTCACGGTCTCCCTGTGCAGCAATATGGAAATTTACAGGACGCTCCACACCGTTTAAGTTATCGTTCAGTCCGGATGTGGGATCCACAAATAAAGGAGCTGATACGCGCAGCAGGTGCAGGCGCTCTGCTAACAATCCCTGGAAAAAGTCCTTCACTGTCTTAATGGCAACCTGTGTCTCGTACAGGTTCAGCTGAGACTTATAATTTTTAGGTATGACAATATCTGACATACTGACCTCTCATTCTGCCGCCTGGCGGCTTGTGTTACAAAATACTCCTATATTATTTAACTGCGAAACGCATGATTTTGCAAGCCTTTTTTCGGAAAAAATAACCACTTGCAAAAATCGAACGTATGTGCTAATTTAGATACATGACAGAACAAATGTTCTGATTTTGAAAATTTCCGGTAAGAGGCGGTGATAACTTGGAATATCTTATACAAAATGGGGAATTGTCCATCATGCAGAAGCTGGAGATCCTGACGGATGCAGCTCGTTTTGATGTAGCATGTACGTCCAGCGGTGTGGAGCGTAAGGGAGATGGGAAGCATATGGGGAACTGTGCGAAGGCAGGGATCTGTCACAGCTTTTCTTCCGACGGCAGATGTATTTCTTTACTTAAGATATTGATGACCAATGAATGTATCTTCGATTGCAAATATTGCCTGAACCGGAAGTCCAACGATGTCCCCAGAGCCACTTTTACCCCGGAGGAGATCTGTACACTGACCATGGAGTTCTACCGACGGAATTATATCGAGGGACTGTTCTTAAGCTCCGGCATTGTACAGGATCCTACGTTTACCATGGAATTATTATACCGGACCATTTGGCTGCTTCGGAATCACTACCATTTTAATGGCTATGTCCATGTGAAGGCGATTCCCGGGGCAGATCCGGAGCTGGTGCAGCGGATGGGATACCTGGCAGACCGTATGAGCGTGAACCTGGAACTCCCTACAGCGGAGGGACTTCGGACACTGGCACCGAATAAGCACCGGAAGGATATTCTGACCCCCATGCGGCAGATCCAGAACGGCATCCATGCGAATAAGGAGGAACTGATCCTGTACCGTAAGAGTCCCCACTTTGTATCCGGTGGACAGTCTACCCAGATGATCATTGGTGCGACGCCGGAGACGGATTATCAGATTTTAAATGTGGCGGAGAGCCTGTATCAGAAGTTTGAGTTAAAGAGAGTCTTCTATTCTGCGTTTGTAAAAGTCAACGAGGACAAAAGCCTGCCGGCGCTTCCGGGAGGACCACCGCTTCTGCGGGAACACCGTCTGTACCAGGCGGACTGGCTGCTCCGGTTTTATGGATTTCGGGCAGAGGAACTATTGGATGAGAGAAGACCGTATTTTAATGTCATGTTAGATCCCAAGGAGGACTGGGCAGTGCGGCATCTGGAATGTTTTCCGATGGAGATCAACAGAGCACCTTATGGGGATCTGCTTCGGGTGCCGGGGATCGGCGTGAAGAGCGCCAGGCGGATTCTTGCAGCCAGGCGGAGTACGAAGCTGACTTTTCAGGATCTGAAGAAGTTAGGAGTGGTATTAAAGCGGGCAGTGTATTTTATTACCTGTAGCGGCAGGATGATGTATCCTACGAAGCTGGAGGAGGATTATATCGTGCGGAATCTGACGGATCCGAAGGACCGGATCCGGTTCGGAAGCGACGGTATGAGTTACCGGCAGATGACTTTATTTGATGATGGGATGTTCCCGAATGGGGTACGGCAGGAGGAGAAACGGATCATATGAAGATTTATCACTGTGAGGATTCGCTGGAGGGAATCTTCACCGCTATTTATAATACTTATGAAGATCACTGTATCATCCGGGATACTATGGTCACCACCATCGAGGAGAACCTGCTGTTCTCGGAGTCGGTGGAGGTCATACCGGATCCGGAGAAGACGATCAAGGTGATCCGTACGTTAAAGCGCAGATTCGGGGAAGCAGATTATGAGACCCTGTGTCTGGCACTGGCATCGCCGAAGCCGGAGAAGGCACAGGCGGTATACCGGACCATTGCGAAGGGACTGGCTGAGAAGTGTACGGCGGGGCATCTTATGGATGCCATTGCAGACACCTATGTGAACCAGACCTTCAGCCTGGCAAGGGCAGCCGGGAATGAGTATCATCATCTGAAGGGGTTTGCCCGGTTTGAGGAACTGGAGAATACGATCCTCTACTCGAAGATCGCACCGAAGAACAATATCCTGACCTTTTTAATGGTACATTTCGCTGACCGTTTTCCCATGGAAGATTTTCTGCTGTTTGATGCGGGTCGATATCTGTTCGGGGTACATCCCGCCGGGAGACCATGGTATACACTGCAGGGGAAGGATGCCTGGGAGAGAGTACAGTCTGAGACGGAGAAGCTGTCCACGGCGGAGCTGCATTACCGGGAACTTTTCCGCTCCTTTTGTCATACAATAGCTATAAAAGAGCGGGAAAACAGGGAATTACAACGAAATATGCTGCCCCTCAGGTTCCAAGAATATATGGTGGAATTTCAGTAGATTTCGCCAAATTGGGATTTATATTTTACCGCGGTAACGCAACAAATATACAAAACGCCGAAAAGGTTTTCCATACGGCGAACATATATTGTGAAAATGATAACAGAGTGGTAAAAATGCCCAAAATGTGCGTTTTCTGGAAGAAAAAAACCGCTTTACATTTGGGGATGGTTGGCTATAATAGTAATGATTTCAGATGTGAGGGGAAAGTACCTGGTGTATTATTTTACTTACGATCGAACTTACTATTGAAAGGAAGGAACAAGAAATGTTAAAGACGATCCGTTTGACACCTGAAGACGTGAAGCATTTTGTTGATGTAGCTTCAAAGTGTGATTTTGATATTGATATATGCTATAACAGATACGTAGTCGATGCCAAGTCATTCCTTGGAGTGTATGGATTGGATTTCACGAAGCCATTGTCTGTATCTTATGACGGCTACAATGATAAATTCGAAGAGCTGTTGAGACAGTATGCGATCGCGTGCTAAAACATCTTGTGATAACAGAATGTGATTTGACTCCCCAGGTAAGATAGAGTACTATTTACCTGGGGAGTTTTCGTATACCGGGCATGTGAGAGTGTGCAGCCCGGAACAAGCCGCAGGCATGCGGTTATGATAGGAATTTGTCAAGGGAGGTGAAGCCGCATGGCAGGAGAAGTCAGAATATCGGTACGTAATCTGGTGGAGTTCATTCTGCGCAGTGGCGACATCGATGACAGGAGACAGGGATCACCCGAGAATGCAATGCAGGAGGGCAGCCGGATCCACCGCATGATTCAACGCCGCATGGGTGCGGAGTATCAGGCGGAAGTGGCGCTGAAATACACCCATCCCACGGAGAACTATGTCATCATCGTGGAGGGACGGGCGGACGGTATCATTGAACAGAACGGAGAGACCACCATCGACGAGATCAAGGGAACCTACAGAGATCTGGCGAAGCTGAAGGCACCGTTACCCCTGCACATTGCGCAGGCAAAGTGCTATGCCTATATGTACAGTCTGCAGAAGGAGCTGCCTTATATCCGTGTACGTCTGACTTATTGTAATATAGAGACGGAAGATATCCGTTATTTTTATGAAGATTATGAATTCGCGAAGCTGGAGGCATGGTTTCAGCAATTGATCGGTGATTACCGTAAATGGGCGGATTATACCTGGCAGTGGAGAGAGCTTAGACAGCAGTCCATTGCCGGACTGCAATTCCCCTTCGATTATCGGGACGGACAAAAAGAACTGGTCAGTTATGTGTACCAGACCATTTATCATAAGAGAAAACTGTTTCTGGAAGCGCCTACCGGAGTGGGCAAGACCATATCCACCATATTTCCTGCGGTGAAGGCGATGGGGAAGGACATGGGAGACAAGCTGTTCTATCTGACAGCCAAGACCATCACCCGTACGGTGGCGGAGGACACTTTTTCTCTGTTGCGGGAGAAGGGACTGCGATTCAAAAGTATTATTCTGACAGCGAAAGAGAAGATCTGTTTTCAGGAACGTACCGAATGTAATCCGGAGCAGTGCCCTTATGCCAAAGGACATTTTGACCGGATCAATGATGCTATCTATGATCTGTTGACCCGGGAAGAGAGTTTTACCAGAAGCAAAATAGAAGAGTATGCCCTGAAACATCAGGTATGCCCTTTTGAATTCGGACTGGATTTAAGTCTGTTCGCAGATGGGATTATCGGAGATTATAATTACCTCTTTGATCCCCATGTGTATCTGAAGAGATTTTTCGGGGACGGCAGCCAGGGGAATTATGTCTTTCTGATCGACGAGGCACATAATCTCTTAGAGCGGGGCAGAGAGATGTACAGCGCACCTCTGCGGAAGGAAGACCTGTTGGAACTGAAGCGGGAGATAAAACAGACAATCATGTCGGAAATGGAGGAGGCAGCATTTAAAAAACGCGATAAAGACGAGATTTCCGGACAAATGACATTAGAAATGACAGATGCGTCAAAACAACTGCCACAGGTTAGTATCCCGGAGGAGAGCAATGGAACAGATTCTCTGTATATCAAAGGGCATAAGCTGAAGAAATCCGATGGAAAAAGTACTTTTGTGCGGGAAGGCTATGCGGAACGGATCAGCCAGATGCTGGAGAGGTGCAATGCCCAGCTGTTGTCCATGAAGCGGGATTGTGATGGCTACCGGCTGGTGGATGACATAGACATGTTGGTACAGCCTCTGACCAGACTTCACGGCATCATCAGCGATTATCTGGAGGAGCAGGAGAAGGTCAGTCTGGAGGTGCGGGAGAACCTGCTGGACTTCTACTTCAAGCTCAGCCATTTCCTGGATATTTATGAAAGACAGGACGAAAACTATGTGAAATATACCAGGATGTGTGAGGACGGAAGCTTTGAACTGAAGCTGTTTTGTGTGAATCCCAGGGAAAATCTGAAGGAATGCATGCTCAGGGGACGCAGTACGATCCTGTTTTCCGCTACATTTCTGCCGATCCAGTATTACAAGAATCTGCTGGGTGGCGAGAAGGAAGACTATGAGGTATATGCACACTCAGTATTCGATCCCGAGAAGCGCACAATACTGATCGCTGGGGATGTGACCAGCAAGTTCACACGCAGATCCCGGGAGGAGTACTACAATATTGCCCGCTATATTCATGAAGTCGTGAAGAACCGGCATGGCAATTACATGGTGTTTTTCCCGTCTTATTCCTTTATGGAGCATATTTATGAGATTTATGAGCAGTATTTTATGACAGAAGAAGAGGAATGTCTGGTACAGCAGGAATCCATGAATGAGGAAGAGAGGGAATACTTCCTGAACCGCTTCCGGGGCAATGAGGACTGCGATCTGCAGAGCCTTATCGGAATGGAGATCGAGGAGGAAGAGGAACAGACGCTGATCGGGTTCTGCGTGCTGGGAGGTATCTTCGGAGAGGGGATCGACCTGAAAAAGGACAGCCTCATCGGTGTGATCGTAGTAGGAACCGGATTGCCACAGGTAGGCTGCGAAAGGGAAATCCTCAAGGACTATTTTGATGACAATGGGGAAAACGGCTTTGATTATTCCTACCGTTATCCCGGAATGAATAAAGTGCTGCAGGCGGCGGGACGTGTCATCCGGACCGCGGAAGATGTGGGGATTATCGTCCTGCTGGATGAGCGTTTCAGGCAGTATTCTTATCGCAGAATGTTCCCCAGGGAGTGGGAACAGGTAGTGCCTGTGACCGTGGATACGGTGGCTAAAAAGGTGGAGCGATTTTGGGACGCCTGGTTGTGGCAGCAACGATGACATTCGAAACGATGACATTCGATATGATAACAGAGTTGATATACAACATGACAATCCACATAACCACATATGACACGTGTGTATATGTGGATAACTCGGTGGATTTTGTGGATTATTTGAGCTTTTTCATAAAAAAACGACAGATGGATCAAAAATGGTGTATAATAGCAAAAGAATGTATGTGGACAAATTATAAAAGTAGTACTGAACCAGTCAATGGAAAAGTCTTACGAGTACAAAGTATGAAATTAAGGCAACATGAAATTAAGGCAACATGAAATTAAGGCAGAAAGGAATGGTGACTAATATGTGGGCTTATGAAAGTGTTTTTTATCAGATCTATCCTATGGGATTCTGTGGAGTTCCTTTTGAAAATGATGGAATACAGAGACATGAGATCAAGCGTGTGGAGGAGTGGATCCCCCATATGCAGAAGCTGGGAGTGAATGCCGTTTATTTCTCTCCGGTATTTGAATCGGATACCCATGGTTACAATACCAGGGATTACCGCAAAATTGATGTAAGGCTGGGAACCAATGAAGATTTTAAGGAAGTATGTGACGCACTGCATGCGGCAGGAATCCGGGTTGTGTTAGACGGTGTGTTCAATCATGTGGGCAGAGGTTTTGCACAGTTTCAGGATGTGATTAAAAACCGCGAGAACTCTCCTTATGTGAACTGGTTCTACCGTATTGATTTCGGCGGCAATTCCAACTACAACGACGGATTGTGGTATGAGGGCTGGGAAGGCTGCTTTGATCTGGTGAAGCTGAACCTGCAGAACCCGGAGGTAGTGAACTACCTGTTAGACAGCGTGAAGGGCTGGATCGATGAATTCGGTATCGACGGTCTGCGTCTGGATGTGGCATACAGCCTGGATGAGAATTTTGTCAGAAGACTGCGGGAAGTGACCGGTGCCTACAAGCAGGATTTCTTCTTATTAGGCGAGATGCTTCACGGAGATTATAATCGCCTGATGAATGATCAGATGTTGCATTCCGCAACGAACTACGAGTGTTATAAGGGACTTTACAGCAGCTTCAACAGCATGAATATGTTTGAGATCGTGCATTCCCTGCTGCGACAGTTCGGACCGGAGAATTGGACATTATATAAGGGAAAGCACCTGTTGTCCTTCGTGGATAACCATGATGTGACCCGAGTGGCAAGTATTTTGAATAATGAAAATCACCTGCCGCTGATCTATGCCATGGCATTCGGTATGCCGGGGATCCCCTGTGTCTACTATGGAAGCGAATGGGGATTCAAAGCCAGAAAAGAAGATGGTGACCCTGCACTGCGTCCCTGCTTTGACAAGCCGGAGTGGAACGGCCTGTGTGACTGGATCAGCAGACTGGCAGAGGCCAAGAAGCATTCCGAGGCACTGAATTACGGAGCCTTCCGTTCGGTACTGCTGACCAATAAGCAGTGCATTTTCGAGAGAAAGTCGGAGCATGAGAGAGTACTGGTGGCCATCAATGCGGACGGAGAGGACTTCATGGCACATTTTGATGCCGGCTGTGGAACAGCGGTGGATCTGATCACCGGAGAGAAACATGACTTTGGCGGCGGCAGTCTTCTGCCAGCGTACAGTGCATATTTCTGGCGGATGGAAAACTAACGGAGAATTTATTTATGAAGGTACTGATCTTATCCACCGGAACCGGTGAGGGACATAATTCCGCTGCAAAAGCGGTGAAAGAACAGTTTGAAAAACGGGGCATTCCCTGTGAGTTGGCAGATGTACTGAATTTTGCTTCGGACAAAGCCGGCGCTTACGGACGCCGGATCTACATCTGGAGCACAGTCCGGGCGAAAAAGGTGTTCGCCGGAGCGTACCGGGTAGGCAGGGCCATTTCGTCTGCCAGATTAAAGTCACCGGTGTATTTTGCCAACGCTTTGTATGCGGATAAGCTGTGCAGCTATATCACAGAGAACGGATATGATACGGTGGTAATGCCACATCTGTTCCCGGCGGAGGCAATGACCTGGCTGCTGCGACAGCATAAGCTGGATGTACAGACTTATTTTATTGCCACGGATTATACCTGTATTCCTTTTACCGAGGAGACAAAGGTGGATTACTATTTTATCCCACATGAGGAACTGACGACGGAGTTCATCAAACGCGGCATCCCTGCGGAGAAGCTGGTTCCCACGGGAATTCCGGTATCGGAGAGGTTCCTGAAGCTTCCGGAAAAAAGAGAAGCGCGAGGGCAGCTGGGGATTCCGGCAGATAAATCCTGTATCCTTATGATGACGGGCAGCATGGGGTATGGCCGTGTGGAAAGCATGACGGCGAAGCTGGTGGAGCAGACCGGCGAGGATACCCATCTGTATATCCTGGGGGGAACCAATGAAGAACTGAAGAAGACACTCCGGGATACCTATGCCGATACAGAGCGGGTGCATGTGCTGGATTTTACCACGGAAGCGCATCTCTACATGGCAGCGGCGGATATTCTGTTCACCAAACCGGGTGGACTGACTTCTACGGAAGCGGTGGCAGCGAAGGTTGCATTGGTACACACTAAGCCGATCCCCGGATGTGAGGATCGTAATGTTGCTTTTTTCACACAACATGGGATGTCTGTATCAGGAGATACGGAAGAAGCCGTGATACAAAATGGACTAAAGCTTCTGCGGGATCCGGAGGCACAGGCCGAAATGCGGAAGTGTCAGGAAAAATACGGAAAGCCTTACGCAGCAGATGCAGTCTGTGAATTCATCTGCGGACAAAAGGAAGCAGCACAAGAGGAAGCTTAGACACAGAGGAAAACGACAGACAGGAGAGACAGATGATCATACGTGAACTGGGAATGACAGTCTTCGGATTGTTATGCGGAAGTATATTGTTCGGCAGGGCATTACCGAAGTGGATCAAAGGAATTGATGTCACTGAGGTCAGCAACGATCATAATCCGGGGACTGCCAATGCCATGAAATACGCAGGAGTGCCTGTCGGGATCCTGTGCCTGTTGGGAGATTTATTAAAGGGAGCACTGCCCGTATACGTGGCAGTTGGCATGGGGCTTGTGACAGACAGCTGGTTCCCGCTTATCATGGTGGCACCAGTGCTGGGGCATGCCTATTCCCTGTTTTATCATGGGAACGGAGGCAAAGCCATTGCGGTATCCTTCGGCGTGTTGATCGGACTGGCACCGGTACAGCCGGAACTGCTGCTGTTGCTGATCATATTGTATTTGTCGGGGTCTGCCCTTCTGATCAGACCGCACACCAAAAGAACCCGTATCACTTACATCTGTTTTGCCGTGGGAGCAGCGGTCCTGCTGATGATACAGAGAATACCACGGCAGGTATTTGGGGGAGCGCTTCTGATCTCTGCCATTGTGATCCATAAAAACAGTATCCGTCAGGAGATTCTGGAGGAGGCGACGGAATCTTTGGAAAGTCTTTAGAATTTCTTACGGTTTCTCTATATTGACGCATGATATTATATGCCGTATAGTATAGCCACAGAGCAATACTATACGGCATATAATATTGTAAGGAAAGCCGGATAGCCGCAAATTTCAGAGAGGAGCGATAGGATGCTTTTTAATACAGGAGCAGCTCTGCTGGATGCTATCGTGCTGGCGGTGGTCGCCCGGGAACCGGAAGGAACCTATGGGTACAAGATCACCCAGGAGGTCCGGCAGGTGATCGAGCTGTCGGAATCCACCCTGTATCCCGTGCTTCGGAGATTACAGAAGGACGAATGTCTGGAGGTCTATGACCGGGAATGCAGCGGCAGGACGAGACGCTATTACAAGGTCACCAGCAGGGGCTGGGCACAGCTTCATTTATATGAAAGCGAGTGGCGAAGCTACAGCGGGAAGATCACAGGACTGTTTGAGGGAAGACCGGTGAAGCGGTCAGAGGCATAAAAATGCACAGATGGGAGAAAAAGTAGGATGAACAGAACGGAGTATATGAGGCAGCTGGAGAGTCTGCTGCAAAATATTTCTGCTACGGAGCGGGAAGAAGCGCTACAATATTATAATGAATATTTTAACGATGCGGGACCGGAGAATGAACAGAATGTTATTGAGGCACTGGGGAATCCTGCGAAGGTGGCGGAGAATATTAAAAAAGATATTCTGTGGAACGGGTACGGAGAGAACAGCTACCAGAGAGCAGGAGCCGACAGCCGGTCAGTGATCACTTATCCGGCAGATCCGCAGACAGAAAATGGTAATGGAGAACAACGTAACCGGCAGAGCGATGCGTCACAAACTGCACAGGCACAGGTGGTATCTCCACAGAAAAATGAAGGAATGTCTACCGGTATGATCGTGCTGATCGTAATTTTATGTATTTTGGCATCCCCGGTGATCCTGGGAGCAGCTTCCGCCGGTATCGGCGTGGCAGCAGGGCTGATCGCCGCATGGTTCGGACTGATCATCGGTTTCGGGGCAACGGCAGCAGCACTGATACTGGTTCTGATCGCACTGGTGGCAGCAGGGATCATCAGTATGTTTACGCATCCCTTTGTGGGAATGTGCCTGATCGGTGCCGGACTGATCTGCTGAGGTATCGGACTGCTGTTCCTGATGCTGACCGTGGCCATGGCGGGAATCGCCACACCGGCGATCTGTTGTTGGATCGGAGGATTATTCCAGAAAAGAGGTAAAGCAGAAGCATGAGAAAATTTATGAAGGGCTGTGCCATCACAGCGTTGATATTTATATTATTGGGACTGATCCTGGGGGTGAGCGGAAGCCTGGGGAATGGCTCCACGCATTTTTCGCCGGGGGAGATCCTGTCAGCGGTTACCCTGGGAAGAATTTCCGAAGAAAAGGTAGATGACTGGAGTGACGGTGTGACGGAGCAGATCCGGGAAAATATGGGCGATGTGCACTATGATCTGGAGGACAAGGTGGATTATGACTCAGATTATGAAGTAAAGTCGGGAAAGATAGAGCTTTATGTTCTGGGGGATGACAGCCAGGGCATCACGGATCTACAAGTGCAGGTCGGTGGCTGTGTCATGAAGATTCAGGTGTCGGAGGACAACTGCTTCCGGGTAGAAGCCGACGGAATGCGGAAGTTCCAGGGATATGTGGAAGGCGGTACGATGGAGATCTGCGGAACCTCAAAAGCAAGCAACAACAGTGAGGGTAATCTGGGCGGTTCCATCTGCCTGTATGTGCCGGAGGGATATTATTTTGAAAATACCTCTTTGGATCTGGGAGCCGGAAGCCTCAGTGTAGAGGAATTGCAGACGGGCTCGCTGGAAGCCAATGTGGGTGCCGGCAAGATGACGTTTGAGAAACTGGATGCTGATCAGGCAGAGTTAGACTGTGGTGCCGGTCAGATGACAGTAGAAGAACTGAGCAGTCGCGTGGCAGAGGTTTCCGTAGGAATGGGATCTATCCGTCTGACCGGAGATGTGACCGAACGATTGGACGGAGAGTGCTCCATGGGAGAACTGAAACTGACACTGGCAGGAGCGCAGACAGATTTCAACTACGACTTAAGCTGCGGTATGGGTGAACTGAAAGTCGGTGATGACAGTTACAACGGCCTGGCACAGGAGAAACAGATCAACAACAACGCTTCTAAAAATATGGAGCTGGAATGTGCTATGGGCAGCGTTGTGGTGGAGTTTAAATAATTTTAACATTTTTTTACAACAGCGCCGCCAGATACTTTTCAAACACTACGCCCTCCTGCACGGGTGTTCCCGCCTTTTCGCTTCCGGCAATGCACAGCCCTACAAAGTTCGCTGCCTTTTGCACGGAGGATAGTAAGGTCTCCCCGCGGACGGCATCGGCGGCGAGAATGGAGGCGAAGATGTCTCCGGTGCCGGGGCGGGAGGCTCCGGCAATAGGGGTGGAAACAGTGGTATAGACGCCGTCATCCCATAGGAAGTTCACCAGAGAATCGCCCTGCCGGATTCCGGTGATGACGATGGAAGTGCGACGGGAAACAGTACGAGAAGTATCGATAACACTATTGGATGCATCATGGAAATGCTCGGATAAGGATAAGGTGGAATCCGTCTGGCACAGCGTAGCCAACTTTAGACATAAGCCCGACAGCTCCTGCATCGTCCATTCCCCATCCTTCCAGGGAGTGCCGGTCAGCAGGCAGGCTTCCGTGATATTCGGCGTGATAATATCCGCAAGAGGCAGCAGTTCCTTCATCTTCTGAACATGCGTCTCTGTGATGGAGGAGTAGGCCCTGCCGTGGTCTCCCATGACCGGATCCAGCAAAAACAGGGGCGGCCGGAACATTTTCACGAACTCCCGTACAATGTCGATCTGCTCTTCATTTCCTAAGAATCCACAGTATAACCCATCGAAGGTAAGTCCCAGTTCGTTCCACACTTTTATATAATCTCGCATATGAGAGGTGTAGTCATCAAAATGGCAGAGAGGAAATCCCAAATGGTTCGATAAAACAGAAGTAGGCACAGGGCATACCTGTACCTTCATTACGCTGATCACGGGCAGGGACACGGTGGTGGAGCAGCGCCCGAAACCGGCAATATCATTGATCATAGCAAGGCGGGGAACGAAATCCCCGCCTTTATGAGCAGTAGTATTACAATTGTTAGCATTACATTTCATGGAATAATCCTGCTTTCTTCAGTGCCGGACGAAGTGCCAGATAAAGGACGGTTGCCAAAACAACTGCCCAGACAGCATTAAAGGCAGTAACACCGGTTGCAATTTTTGCCAATGCCTTGGAAATATCCTGAGGCACCCCTAACAAATATGTCTTATAGAAGTACCCTACCAAAGGATCGGCTACAATATTAAATGCCATACCGCAGACAGAAGCTAAAATAGTGACACGAGCCACATATTTTTTCGGATGCTCAGCACTCAGGTGGAAAATCTTGTGAGCTACCAGACCTACGATCAGACCGATGCACAGTTTTAATAGGAAAGTCTTGGGAGCACTGGTTACATAAGCAGTAGTCAGGTCAGCGATGGTCATACCCACGGCACCGGCAAGTCCACCCCAGTAACCACCCAGAAGCAGAGCAGCCAGTACACAGAAAACATTGCCGAAGTGCACTGCGGTTTTTTCCAAACTGCCGGGAACGGGAATGTCAAATTTCAAAAAAGCAAAGCCGATGTAGCAAAGAGCCGCCAATAATCCTGCCTGAGCCAGTCTGGTTACATCCACCTTTTTTTCTGCGGAAGGAACGCCTGCGATGGCATTGTACAATCCCTTGGCAGTTAACAGGATAGCGAAGAATACCAGAACCAGGCTGTAGGAGTAAGGGCGCTCTGCGGACAGCTTCTGGTCGGACAGAGTGGACTTCGAAGCGGCCAATTCATCCTTCTGCGCATTCAGGGCATCCAGATCACCGTCTGCTGTGCCGCCGGTGACTGCCTCAATGGAAGCTTCTACTTCTTCCAGCTGTGCCTTGACATCACTTAACTGGCTGCCATAAGCAACGGACTCTTGATAACTGTTATTGTGGGTAATGACTGCCAGGACGATTCCCAGGATCAGGAGAATGGCTCCCACGATCAATACGCCGTATGATTTTTTCTTTTCCATAATGATGATCTCCTCTTTTAATTTCTTTTTCATAATTCCCATTTGTTCGGTGGGATATGTTAGGATTCAGTGTATAGAAAAAGTGGCTTGCTTAAAAGAGCCAGAATATGTTTTTTTTACCATGCCAGTTTTGAACGTTGATCATACAATCTGTAGGAAAACAAGATTTTCTTGACAAAGGATTGCTTCCTGTACTATATTTTTTATTAGAAGTTTTACAGATCAAAAGGCAATGACGAAGAGGAGTACACATATCCCCTTACCAGAGAGAGCGGCTGCATGTATGCGCTGGAAGGCTGCTTCAAGACAGGAATGTGGAAGGTAGCTTCCAAGCCGGAGAGCCGAGACCGGATATTCCGGGCGTAAGTTCTCACGAGTTATCCCCGTTACCGGATAGGACTTTGTAAGAAGTCGCGAGGCAGCGCAAGCTGTGAACAAAGGTGGTACCGCGTTACTGACGCCCTTTGCTGACGAGAGTCGGCAGAGGGCTTCTTTAGTTTCAGGAGAATTTAAGGAGGAAGCAATGAGCAAAGAATTAGCCAAGACCTATGACCCCAGCGGCATAGAAGACAGACTGTATCAGAAGTGGCTTGACAAAAAGTATTTTCATGCGGAGGTAGATCACAGTAAGACTCCCTTCACTATCGTGATCCCGCCCCCAAATATCACAGGACAGCTCCACATGGGGCATGCACTGGACAACACCATGCAGGATATCCTGATCCGTTATAAGAGAATGCAGGGTTACAACGCACTGTGGCAGCCCGGCACCGACCATGCAAGTATTGCTACCGAGGTCAAGATCATCCAGAAGCTGAAGGAAGAAGGCATCGACAAGCACGATCTGGGTCGTGAAAAGTTCTTAGAGAGAGCCTGGGAGTGGAAGAAGGAATACGGCGGACGTATTATTAGTCAGCTTAAAAAGCTGGGCTCTTCCTGCGACTGGGACAGAGAGCGTTTCACCATGGATGAGGGCTGTAACAAGGCAGTTACCGAAGTATTCGTGAAGATGCACGAAAAAGGCTATATCTACAAGGGTGCCCGTATCGTTAACTGGTGTCCCGTATGTAATACCTCCATCTCCGATGCAGAGGTTGAATATCAGGAGCAGGCAGGACATTTCTGGCACATCAAGTATCCGCTGATGAACGAGGACGGAACTCCCAGCACCACAGAGTTCCTGACCTTTGCCACTACCCGTCCCGAGACCATGTTAGGTGATACCGCAGTAGCCATCCATCCCGATGATGAGCGTTACACCCATCTGCATGGCAGAAAGGTACTGCTTCCTATCGTAAACCGTGTGATCCCTATCGTTGAGGATGCTTATGTAGACAGAGAGTTCGGTACCGGTGTCGTGAAGATCACTCCGGCGCATGACCCCAACGACTTTGAGGTTGGTAAGCGTCATGATCTGCCCGTGATCAACATCCTGAATGATGATGCCACCATCAATAAAAACGGCGGCAAGTTCGAGGGCATGGACCGCTATGAGGCGAGAAAAGCCATCGTGGAAGAACTGGATCAGATGGGTCTGTTAGTGAAGATCGAGGATCATGTACACAACGTAGGTACCCATGATCGTTGTAAGACCACCATCGAGCCCATGGTAAAAGACCAGTGGTTCGTTAAGATGGATGAACTGATCAAACCTGCAAGAGAAGCTGTGAAAAATGGTGAGATCAAGCTGATCCCCGAGCGTATGGAGAAGAACTACTTTAACTGGACGGATAACATCCGCGACTGGTGTATCAGCCGTCAGCTGTGGTGGGGACACAGGATTCCCGCTTATTACTGCGATGACTGCGGTGAAGTAGTCGTAGCCAAGGAGATGCCGAAGGTATGTCCCAAGTGCGGCTGCACCCACTTTACACAGGATCCCGATACGCTGGATACCTGGTTTTCCTCCGCACTGTGGCCGTTTGAGACCCTGGGATGGCCGGAGCAGACCGAGGATCTGAAGTATTTTTATCCCACAGATGTACTGGTAACCGGTTATGATATCATCTTCTTCTGGGTTATCCGTATGATCTTCTCCGGATACGAGCA
>OGUL01001659.1_pt1 | contig 17905 bp, 14 predicted proteins | sample 1553651 | NCBI WGS metagenome assembly OGUL01 (sample SAMEA2580048, study PRJEB22360) | human gut metagenome | biome: human gut; feature: human-associated habitat; material: faeces | place: Denmark | collected 2008/2010
TGAACTTAAGCGGAGCCAGCAGAGCCTCCATCATCTGGGGCTTGACCGCCAGAAAGATCAGGTCGGAGCGGCCCGCTACCTCGGCGTTCGTGGTGGTGTTGCAGCCCAGCTCTGCGGCCAACGCCTCTGCCTTGGCGGCAGTGCGGTTGGCAAGATAAACATTCTGTGGGTCGGCAGCCTTGCAGACGGCCCGCGCAATGGCACCGCCCATGTTCCCACAGCCTAAAAATCCGATGGTCTTGATCATACTGACTTTCCCTTCCTTTCTCACTCGGAAAGAAATAAATGGAACGCACATTCGTTCCACTCCATCCATTGTAAGCATCCGGAGCCAGAAAATCAAGAGGAACCTCCCGGAAACCCGGCAAAAAGGCGGCGGGACGGCTGCAAAATGGAGAAGAACGTGAAAAAAATATCAAAATGAGAGATTTTGAACTTGCAAAACGGGGGGCATTTGCGTTATAGTATAAAGGAAGTATTCTTACTTCTCTGGCCCCATAGGGCGGCTACCACGGTCAGTGGCACGGTGTGTGCTGCTGGGAAAGGATGGATCTCGTGTCGCAAACTACAAAAAGGGCGTTGGAGGCATCGCTGAAAAAGCTGCTGCTTCAAAAGCCGCTGAATAAGATCACCATCAATGATATCACCGAGGACTGCGGCGTGAACCGTATGACCTTCTACTACCACTTCAAGGACATCTACGACCTCGTGGACTGGATCATGGTCGAAGATGCCGCCAAGGCGCTGGAGGGCAGACAGAGCTTTGAGAACTGGACAGATGCCTTTCTGGATATCCTGCATCAGGTGCAGGACAACAAGGTTCTGGTGATGAATGTCTACCGCTCCGTGAGCCGTGAGCAGGTGGAGCAGTACTTATATAAACTGCTGGACCCCATGCTGCGGGACTTTGTGGACCGCAGTGCGCAGGGCTTTACCGTGCAGGATTCCGACAAGCAGTTCATCATCGACTTTTACAAATACGCGCTGGTGGGCATGGCGCTGGAATGGATCCGCAGGGACATGAAGGAGGACCCCGTCCGGATGACCGAGCGGCTGAATGTTCTGCTTCATGGCGAGCTTGAGCGGGCGCTCCGCCGCTTCCGCACCGACCGCAGCCCCGCAGATTTTGACGACTGACAATATTTTATCAATCCGGGCACCGTGATGGGTTTTCCATCACGGTGCTTTTTCTGTTTATGGCTTTCTGTTTGACAAAATGTTACAGTATGATCAGCGCAAAATGAAAGGTGAAAACCTGGAAACCACAGCAAACGGAGGGAATAAAATGTATTATTCCAGCGGGAACTATGAGGCCTTTGCGCGCCCGAAAAAGCCTGCGGGAGTGGATCGGAAATCGGCCTATCTCGTGGGCACCGGTCTGGCGGCGCTGACAGCTGCCTGCTACCTGGTCCGTGACGGTCAGATGAAAGGGGAGCATATCCATCTCTTTGAAAAGGGGTCCATCCCCGGCGGTGCCTGTGATGGCTGCCAGTACCCCGGCATCGGTTATGTGATGCGGGGCGGCCGGGAGATGGATGACCATTTTGAAGTCATGTGGGATCTGTTCCGTTCTATCCCGTCGCTTGAGACCGAGGGCGCAAGCGTGCTGGATGAGTACTACTGGCTGAACAAGGCAGACCCCAACTACTCGCTCTGCCGCGCCACGGAAAACCGGGGGCAGAACGCCCACACCGATGGGAAGTTCGGCCTTTCGGATCAGGGCTGCATGGAACTCATCAAGCTCTTTTTTACCCCGGATGAGCAGCTCTATGATAAGCGCATCACCGATGTCTTTGACGCGGAGGTGTTCTCTTCCAACTTCTGGCTCTATTGGCGCACCATGTTCGCCTTTGAGAACTGGCACAGCGCACTGGAAATGAAGCTCTATCTGAAGCGCTACATCCACCATGTGGGCGGTCTGCCTGATCTGCGGGCACTGCGCTTTACCCGGTACAACCAGTACGAGAGCATGATCCTGCCCATGATCCGCTATCTGGAGGGGCACGGCGTGCGCTTCCACTACAACACCAAGGTCACCAACATTGAGTTCGAGCTGACCGGGGGCAAAAAGCAGGCCAGGACCATCTGCCTGCTGGTGGACGATGAAGCGGAACGGGTGGACCTGACCGAGAATGATCTGGTGTTCATCACCAACGGCGGCTGCGTGGAAAGCACCTCCATCGGCTCTCAGGATCAGCCTGCAGTGTTCAACCCCACCCTCCGGCCCGGCAACGGCTGGGATCTGTGGAAGAAGATCGCCGCGCAGGATGAGGCCTTTGGCCGCCCGGAGAAGTTCTGCTCCGATCCGGAACAGACCAATTGGATGAGCGCCACGATCACCACGCTGGACGAACGCATCGTGCCCTACATCCAGAACATCTGCCAGCGTGACCCGTTCAGCGGCAGGACTGTCACGGGCGGCATCGTCACGGCGCGGGATTCCGGCTGGCTGCTCAGCTGGACGTTCAACCGTCAGCCCCAGTTCCGGGATCAGCCCAAGGGCCAGCTCGTGGGCTGGATCTACGGCCTGTTCAGCAACACGCCCGGTGACTACATCAAAAAGCCTATGCGGGATTGCACCGGCAAGGAGATCTGCATGGAGTGGCTGTATCATCTGGGGGTCCCCGAAAACCAGATCGAGGACCTGGCGGAGCACAGTGCCAATACCGTGCCTGTGATGATGCCCTATATCACAGCTTTCTTCATGCCCCGCACCGCAGGCGACCGCCCGGCGGTGGTGCCGGAGGGCGCAGTGAACTTTGCCTTCATCGGCCAATTTGCCGAGACGAAGCGGGATACCATCTTTACCACCGAGTATTCCATGCGCACCGGCATGGAAGCTGTGTACACCCTGCTGGATATCGACCGGGGCGTGCCGGAGGTCTGGGGCAGCACCTACGATGTCCGCGATCTGCTGAACGCCGCTGTTCAGCTGCGGGATGGCAAACCCCTGAGCGATCTGAAAATGAACTGGATCAAAAAATTCGCACTGGGCAAAGCGGTAGAAAAGGTACAGGACACCGACCTGGGCCGTCTGCTGCTGGAGTATAAGATCATCTGAGCGCCGGGAATTCAGCCCGGCAGGCAGGGAAGAGAGCCCTGTAAAATTCTATTGAATCTGGAGGAAATAAAAATGAATACCGCATTTGATTCTCTGACGCACAAAATGCAGCGTGCTGCACTGGGCAAGACTGTGGATCTCGTGCTTTCTCATGCCGAGAAGGACCCCGCCAAGACGGTTGGACAGATCGTAGATCTTTCAAAGCAGTTCTACGGCAATTCCTTCAGCGAGGAGACCTACGCACATGCCAAGCAGACCCTGACCGACCCCAACAGCAAGTGGTCGAAGCTCATCAACTGTATGCTGAACCAGCTGGACCCCAACGTAGCCCGCACCACGGCCCTGAACCTGGGCTATGAGGCCTTCTTCCGCGGTACCAAGACCATCCGCGAGAATCGTGTCAAATATCAGTGCAACATCCCCTGGCTGATCCTGTTTGACCCCACCTCCGCCTGCAATATGCACTGCGTGGGCTGCTGGGCCGGTGAGTACGGCCACAAGAACAACCTGAGTTTTGACGATATGGATAAGATCGTCACCGAGGGCAAGGAGCTGGGCGTTTATCTGTACATGCTCACCGGCGGTGAGCCGCTGGTGCGCAAGGCTGATATCCTCAAGCTGGCAGAGAAGCACAACGATGTGCAGTTTGCCATCTATACCAACTCCACCCTGATCGATGAACCTTTCTGCAAGGAAGTGGTTCGTCTGGGCAACATCGCCTTCATGCTGTCCATCGAGGGTACCCCCGAGACCAACGATGCCCGCCGTGGTGAGGGCCACTATGCTGCCGTTATGCGCGCGATGGATCTGCTCAAGGAGCACGGCATCCTGTTCGGCACCTCCATCTGCTACACCCGCGACAACATCGAAGCCGTTACCAGCGATGAGTTCATGCGTTTCCTCTGCGATAAGGGCGCACACTTCGGCTTCTACTTCCACTACATGCCCGTGGGCAACGAGGCAGCGCCTGAACTGATGCCCTCTCCCGAGCAGCGCAAGTACATGATCCAGCGCATCCGCTATCTGCGCAGTGAAGCCTGCGATATCCCGTTCTACCCCATGGACTTCCAGAACGACGGCGAGTTTGTGGGCGGCTGCATTGCCGGCGGCCGCAACTACTTCCACATCAACTCGGCCGGTGACGCAGAGCCCTGCGTGTTCATCCACTACTCCAATGCCAACATCCATGACAGCAGCATCCTGGAGATCCTGCAGAGTCCGCTGTTCATGGCCTACCACAACGGCCAGCCGTTCAACAAGAACCACCTGCGTCCCTGCCCCATGCTGGAAAACCCCGAGCTGCTGCGCAAGATGGTGCACGAGACAGGTGCTCACAGCACCGACCTCCAGAGCCCGGAAAGCGTCGATCATCTGTGCGACAAGTGCAAGAGCTACGCAGCCAACTGGCAGCCGACCGCCGACGAGATCTGGTCCCATACCAAGATCCGCGAGAGCCGTTACGAGAACTATAAGGATTGGAAACCCAATCAGCAGTAATTGCAGGTACTCCCCCTGAAATCTCCCTTTTTGGTTTATCTGCCCTGAAAGCCGAAGCTCCCCCTTCCCCAAGCGCCGAGACAGCGCCGGGAAGGGGGAGCTTTGCGTTTCTCGGCTGCTCTGAGAAAATCATGCGGTAGGAATACAAAAACCGGCCCCGCCTCCCATGCAGGAGACAGAGCCGGTTTTGCGATTCTATTGTGTTTGGGATCACTCGTCGTCGGGGTCACCGAAGGCATCGTGATAGAGGTTTACCATGCCGGATTCGTCGTTGCGATTCAGGCCGTGGAACACCAGCTTTTTGATGACATCATAGATGACCGCGAAGAGCGGCACGCCGATGATCATGCCCACAAAGCCCCACAGGCCGCCAAACAGCAGGATGGCGAACAGCACCCAGAAGCTGGAAAGGCCGGTGGTGTTGCCCAGGATCTTGGGTCCGATGATGTTGCCGTCCACCTGCTGCAGCACCAGCACGAACAGCACGAACCAGAGCGCCTTGATGGGGTTCTGGATCAGGATGAGCAGGGTAGCGGGGATGGCACCGATGAAGGGGCCGAAGAAGGGGATAACATTGGTCACGCCGATGATAACCGACACCAGCAGGGCGCTGGGGAACTTGAAGATCAGGCAGGCGATATAGCACAGCACGCCGATGATGGCAGAATCCAGGATCTTGCCGTTGATGAAGCCGCCGAACATCCGGTCAGCGTAACGGACTTCCTCCATGATGAGGTCGGCCCAGCGGGGCTTGACCATACTATAAAGGATGAGCTTGCCCTGCTGCCCGAACTTCTTCCGGCTGGCCAGCAGATACACTGAGACGATGAGGCCGATGACGAAATTCTTGATCCAGGTCACCACATTCACCACGCCTACAGCGGCACCGCTGAGGATGTTCTGCATGGAGGGGAGCAGGGTGTTCTTGATCCAGGCATCCAGGTTGGCATCCAGGCTGTCGTAAGAGTTCTCGATGAAGTCCAGCAGCTTTTTGTTGTTGGCAATGAACTCCTGCTTGGAGATCCACTCCACAAAGTCGCCGATGTTGTCCCGCGCCGTGAAGTACAGGGCGGTCACACTGTTGATGAGCTGCGGCACGATCATCATAATTAGCGCGTAGATCAGCAGCAGGCCGAACAGGATGGTCAGAGCAACGGCCAGCATGTTGGCAAAGCGGTGCATCCTTTCCGGGAACAGCTTGTGGAGAAATGCTTCAAGCCAGTTGCACACCGGCTTGAGCAGATAGGCAATGACACTGCCGTAAATAAAGGGCATCAGGATGCCGGTCAGGGTTGAAACGGCGTTGCCGAAGCCCTGAAAGCGGTAGATCAGGAAAAAGAAGAGGATGCTCAGGCTGATCGCGCCAAAGCCTGCGAACATTCCGTAGAGATAGGGTTTGATATGCGGTTTTTTGTCCATCATGTCATAGAAACTCCATTCCTGCCGCAGACAGCAGGATTCCCTGCGGCAATGTCAGCGCTTGTTGCTCCTGCGCCAGATGTGCAGTTTTTCGGCTTCGGCGATCAGCTCGTCCCGGAAATCGGGGTGTGCCACACTGATCAGTGCCTCTGCCTTTTCCCAGCTGGTCAGTCCCTTCAGATTCACACAGCCGTACTCGGTGCACAGGTAGTGCACGTTTGCGCGGGTGTCGGTGACGATGCTGCCGTTTTCCAGAGTAGGACGGATGCGGCTCTCCAGCTTGCCGGTCTTTTTATTCATAAAGGTAGAGGACAGGCAGATGAAGCTCTTGCCGCCATTGGAAAGGTATGCACCCAGAACAAAGTCCAGCTGACCGCCTGCACCGGAAATGTGCTTGATGCCTGCACTTTCCGCGTTCACCTGACCAAACAGGTCAATATCCACCGCATTGTTGATGGAGATGAAGTTGTCGATGGCGGAGATGCTGCGGATGTCGTTGGTGTACTCCACGGGAGCGGCCATGCACTCCGGGTTGTTGTTCAGGTAATCGTACATCTTCTGGGTACCGGCACCAAAGGCATAGACCTGACGGCCCTTGTCCAGATTCTTGTGGCGGCCGGTGATCTTGCCTGCCTTTGCAATATCCACAAAGGCATCCACATACATCTCGGTGTGCACGCCCAGATCCTTCAGGTCGCTCTGCGCGATCAGGTTGCCGATGGCGTTGGGCATACCGCCGATGCCCAGCTGCAGGCAGGCACCGTCGGGGATCTGCGGGACGATGAGGTTTGCCACCTTCAGATCGACCTCGGTAGCGGCACCGGCAGCGGCCATCTGGCCGATGGGCGGGTTGCTGCCCTCCACAACACCGGCAACCTGGGAGATGTGCACCCAGTTCTCGGTGCCGCCCAGGCATTTGGGCATGTTCCGGTTGACCTCAACGATGATCTTCTTGGCCTTATCGCAGACGGCACCCAGATGGGAGGCACTGGGCCCGAAGTTGAAGTAGCCGTGCTCGTCCATCGGCGCCACCTGGAACATCGCCACATCCACGCGCTCCACGTTTTCCCGGTAATAGCGCGGCAGCTCGGAATAGCGGATGGGGGAGTAGAAGGAGAAGCCCTGGGCAATGGCCTTGCGCTCAATGCCGCCCATGTGCCAGCTGTTCCAAGTCATGTGGGCAGCAGGATCCTCGATCTGGAAGATGGCGGGCACCCACATCAGGATGCCGCCGCGGAAGTTGACATCCTCCAGCTCAGGCAGACGCTTTGCAATGGCAGCGTCCACTGCAACGGGGGTGTTCACGGCCCAGCCGTAATCCACCCAGTCGCCGCTTTTGACCAACGCGGCAGCCTGGTCAGCTGTCATTTTCTTCTGCGCATACAATTCCGTAAAATCCATTATAAACCATCCTCTCTTACAATAACATAAAGGAATTGTAAATTCCAACTTAGTTATATCATTAACAAACGGGAGAATCAATACTTTCCTGGCAAAAAACAGGGCTGAATGCAATATGACTAAAAATCTTAGCTTTTTGTAGAGATTCTTTGGTGCACAAAAAATAAATTTTACACAAAAAATACTTGATAAAATTTTGACGATGTGCTTTACTTATAGCGTAGCAGGATGAAGTGTGGCACTGCGGGTAAGATTGTTTAAAAATTAACGATACACCGTAGCAGAAGAAAAGAACATCTTGCACAGTAAACTGGAAAGTGCTATCATGTCAGAACCAATGCGCTTTTCAAAGGCGCGCAAGGAGGACAAAACCGATGGCAACTGCAGTTTACCCCGGGTCGTTCGATCCGGTCACACGAGGTCATCTCGATATCATCAAGCGCGCGGCAAAGATCAACGATCATCTGATCGTGGCCGTGCTCATCAACAGTGCAAAGCACCCATTGTTCACCGTGGAGGAGCGGGTGGCCCTGCTGCAGGAATGCTGCAAGGGTATCCCCAATGTCACGGTGGAAAGCTTCGACGGCCTGACCGTGGAGTTCGCCAAGAAGCGCCACGCTTCGGTCATGGTGCGGGGCCTGCGGGCGGTAACGGATTTTGAAAACGAGATCCAGCTGGCGCAGACCAATCACGCGCTGATGCCCGGTATTGAGACCATGTTCCTTGCAACCAGCATCAAGTGGAGCTATCTTTCCTCTACCATTGTAAAGGAAGCCGCCCGCTACGGCAGCAGCATCTCCAAGTTCGTCACCCCGAATGTGGAAGCTGCCGTGGAGCAGAAGATGGCCGAGCTGCGCAGCAGGGGAGAGAGCGTCTGACCCCCGTTCCTTATGCAAGAAACGCTTCGGCGTTTTGATAAAACAGTCTTTCTTAAATCACAACATACACAATCAGGAGGCTATTCACATGAAAAAGATCGTTATCGCATCTGCATGCCGTACCGCCATTGGTAAGTTCGGTGGCACCCTTGCCAACGTCCCCGCTGCTGAGCTGGGCTCCATCGTCATCAAGGAGGCTCTGAACCGCGCAAACGTCAAGCCTGAGCAGGTCGATCATGTTTACATGGGCTGCGTGATCCAGGCTGGTCTGGGCCAGAACGTTGCCCGTCAGGCTTCCCTGAAGGCTGGCCTGCCCATCGAGACCCCCGCTGTCACCGTCAACGTGGTCTGCGGTTCCGGTCTGAACTGCGTGAACATGGCTGCTCAGATGATCGAGGCAGGCGATGCTGATATCGTGGTCGCAGGCGGCATGGAGAACATGGACATGGCTCCCTTTGCAATGATGAAGGGCCGTTACGGCTACCGCATGGGCGCTCCCATGGGCAAGAGCGAGCTGGTCGATACCATGGTCAACGATGCTCTGTGGGATGCCACCGGCTTCAACAAGCACATGGGCATGACCGCTGAGAATGTCTGCACCAACGAGACCTACCAGAAGAAGTACGGCTACAGCCCCATCACCCGTGAGATGCTGGACGAGTTCTCATACAACAGCCAGCTGAAGGCTGACAAGGCCATCAAGGACGGCGCTTTCAAGGACGAGATCGTTCCTGTTGTCATCAAGGGCAAGAAGGGCGACACCGTGTTCGATACCGATGAAGGCCCCCGTCTGACCCCGGTCGAGAAGCTGGGAACCCTGAAGCCCGCTTTCACCAAGGACGGCATCGTGACCGCAGGCAACTCTTCCGCCATCAACGACGGCGCTGCTGCTCTGGTCATTATGAGTGAGGAGAAGGCCAAGGAGCTGGGCGTTGAGCCTCTGGCAACCTGGGTCGCTGGCGCTCTGGCTGGTGTTGAGCCTGAGGTCATGGGTCTGGGCCCCATCGCAGCAACCAAGAAGGTCATGGCAAAGACTGGCCTGACTGTTGCTGATATGGACCTGATCGAGGCCAACGAGGCATTCGCTGCTCAGTCTGTGGCTGTCAGCCAGGCTCTGAACTTTGATATGAGCAAGGTGAACGTCAACGGCGGCGCAATCGCTCTGGGCCACCCGGTCGGCGCTTCCGGCGCTCGTATCCTGGTCACCCTGCTGTACGCTATGAAGCACCGTGGTGCTCACAAGGGTCTGGCTACTCTGTGCATCGGCGGCGGCATGGGCTGCGCTACCATCGTTGAGATGTAAGCTCCCCCTTTGGAATTGAAATGAATGACAGCCCGCGCCCCGGCTCAGACCGGAGACTCTGCCGGGGCGCGGGAGCTGTTTTGAAACACTGAGAATCTGAATTGGAGGTTTTCACAATGGCTTTTGTAAAAACCGAGGTGCAGGGCGCTGTCGAGATCATCACCATCGACCGTCCCAAGGCACTGAATGCCCTGAACCCCGAGGTTCTGGCAGACCTGAAGGCAGCTTTTGAGGCTGTCGATCAGGAGACCATCCGCTGCATCGTCCTGACCGGCGAAGGCGACAAGAGCTTCGTTGCAGGCGCTGATATCGGCTCCATGAGCACCATGACCAAGGCAGAGGGCGAGGCCTTCGGCAAGCTGGGCAATGACGTGTTCCTGATGATCGAGAGCTTCCCCATCCCCGTCATTGCAGCCGTCAACGGCTTTGCACTGGGCGGCGGCAATGAGCTGGCCATGAGCTGCGACATCCGCATCTGCTCTGACAACGCCGTGTTTGGTCAGCCCGAAGTTGGTCTGGGCATCACCCCGGGCTTCGGCGGCACCCAGCGTCTGGCACGTCTGGTCGGCATGGGCATGGCAAAGCAGCTGGTCTACTCTGCCCTGAACATCAAGGCAGACGAGGCTTACCGCATTGGTCTGGTCAACGCCGTGTATCCGCAGGCTGAACTGATGGAGAACGTGCTGAAGCTGGCCGGCAAGATCGCCAAGAACGCTCCCATTGCAGTGCGCAACTGCAAGAAGGCCATCAACGGTGGCATCAGCCTGCCCATTGAGAAGGCTGTGGAAGTTGAAGAGAAGCTGTTCGGTGCTTGCTTCGAGACCCACGATCAGCAGGAGGGCATGGCCTGCTTCCTGAGCCGTGAGAAACCGAAGCCCAAGGCAGTGTTCACCAACAACTAATCCGTTACATAATTTTTGATATTAAAGGAGAGATTTCCTATGAAGATCGGTGTTATCGGCGCTGGCACTATGGGTCAGGGCATCGCAAAGGCATTTGCACAGGTTGAGGGCAACACCGTTGCTCTGTGCGACATCAAGCAGGAGTGGGCTGAGAACGGCCTGGCAAAGATCAAGAAGGGCTACGAGAAGCTGGTTGCTAAGGGCAAGATTCCCCAGGAAAAGGCTGACGCGATCGTTGCAGCCATCACCCCGGGCCTGAAGGAAAATCTGTGCGCAGACTGCGACCTGGTCGTTGAGGCTGCTTTTGAGGATATGAAGGTCAAGCAGACCACTTTCGGCGAGCTGGATAAGATCTGCAAGCCCGAGTGCATCTTCGCTTCCAACACTTCTTCTCTGTCCATCACCGAGATCGGCAAGGGCCTGAGCCGTCCTCTGGTCGGTATGCACTTCTTCAACCCCGCTGACCGCATGAAGCTGATCGAGGTCATCGCCGGCTGCAACACCCCCGCAGAGACCGTTGAGAAGATCAAGGAGATCTCCGTTGCCATCGGCAAGAACCCTGTTCAGGTCAACGAGGCTGCAGGCTTTGTGGTCAACCGCATCCTGATCCCCATGATCAACGAGGCTGCCTTCATCAAGATGGAGGGCGTTTCCGATATCGCAGGCATCGACACCGCTATGAAGCTGGGTGCCAACCACCCCATGGGACCCCTGGAGCTGGGCGACTTCATCGGCCTGGATATCTGCCTGGCCATCATGGATGTCCTGTACCATGAGACTGGCGACAGCAAGTATCGCGCCTGCCCGCTGATCCGCAAGATGGTCCGCGGCGGCAACCTGGGCTGCAAGACCGGCAAGGGCTTCTACGTTTACAACGCAGACCGCACCAAGACTCCTGTTGACCAGCTGTAATTTCTGATAAACATTTCTCCTGGCCGTGGGGAAAGCGGTCAGGAGGAATTTGTTTGTAACCGGGTAGGGAAGAACCCCGACCCCGGGAGATAAAAAACACCCGTTAGGAGGATATAGCGATGGATTTTACTCTGTCCAAGCAGCAGCAGATGGTGCAGAAGATGTACCGCGAGTTTGCTGAAAACGAAGTCAAGCCCCTGGCTAAGAAGGTTGATGCAGAAGAGTACTTCCCCAAAGAGACCGTCGAGAAGATGGGCAAGCTGGGCATGATGGGCATTTACTTCCCCACCTCTGTCGGCGGTGCAGGCGGCGATGTGCTGTCCTACGTCATGGCAGTGGAGGAGCTGAGCAAGGTCTGTGGCACCACCGGTGTCATCGTCTCCGCTCACACCAGCCTGTGTGCTGCTCCTATTTATGAGAACGGCACCCCCGAGCAGAAGGCAAAGTATCTGCCCAAGCTCTGCAGCGGCGAGTGGCTGGGTGCTTTCGGCCTGACCGAGCCGGGCGCTGGTACCGATGCACAGGGTCAGCAGACCATTGCCAAGGAAGAGGATGACTGCTGGGTTCTGAATGGCTCCAAGATCTTCATCACCAACGCCGGTTTCGCTGATGTCTTTATCGTCATCGCTGTCACCGACCACGTTCTGGATAAGAAGGGCCGTCCCACCAAGCTGTGCTCTGCCTTCATCGTTGAACGTACCGATCCGGGCTTCTCCGTCGGCAAGGCTGAGGATAAGATGGGCATCCGTGGTTCTTCCACCTGCGAGCTGATCTTCGAGGACTGCCGTATCCCGAAGGATCGTATGCTGGGCGTGCGCGGCAAGGGCTTCCAGCTGGCCATGGCTACCCTGGACGGCGGCCGTATCGGCATCGCTTCTCAGGCTCTGGGCATTGCTGAGGGCGCTCTGGAGGAGACCGTTGCCTACGTCAAGGAGCGCAAGCAGTTTGGCCGCAGCATCTCTGCATTCCAGAACACCCAGTTCGAGCTGGCTGAGATGAAGGCTCGCGTTGAGGCTGCCAAGTATCTGGTCTACGCTGCCGCTCTGAAGAAGCAGGAGGCCATGGACGGCAAGAAGGTCCGCTACAGCGTCGAGGCTGCTCAGGCAAAGCTGATCGCCGCCCGCACCGCAAGCGACGTGACCCGCCGCTGCCTGCAGCTGTTCGGCGGTTACGGCTACACCCGTGACTACCCCATCGAGCGCATGATGCGTGATGCCAAGATCACTGAGATCTATGAGGGCACCAGCGAAGTGCAGATGATGGTCATTTCCGGCGCTCTGCTGAAGTAAGGGAGGTAAGATTTACAATGAAAGCAATTGTTTGTGTAAAGCAGGTTCCTGATACCTCCGGTAAGGTGGCCGTCAAGGCAGATGGCACGCTGGATCGTGCCTCTATGGCCACTATTACCAACCCCGATGACCTGAACGCTCTGGAGGCTGCTCTGAAGCTCAAGGACGCTACCGGCTGCGAAGTCGTTGTCATTACCATGGGTCCTCCTCCGGCCGAGGGAATGCTGCGTGAGCTGCTGGCCCGCGGCGCGGACAAGGCTGTTCTGGTCTCCGGCCGTGAGTTCGGCGGTTCCGATACCTTTGCAACCAGCCAGATCCTGGCTGCTGCTGTCAATAAGATCGGCGTTGGCCCTGAGGACGTTGTGTTCTGCGGCCGTCAGGCAATCGATGGCGATACCGCACAGGTCGGCCCCCAGATCGCTGAAAAGCTGCATCTGCCCCAGGTTACCTATGTGGCTGACATCCAGAAGGATGGCAACACCCTGACCGTGAAGCGTATGCTGGAAGACGGCTACATGATGGTCAAGGTGCAGACTCCCTGCCTGCTGACCTGCATCAAGGAGCTGAACCAGCCCCGTTACATGAGCGTCAATGGCATCTTCACCTGCTACGACAAGCCCATGGAAGTGTTCGATTACAACGCTCTGAAGGATGATCCGCTGATCGAGGTCGATACCATCGGTCTGAAGGGTTCTCCGACGAACGTCTTTAAGTCCTTCACTCCTCCGCAGAAGGGCGCAGGCACCATGCTGACTGGCGACGACACCGCCGCACAGCTGGCAGGTATCCTGGCCAAGAAGCACCTGATCTGATGAAAGGAGCATAGGATTACAATGGCTGATTTTAACGAGTATAAGGGCGTTTGGGTCTTTTGTGAGCAGCGCCAGGGCAAACTGATGCCCACCGATTTCGAGCTGGTCAGCGAGGCCCGCAAGCTGGCTGATGAGCTGAACTGCGAAGTCACCGGCCTGCTGCTGGGCGATAACGTGGACGGCATTGCCAAGGAGCTGGGCGGCTATGGCGCTGATAAGGTCATGGTTTGCGACAGCCCCCTGCTGAAGGATTACACCACGGACGCATACGCCAAGGTCGTCTGCGACATGGTCAACGAGTACAAGCCCGAGGTCCTGCTGATCGGTGCCACCAACATTGGCCGCGATCTGGGCCCCCGCTGCGCAGCCCGCCTGCACACCGGCCTGACTGCTGACTGCACCCACTTGGATGTGGATGTCGCCAAGTATAAGGACTTCCTGCGCACCACCTCCACCATTGATGTGGACAACACCAAGTTTGAAGAAAACACCAACCTGAAGATGACCCGTCCCGCATTCGGCGGCCACCTGATGGCCACCATCATCTGCCCGCGCTTCCGCCCGCAGATGTCCACCGTGCGCCCCGGCGTTATGCAGACCCAGCCGTTCGACGAAGCTGGTGCTGCCAAGGTTGTTGTTGAGAAGGTTACCCCCGCTCTGACTGCTGACGATATCCATGTTGAGATCCTGGACATCAAGAAGAGCGCTAAGAAGCTGGTTGACCTGATCGGTGCTGATGTGGTTGTTTCCGTTGGCCGTGGTATCAGCTCTGACCCCGAAAAGGGCATTGCCCTGGCCGAAGAGCTGGCTGGCGCCCTGGGCGGCGTTGTCGGTGCTTCCCGTGCCGTTACCGATGAAGGCTGGCTGTCTGCTGACCATCAGGTTGGCCAGACCGGCAAGACCGTGCATCCCCGCATCTATGTTGCTCTGGGCATCTCCGGTGCCATCCAGCACGTTGCCGGCATGCAGGATTCCGAGACCATCATCGCCATCAACAAGAATGAGAATGCCCCCATCTTCGGCATTGCTTCCTATGGCATCGTTGGCGACCTGTACAAGGTCGTTCCCGAACTGATCAAGGAGATCAAAGCCGCCAAGGCATAATTTCTGCTGCTCATTTAAGGGCCGTACCCGCAGGGGTGCGGCCCTTTTTGCTGCCCGGCGGCAGGCCGGGGAAGAGCGGCAGATGAATGTTTTGACGCAGAATTGCAATTATTTTCACAAATACCGTTTACAAATGCAAAGGAATAGGCAAGAATAAAAATGTTGCGTCGTTTGCGGAAACCTGCGGCGCGGCGGGCATGTCTGCTAAAAAATCCCGCTGTGCGGGCGCTTTTGGTGTGCCCCGGAAATAACGTTTTGAAAACGGAGGTACATCATGGAAAAATTCTTCCACCTGAAAGAGAACCACACGGATGTAAAAACCGAAGTCATGGCCGGTATCACGACCTTTATGACGATGGCTTACATTCTTGCGGTCAACCCCAACATTCTGTCTGCAGCCGGTATGGATGCAAAGGCAGTTCTGATTGCCACTTCTCTGGCAGCATTTGTCGGCACCATGCTCATGGCGTTCCTGGCAAACTACCCCTTTGCACTGGCACCCGGCATGGGCCTGAACGCCTACTTTGCCTACACCGTTGTGCTCTCCATGGGCTACAGCTGGCAGATGGCTCTGCTGGCCGTCTTTGTTGAAGGCATCGTCTTCATCGTGCTGTCCCTGACCAATGTGCGCGAGGCCATCTTCAACGCCATCCCCCTGACGCTGAAATCCGCTGTCAGCGTGGGCATTGGCCTGTTTGTTGCCTTTGTCGGCCTGCAGAACGCCAAGCTCATCGTCAACAGCGATTCCACCCTGCTGACCTACCAGCACTTCAAGGGCGAAACCTTCCACAGCGTTGGCATCGGTGCTCTGCTGACTCTGGTCGGCGTGCTGCTGATCGCCGTTATGCTCATCAAGAACGTCAAGGGGGCTATCCTGTACGGCATTATCCTGACCTGGGTGCTGGGCATCATCTGCGAACTGACCGGCATCTATGTGCCGGATGCAGAAGCTGGCATGTACTCTGTCATCCCCACCGCATTCGTCAGCTTTGACTTCAGCTCTCTGGGCAATACCTTCGGCCAGGTGTTCAACCTGGATTTCACAAACTTTAATATTGGCAACTTCATCGTTGTTATGTTCGCTTTCCTCTTTGTCGACCTGTTCGATACCCTGGGCACCCTGATTGGTGTTGCTTCCAAGGCCGATATGCTGGACGAAGAGGGCAAGTTGCCCCGCATCAAGGGCGCCCTGCTGGCTGACGCTATCGCAACCAGCGCCGGTGCTGTGCTGGGTACTTCCACCACCACCACCTATGTTGAAAGTGCTTCCGGCGTTACCGAGGGCGGCCGCACCGGTCTGACCGCAGCTACCACCGCTGTGCTGTTCCTGCTGGCCAGCATTTTCAGCCCTCTGTTCCTGACCATCCCTTCCTTTGCAACTGCTCCGGCCCTGATCGTTGTTGGTTTCTACATGATGGGCGCTGTTGCCAAGATCAACTTCGACGATATGACTGATGCCATCCCGGCTTTCCTGACCATCCTGGTCATGCCGCTGGCTTACAGCATCTCCGAAGGCATTGCAATCGGCGTTGTTTCCTGGACGCTGATTAATCTGCTGTCCGGTAAGGCTAAGGAAAAGAAAATCACCCCGCTGATGTATGTTCTGACCGTGCTGTTCATCCTAAAGTACATCTTCCTATAATTATAAGTTACAGCATTGCCAATAAAATGCGCCTGTGCTTGCTTTGAGCACAGGCGCATTTTTTATGCAAATTTTTGAAAGAGCGGTAAAAAATCAGCCAACAACCGCGGGGGTAGCCAGCAGTTCATCCGGAAGTTCGCCGTAATCTTCAGCGGATTCCTTGCTCATATTGTAACCAAAAGTCACACCAAGGGCGTTGGCGGCATCCGTCATCAGGGCGTCTACATCCACCAGTTCGCTGTCAGCCATAACGAACAGAACCTTGTCGTCAAAAGTGGCAACGCTGGCCTTGTCGGCCGCCACGCAGACCCACTTGTGCATGTCAATGCCGTCCAGCATGGCTTCGGCAATCTCATCACCATTGGCTTTGTCTTTCAGGCGCACCAGTACCATGCAGTAAGCCTGGCTGCCGACACCTGGCTCGCTGGTTACAGCGGCATCCACCTTGGTGATCTGCTCTTCGTTCAGGCCGGTCTGGTAGGGGTACCACTCGGCGTTGGTCAGGTCCACGGCGGTCGTTTCCACCATCATCAGGTCAACCGGGTGTGCGGCATAGATCTGGTCCACAATGCCACTCAGCTCGGCATCCGGTTCCGGCTGGAGCGCAGCACTGCTGTCCTCCGGGTCAACACCGAAACCGGGATCGATCTCCATGTCCGGGTCCGGCTTGGTAGCCGGGGCGTTCAGGATGTCATCCGGGATGGCCGTTGGCTCCGGCGCTGTGGAAGAAGACGCGCCGGAATTTCCGCACGCAGCAAAGCTGGCAGCCAGCAGGGCAGCAGCCAGAAATAATGTCAGCTTTTTCATAAAAAATCTCCTTTATCTTGCGCGGCCCTGTATGATGCAGGGCTGCGTAGGTTGTGTTGTTGGAATGCGCAGCGGGAGCAAGCAGGGGGGGGGCAGGGTGCGGCAAATGCCCCACTGTTTTTATTTTACCCCATTTTCCGTCAATATTTCACCGGGGGTAAAGGGAACATCCCATTCGTCCGTGGGCAGCGCGGGAAAGACCAGTGCCTCCGGGCAGAGCAAAAGCTTGGGGCCGGTCTGCCCAAAGCGGGTAAGGAACCGGTCATAATACCCGGCTCCGCGGCCAAGGCGGACCCCCTGCTTGTCCACAGCAAGGCAGGGAATCAAGGCCAGTGCGCCCGGCTCCAATGCGGCGATGGTGCGGCCGCCGCAGGGCTCCAGAATCCCGTACCGCCCCGGCTGCAGGTCGTTCAGGCTGGTGATTTCCACAAGCTCCATCCGCCCGTCATTGCCCGGCAGGCAGCGCGGCACGCACAGGCGCTTGCCGCTGAGCAGGGCCTGCTGCAAAATAGCGGTGGTGTCCGGTTCGTCCCGCATGGAAACAAAGCAGAACACCGTACCCGCCTGCCGCCATGCCGGCAGGGCAAACAGTTGCTGGGTCATGGCAGCGCCGATGGCGTGCAGGTCCAGATTTTTGCGCAGTGCCTTGGCCTGCGCGCGTGCCTCAGTTTTTGTCATCACGTTCACCTCGCATCCATTGTAGCATAAATTTGCGGGACAGGGGAGGGCCGGCCGCAATGTCATTTTCTGTTTTACGGTGCCCTCTTACCCAAATAAACGGATTTTTCCGCCCGTTTGTTACAGCAAGGCGGCCATTTATTCGGGGCAACACCGCACAATTCCCGCCTTGCGGCTTAAGCACCGCTCCGGCAGCTGCG
>OGUL01001677.1_pt1 | contig 17790 bp, 15 predicted proteins | sample 1553651 | NCBI WGS metagenome assembly OGUL01 (sample SAMEA2580048, study PRJEB22360) | human gut metagenome | biome: human gut; feature: human-associated habitat; material: faeces | place: Denmark | collected 2008/2010
TAATATGACTGCTTACGGCATCCTCGCTGACGAGGGCAGCACCCATGTTAGTAATCAGGCGGTCGATACTGTGGTTGACCTTGGGGTCGATGTGATAGGGACGGCCTGCCAGTACAACGATAGGCTTATGCTCTTCGCGTGCCTTGCTGATGATTTGTTGCCCTTTAGCCTTTACCTGTGCTTCATAGTCATAAAAGGCAGTGAAGGCAGCATCAACAGCCTTGCGGATTTCCTCCTTGGTGATATCCGGATAAACCTTGGCAAACATTTCCTGCAGCTTTTTGACCAGCTTCTTTTTATGGAGCAGGCCAAGATAATCATAGAAGAAATGTATCTCGGGCTTATTCAAATCACGGATGTTAGCGTGCAGCACTTCGGGATAATAGGCTACAACAGGGCAGTTATAGCAGTTTTCCGTGCCCTGTTCATCTATATTGTAGGTCATGCAGGGATAGAAGATATTGGTGATTCCCTGCTGCAGCAGCCATTTGATATGACCGTGCATCAGCTTAGCCGGATAGCAGACGGTGTCGCTGGGGATGGTTCCCTGACCAAGACGGTAAATGTTTTTGTCTTCAATCGGACTGTGTACAACCTTGAAGCCCAGGCTGGAGAGTAAGGCATTCCAGAAGGGGAGCAGCTCATACATATTCAGGCCCATAGGTATACCCATAATGCCGCGTTTAGGCGTTTCGTTAACAGGCAATTCCTTGAGTAGCTGCAGCTTTTGACGGTACAGGTTCAGCTCATCCTTGGGTGCCATGTGGGTGATGGGACGCTCGCAGCGATTGCCGCTGATAAAGCGTTTGCCGCCGGCAAAGGTGTTGACGGTGAGGTGGCAATGGTTATTGCACAGGCCGCAGGTCATACCCTTGACGGTGTGGACGAATTCACCCAGCTGCTGCAGGTTGAGCAGCGTTGTCTGATGCGGTGCGTCCTTGTAGCGGCGCTGCGCATACAGGGCGGCGCCGTAGGCTCCCATAAGGCCGGCAATGTTGGGACGGATAACGTTCAAATCCATTTCCTGCTCAAAGGCGCGCAGTACGCAGTCGTTGAGGAAGGTGCCTCCCTGAACGACGATGTGCTTGCCGATGGCCTCCTTGCTGGCCGGACGGATAACCTTATATAAAGCGTTTTTGACAATACTGATGGACAGGCCGGCGCTGATGTTGGCAACGGAGGCACCGTCCTTCTGTGCCTGCTTAACGCTGCTGTTCATAAACACGGTGCAGCGGCTGCCTAAATCTACCGGCATATCTGCTTTAAGACCGATTTGTGCGAACTGCTCGGCTGTGTAGCCCAGAATTTCGGCAAAGGTCTGCAAAAAGCTGCCGCAGCCGCTGGAGCAGGCTTCGTTCAAAAAGATATTATCGATGGCACCGTTATGGATTTTCAGGCACTTCATATCCTGACCGCCGATGTCCAGAATGAAATCTACCTCAGGCTCCAAATATTGGGCAGCATAAAAATGTGCCATGGTTTCTACGATACCATAGTCAACGCCGAAGCCGTGGCGGATTAAATCCTCGCCGTAGCCGGTGACTGCACCTGCCAACAGGTGGCAATTCGGATATTTTGTATAGAAATCGGTAAGATAATTGCGGACGGCAACAACAGGATTACCCTTATTGCTTTGGTAGAAGGAGTCAAGCAATTTGCCGTCTGGACTCATAACAGCGATTTTAATGGTCGTGCTGCCGGAATCAATACCGATAAAGGCTTCGCTGGCCTCCGCAGGGGTGCCTATAGCGACACTTTCCTTAGAGTGACGCTTCTTAAAAACAGTATATTCGCCTTCGTTTTTAAACAGCGGCGGCAGATGTTCAAAGCTGTGCTGTGCTGCTGCTGCCTGCAGCTTTTCTGGCAGCGTGGTAAGGTCCACCTCGTGCTCGGCACAGAAGGCTGCACCCATTGCTACATAAAGCAGGCTGTTTTCCGGGCAGACACCTTTGATATTCAGAACACTGTCAAAGGCATCGCGCAGACAGCTCATAAAGGTGAGCGGACCGCCAAGATACAACACATTGCCGCTGATGGGACGGCCTTTGGCAAGACCGGTGATAGCCTGGCTTGCTACAGCGTGGAAGATGCTGGCTGCCAAGTCGCTTTTTTCCGCACCCTGATTGAGCAGCGGCTGGATATCGCTTTTGGCGAAAACACCGCAGCGGCTTGCGATAGTGTAGGTGTTCTGTGCCTGCTGTGCCAGCTCGTTCATTTGGGGTGTTTCTACATTCAGCAGGGAAGCCATCTGGTCGATAAAGGCACCGGTGCCTCCGGCGCAGCTGTCATTCATACGTGCATCAAAATGGCGGCCTAAGAAGAGGATTTTGGCATCCTCGCCACCTAATTCGATAACAGCGTCGGTTCCGGGATTGAGCTTTTCGGCGCAGATTTTTTCCGCAAAAACCTCCTGCACGAATTGCAGGCCGCAGCTGTCCGCTACACCGATACCGCCGCTGCCGCTGATGGCCAGATGTGCGCTATGCAGTGTAGGGAATTTCGTCATCAATTCTTTATGTAGGGCCAGAATTTTCTCGGCAATCTGGCTGTAATGTCTTTCGTATTTATGGAATAGCAGATTGCCTGCATCGTCCAGTACGGCGATTTTAATTGTGGTACTGCCAATATCCAATCCTATCTGCATAGTAACCTCCTGGAATATGAAGCTCAGGGCGATATCCGAAGCATGTTCATATTCTTTTTTTATAATCTGAATCTAAGCTGATAAATACTCATCTTATATTGTAATACTTTACCTGTAATTAGTAAAAGGTGTCATCAATAATTAAAGTAAAACGCTGCAGCGTTTCGTCGTTTTGCAGCGGAACAATGTTGTACTCAATATATATAATATATTTTACAAATTTATATATTATAAAAATCTCTGCTGTAATAGGTATAATAAAAAACCGTAAAGCCGTTTGAGGCTCTACGCGTAACCAAAAAGGACTGCGCTAAGACTGTAGCAGTCGGAAACGCAGTCCTTGCTTACTTAAATTATAGCAAAGATTTTGTGAAAAAGCTGTGATTTTATAAGTACGGCAGAATAGGTATGTAAGGATAAGACTATGGTGATTGTACGGTTGTTTTAGGCAAGCAGAGTTTGCAATATTTTGAGTAAATTTACTCAAGTACGATTTACTAAAGTATACTTGAGTAAATTCATAAGCGCATATGAGAAAGTGCGGATTAATTATGTACGTACTCTGTTAGCTTAGCAATGCTTTTACGCAAAAGAAAAGCATACAGACTATGTTGAGCAGTAGTCTGTATGCTTGCTGTTGCTTTATAAGCTTTAGAATGTTCCCTGCACCAGCTGGGCAATGTTCTTGGAATGATCGGATACACGCTTCATATTAATCAGCAGCTCCATCATAACAAAGCCTGCAGTAGGATTGCAGATGTGCTCGTTAAGGCGCGTGATATGATTCTTACGGATTTCCTTCTGGTATTGCTTAACCTCACGGCACAGACGCACAGCGTCCTCCGCAATAACCTTATCATTTTTCTCTAGGGCCTCCAATGAACGTCCGGAGGCACGCAGTACCATTTCGCTGAGCTGCAGCAGCTCGGCCTTAGCCTCATCAGAGAAAACCACGTCCTCCTCAACAAGCTTGCGTGCGCGTTTAGCCAATGTTTCACCATGGTCACCGATACGTTCGATATCTGTGCAGGCGTGCAAAAGACCGGTGTGGCGTGTCGTCAGGCTTTCGCTCATTTCAGAGGAGCTCATCTGCGTCAGATAGTCGGTAATATCTCGTTCCAACGCATCGACAACGGGCTCGTGCTCCAGAACATATTTTACCTTGTCGGCATCAAAGCTTTGAATAGCCTCCATGCCAAGACGCACGTCCTTGCGTGCCAGCTCGCCCATACGCACAACCTCTTTGACAGCAAGGCTGATAGCGATAGAGGGAGTGTTCAGCATGTTTTTGTCAAGATAAACAGGGCGCATGGAGATGATTTCTGCTTTGCCGGGAACAATCTTTTCTACCAGCTTGATGAAAGGGTTAACAAAGGGCATAAAGAGCAGCGTGTTCAAAATGTTGAACGCCGAGTGGGCATTCGCAATCTGACGCGCTATGTCGCCGTCAGGCGATACAAGCAGCACGAATTTAATGAAGAACGGCATAAAGACTACAAAAATTATACTGCCGATGACGTTGAACATTACGTGAGCTGCAGCTACACGCTTAGCCGTAAGGTTAGCACGCAGTGAAGCGAGTACGGCAGTAATACAGGTACCGATATTGTCGCCGAGCAGTACAGGAATCGCACCCTCCAGCGGAATAAGTCCCTGACCGGCCATAGCGATAAGAATACCGATGGTAGCACTGCTGGACTGAATCAGCACAGTCATAATCATACCGATACCGATGCCAAGCAACGGATTGCTGGAGAAAACCTCGATGAAATGCACAAAGCCGGGATAGTTACGCAGAGGCATAACAGCTTTGCCCATCATATCCATGCCCAGCATCAGAATACCGAAGCCCAGCATAACCTGACCAAGATATTTTGTGCGGCTTTTTCTCGCCAGCAGCTGCATCAAAAAGCCGATGAAGATTAAAATCGTGATATAATCGGAAAGCTTGAAGGCGATGAGCTGTGCCGTCATAGTAGTACCGATGTTGGCACCCATGATAATGCCGAAGCCCTGCTTCAGCGTGAGCAGGCCCGCATTTACCAGGCCTACGGTCATAACGGTGGTAGCACCGCTGGCCTGCAGCACTGCAGTAACAACTGCGCCCAACAGGATGCCCATAGCGAGCACGCCTGTCATGGCCTCCAAAATCTTTTGCAGCTTAGCGCCGGCAGCCTTTTGCAGACCGTCACCCATCAGCTGCATACCATACATAAATAAGGCGATACCGCCTAAAAATGCCAAGAAATAAGCAAGCATAAAAAATAAGTCCCCTTTTTTAATTTGTATGCATCCATGATTGCTGTAAAAATAGCATATACCTATACTTATTATACTCGAAATTTTATGATGTTAAAAGTGCGTAAGGAACTTTACATAAATTTTACATTAATCAAAATGCTTCCAAAACAAAAAAATACACCGCACATTTCGCACGGTGCGGTGTATTTTAAGGAGAGGTGTATGATGAAAAGATATGTTTAGGAGAGTTGCTTTATAAGAGTCATGGCTTCATCTACCGAAAGCGTGCTGCCGACAGCAACTAATTTTTCGTCGATGACTAAAGCGGGGAAAGCCATCACTCCATAGGCCACTACCTTTTGGAATTCGGAAACTTTTTCAAACTCAGCCTTAACCTTGAGCTTCTTTAAAGCAATAGCAGTATTCTGCAACAGCAGCTCTGCCTGCTTAGTCATGGGGCCAAGAATTTTAACGTGCATTGAAATCACCTTTCTTTGCTTGCCTTGTTCAATAGGTTCCTTTCATCCTCGAGTATTATTGTAACAAACATATATGACAAAGGTAGGTGTAATCTGTGAATTAATTTAGAAACCTTTATCTGATTACTTTAAAATTACTTTTAAGAAGGATTTCAGACGTTCGTTTTTGGGGTTAACGAAAATTTCCTCTGGACTGCCCTGCTCCTGCACATGACCGTCAGCCATGAAAACAACCTTGGTGGCAACTTCACGGGCAAAGCCTATTTCATGCGTTACGACTACCATGGTCATTTTTTCGTCTGCCAGCTCGCGCATAGTGCGCAAAACCTCACCGGTCAGCTCCGGGTCCAGAGAAGAGGTAGGCTCGTCAAAAAGCATAATGGCGGGCTTCATAGCTAAAGCACGGGCGATAGCTACACGCTGCTGCTGGCCACCGCTGAGCTTGCGCGGATAAACATCACGCTTTTCGGAAAGGCCGACCTTTGCCAGCAGAACCTCTGCTTCCTTGATAACTTCTGCTTTATCGCGCTTTTGTACGTTGACAGGCGCTTCAATCAGATTTTCCAGAACAGTCATATGCGGAAAAAGGTTGAACTGCTGGAATACCATGCCCATTTTGCAGGCGATGCGGCGGACATCATTGTTCTTGACATATTCCGTACCACCGGAGGTTTCACGGCACAGCTCTTCGCCGTCGATAGTAATGCTGCCCTTATCAATTGTTTCCAGCTTGTTGAGGCAGCGCAGCAGGGTGCTTTTGCCACCGCCGGAAGGGCCGATTACGGCAACAACTTCGCCCTCATTTACTTCAAGGTCAATGCCCTTTAGTACTTCGAGGTTATTGAATTTTTTCCAGATATTGGTTGCTTTGATTTTAGTTGTCATGGTGGTTACTCCTCCTATTGGTCGTATCTGGAGAAGCGTTTTTCCAGACGTTCAAAAACAAGGGTTAAAATCAGAGTTGCCAGCAGGTAGAAGACTGCGGCAACGATGAAGGGGGTAATAGAAAAGTCGCGCTGTACCAGATTACGTGCGGTACGCATCAGATCGTTCATCGCCAGAACGTACACCAGGGAGGTATCCTTTACCAGAGTAATGGTTTCGTTGCTGATAGGCGGCAGGATGATGCGGATAACTTGCGGCAGGATAATGCGGCGCATGGTCTGCACGTAGTTCATGCCCAGAGTGTGCGCTGCTTCGTATTGGCCTGCAGGAATTGCTTGAATGCCGGCGCGGAAGATTTCGCAGAAGTAGGCAGCGTAGTTTAATACAAAGGCTACGATGGCCGATTCAAAGTCCGGCAGGCGAATGCCTACGGACGGCAGTACGAAGTAAACGAAGAAAATCTGCAGCATCAGCGGGGAGCCGCGCAAAATCCAAACGTAGCCGCCGATGAGGGCCTGCAGGGGTTTAATGCCGGAAACACGGCCAAGGCTGAGCAGAATGCCCAACGGAATGCTCAGTACGATGGTGATAATAAAAACTTGAAATGATACCAGGCAGCCATCCATCATCTGAGGGATGATATTTAAAACGTAATCCATAAATTATTTCTCTCCACATAATTATAATATGGGCTGCCGCTAAATGCGACAGCCCTCAAGTGATAACAAATTAATATTTTGTGATATCTGCGCCCATCCATTTTTCGGAAATCTTTTTGCAGGTACCGTCTTTTTTCATTTCATCCATAGCTTTGTCGATGCGGTCTTTGAAGTCTTTGTCGTCCTTACGGAAGGCAATTGCTACAACCTCATCGCCCATGTTTTGCTCAAGAATTCTGTAGGCACCGGGTTTCTTTTTGTCATAATAGCCGCGAGCAAGAACTGCGTCTACGATAGCAGCATCAACACGTTTGTTGTCTATTTCCATGTAAATAGCTGCGAAGTCGGGATATTTGCGAACTTCCTTCATGGAAGCTGCCAGCTCTTTGTGTGCAGGCTGCTCGAGCAGGTAGGAGCCTGTGCTGTCATCCTGTACCGCTACGATTTTACCCTTTAAATCTTCGAGGGTTTTAATCGGAGAATCCTTAGGAACAACAACCAGCTGGGAGTTGTTGATGTAAGGCTTGGACATGCCATATACCTTTTCACGCTCCGGGTTAACGGTGAAACAGTTCCAGATAGCGTCAATGCGTTTGGATTTGAGCTCTGCTTCTTTTGCACCCCAGTCGATTGGTTTAAATTCTACTTCCATGCCGGCACGCGTGCAGGCTTCGCGTGCAAGGTCGATATCCATGCCGACGATTTCGTTCTTTTCATTGCGGTAACCCATAGGAGCGAAGTTATCGTCCAGACCGATTACCATTTTTTTCGGGCCGTCGCTGCCGCAGCCGGCAACCATCATGAGCATCATCATCAGGCCCATTACTAAAGCTACTAATTTTTTCATTTTCCACACCTCATTTGTTAATTAGCATTTAACTATGTACCCATTATACTTTAGTATGCTAAATTTGTAAAGTGCTAAACGCGAAATTTTTTAGAAATTCTATTAGTGTAAGAAAAGCTCCCACAGAAGTTTGCGGGAGCTTTTGTGCTATGCTTTGATAAATCAGAATGCCGGAGTAATGGAGCCTTTGAAGTGATCCTCGATGAATTTTTTGTTTTCAGCGGAGGTGTAAATCTTCTTCAGCTGTTCCATACGCGGATCCTTTTCGTTAGCCTTGGTGGTTACGAAGATGTTAACAAACGGGTTATCGGCGCGTTCAACCAGCAGGCTGTCCTTAGACGGATTCAGCTTGGCAACCAGTGCATAGTTGGCATTGATTACGGCAATATCAAGGTCGCCCATTGCTTTAGGAATTGAAGCAGCGTCCAACTCCTGAATCTTGTAGTTTTTCGGATTTTTGGTGATGCTTGCTACAGAGGTGGAAACATCGTTTTTATCCTTAACTTCGATGAAGCCTTTGTCAGCCAGAACCAGAAGTGCGCGAGCACCGTTGGACGGATCGTTAGGAATGCCGATGGTTGCACCTGCCGGGATATCCTCAACCTTTTTATATTTGGTGGAATAGATAGCCATCGGGAAGTTAACGGTTTTGAAAGCTTCAACCAGCTCGAATTTAGGCTCTTTTTTCAGAGTTGCTGCCAGATACGGAGCATGCTGCATGGAGTTGGCAAACAGCTCGCCCTGTGCCAGGGATACGTTCGGGGTTACATAGTCGGAGAATTCGACAACCTCAATTTTCAGGCCTTGTTTTTCAGCCAGCTTTTTAACGTTGTCCATGATTTCGGCGTGCGGACCTGCGGTTACGCCGATTTTAACAGGTGCGTTCGGGTCAGCCTTTTTGTCGGCTGCCTTGTTGTCCCCGCCGCAGCCTGCGGCGATGATGGTCAGTGCGCAGAGCGCAACGGTGAGTAAAAGTTTGGTAATTTTCTTCATAAGTTGTTCCTCCCTAAAATAATGGTGGTCTGCTGTCAGACAGCAGCGGCTTTTTTCGTTATTACGTCGATGAAACTCGCTTCATCGTTGTAAACCCTCATTTGGCCTGTAGATTACAGTTTGTTTTTGTTTAATTTTTTAGATGCGTAGTCGCCTAAGGACTGCATTGCCTGTACCATGACGATGAGCATGACAACGGTGGCAATCATAACATCCATCTGGAAGCGCTGGTAGCCGTAGCGGATTGCCAGGTCACCAAGACCGCCACCGCCTAAGGTGCCGGCCATTGCGGAGTAGCCGATTAAGCTGATGATGGCAAGCGTTACGCCCAGTACGATGGAATGCATTGCTTCGGGAAGCAGTACCTTAGTTATAATCTGCATCGGGCTTGCACCCATAGCCTGAGCTGCTTCGATAATGCCGGGGTTGATTTCCAGCAGAGAAGATTCAATGATACGTGCAATGAACGGTGCTGCGGAAATAGTCAGCGGCACGATTGCTGCGGTAGTACCGATGGAAGAGCCGACAATCATACGTGTCAGCGGAATAATTGCTACCATTAATATAATGAAAGGAGTGGAACGTGTTGCGTTGACAATCGCGCCCAGAATAGTGTTAAGCGGTTGGTTCGGCAGAATGTGGTCCTTACGGGTTACGGTAAGGATTACGCCCAGCGGAATGCCGATTAAAGTTGAAAGTGCGGTAGAAGCGAAAACCATGTAGCAGGTTTCCCAAAAGGATTTTATTAAAAGGTCAATCATATCAGGACTCATAGCCAATTACCTCCGTTTTCAGATGCTGCTGATGCAGATATTCCAAGGCATTTTTAATGCGCTCGCGGTTACCGGAAATCTCAATCAGCAGGGTGCCGAAGAGGACATCCTTCAGCTGGTCGGTATTACCGGAAATAATGCTTACGTCAACATCAAAATGTTTTACCATGCCGGAAATAATAGGCTCGCTGGCACTGTCACCGATGAAGGAGATACGTACCAGCAGCTTGCTGCCTTCTGTATAGGTATCGCTTAATTTCATCTGTTTAACGATATCAGGCAGCTCGGCGTTGATAACGCTCTTGGTAAATTCCTTGGTAGTGGGGTGCTGCGGATTGGTGAAAACGTCAATCATCGGGCCTTCTTCAATGATGTCGCCGCTTTCGATAACAGCAACGCGGTCACAGATAGTTTTTACAACCTCCATCTGGTGTGTAATCAGCACGATGGTCAGATTCATCTTTTTGTTGATGTCCTGCAGCAGATGCAGAATAGATTTGGTAGTCTGCGGGTCGAGGGCGCTGGTTGCTTCGTCGCACAGAAGTACCTTAGGATTGCTTGCCAGGGCGCGGGCAATGCCTACACGCTGTTTCTGGCCGCCGGACAACTGGCTGGGATAGTAGTTGGCACGGCTTTCCAACTGTACTAGCTCCAGCAGAGGACGTACGCGCTTGTCGATTTCGCTCTTGCCCAGACCTTGGATTTCCAGCGGAAAAGCGATGTTATCATAAACAGTACGGCTTGCCAGCAGGTTGAAGTGCTGGAAAATCATGCCGATGCTTTGACGTGCTTTACGCAGCTGTGATTCGCTCATGGCGGTCAGCTCCTGGCCGTCAACGAATACCTGGCCTGCAGTCGGTTTTTCCAGCATGTTGATGCAGCGCACCAATGTGGATTTGCCGGCACCGGAAAGACCGATGATACCGAAAATTTCGCCGGCCTTGATGCTCAGGCTTGTTTTGTGCAGAGCATGGATGTCGCCGGCTTTGCTGTAGTAGGTTTTTTCTACATTAACTAGTTCTATCATTCTTGTGTTCCTTTCTAATGTGACCGCAAGTTTCAGCAGTCCTTATTTTAGTGTGAGAGATTATTTTCCAATAGAAGTCAGCGGATGCTGCTTGAGAGTCGCATTCTCCGGTGTACGTCCGCTGTCGGAATCGACGGCCGACGTAAAAAAAATCCTTCACCGGCACGGCGAAGGATACTTTGCATCTGTAATCTTCATCTGCCGGAATTATCCGTTGGAATTGGCACCGTTCACTGATGTGTGGTTGCCGTAGCTTCATAGGGCCAGTCCCTCGGCTACTCTTGATGAAATCTCTGTTAAGTTTGAATGAAATAATCATACATCTATTTTAGAATATTGTCAACAGTTTTGCGTAAAATTTACTAAAAAACTGTAAAGCTGTAAAGCTGCGTCCAATGGATTTCAGGAATTGCTCAAATTATATCAAAATACTAGGTAATTGTAAAGGGAAATGCGAAATTTTTTACAAAACCTGCGGAAAAAAGATTTTTTGTAAATTTTTCTTGACTTTCACAAGATAAAGTATTAAAGTATTTTTACAAGTTAGTGAGTTAAAGTACTATCGTTATATGCACGTAACGCACAGGAGGAAACTAAAAAAATGGCAGCAAATATTCATGATCATTTAACAGACCAGTTATTCAAAGCGATTCTCAGCTTAAAGGATGAGGAGCAATGCTATAAATTTTTTGAGGATATCTGTACTATCAGCGAGTTGAAGGCCATGGCACAGCGCCTGGAGGTGGCGCGCATGCTGGATGAGGGCTGTATTTACGAAACTATCGTAGAGAAAACCGGTGCCAGCACCGCGACGATTTCACGCGTTAAACGTTGTCTTGTTTACGGCGCGGATGGTTATAATTCTGTTATGCAAGTTATAAAAGAGGGGAAGAAAGAAGATGACTAATAAGGTATATCAGGTTCCCTACGGAACCAAGGATATTCTGCCGGGAGAGATGAAGACACGCCGCGGAATCGAAAATGCGATTATCAATGTTTTTGACAAATGGGGCTATGATGAGGTAAAAACACCAGATTTTGAATATGTTGATACCTTCGGCGCTGCCGGTGCCAAAGGGGACTTCCGTTTTTTTGACCGCAGCAATAATCTGCTGGCGCTGCGCAATGATATGACGGCACCGATTGCCCGCCTGACAGCGACACGTCTGCAGGGCGGCGAAAAGATCAAACGTCTTTGCTATCTGGCAAATCTTTACCGTTATGAAGAAATTCAGGCAGGACGGCAATGCGAATTTGAGCAGGCCGGTGTAGAAATGCTGGGTGCCAGCGGCGCTGCTGCCGATGCCGAGGTTATCGTGCTGGCAGCCGAAGCATTGCAGGCTGCAGGCTTGCAGAAGTTCGCTATCAGCCTGGGCCACGTTGATTTTATCAACGGCCTGGCGGAGGAAGCAGGCTTTGATGCTGCTCAGCTGCAGCAGCTGAAGGATTGCCTGCGCCGTCATGATGCTGTGGGTATGCAGCAGATGGCAGATGCGATGGAAAATATCCGTCCGGAAATCAAGCAGCTTTTTGCCGATTTCCTCTTCCTGCAGGGTGGCATAGAGCTTTTGGACAAAGTTGCTGCAATAGTAACTAACGCTAAGTGCCAAGGCGCGCTTAATGATTTGCGCAAAATCTACAAGCTGGTGGATGCTTACGGTGCCGCAGGCTATTTGAGCTTTGACCTTGGCTTATATCGTTCGCTTGACTATTACACGGGCATGCTTTTTGAAGTGTACCTGCCGGAAATGGGTTATCCGGTGGCAGGTGGCGGACGCTACGATAAGATGATGCAGCGCTTCGGTCTGGAGTGCCCGGCAACAGGCTTTGCCGTCGGCGTGGACCGCGTACTGCTGGCTTTGGAGCGCAACGGCGTTATTACCAATAACCGCACCTGGGACGTGCTGGTAGCCTGGAGCGAAGGCAAGCTGCCGGAGGCGATTGCCAAAGCGACAGCATTGCGCCGCGAAGGCCGCAGCGTCAAGCTGCTGACCGAGGCTGCGGACCTGCAGGGGGCAGCGCTCGCAGTAAAGGAATATGGCTGTAAATCGTTAGTATATGTAGAATAAGCTTAACAGAAAGACAATATACGCATTAAGCTTATGGCTGGAAAATATAGAGGGGTATTTTTATGGACGAATACATTACTATAGCATTGCCGAAGGGCAAGCTGTTCGATAAGTCTGTACGCCTGCTGGCTAAGGTAGGCTACAGCGCCGAAAACGTTACCGAGAATTCGCGCAAGCTGGTAATCAGCAATGAGGAAACCAAGGTGCGCTTCATTATTGCCAAGACTGTTGATGTACCGACATATGTAGAATACGGTGCGGCGGATATAGGCATCATTGGCAAGGATGTGCTGCTGGAGCAGGATAAGGACGTAGTAGAGCTGTTGGATTTAGGCTTTGGCCGCTGCCGTCTGATGATGGCGGTGCCGGAGGCCAAGCGGCGCGCTAAGCTGACTGATTACGCTCACCTGCGGGTAGCAACGAAGTATCCTAACTGCGCCAAGGCTTATTTCAATAAACTGGGCATTCAGACAGAAATTGTGAAGCTCAACGGCTCGATTGAGCTGGGACCTATAGTGGGCCTGAGCGAAATGATTGTAGATATAGTAGAAACAGGGCGTACCCTGAAAGAAAATAAACTGGCGGAGGTTGATTCTATTTTTACCGCTACTGCCAGACTGATTGCCAACCGCGCCAGCTTCAAGCTGAAATTTGCGCGCTTGCACAAGCTGGTTGAGGATTTACGTATTGTTTTAAATGAGGAGGATAAATAAAATGCAGGTTACAGACGCAAGAAAGATGAGCGCAGCAGAGATTGCTGCTTTAATGAAGAAGAAGGCTTTTGACGAGGTGGAATTATCTCCGCGCATTCAGGCAGGCACGGATACTATGTTCGGCAGACACATGACGGCAGCACAGGTTGTTGACCAGATTGTTGCTGATGTGCGCAAAAACGGTGATGAAAGCCTTTTTTACTATACTAAGCTGATTGACTGCGTAGAGCTGACACCGGAAAATATCCGTGTAACCGAGGAAGAATTTGCGGAAGCGGAAGCTATTGTCAAACCGGAAGTGAAGGCTGCTTTGGAGCGTGCCATCGCCAATGTTATGAAGTTCCATGAGGAGCAGATGCCGAAAACCTGGCTTACGAACCGTCCTTACGGTTCATTGCTAGGCCAAAAGGTTACCCCGGTTGATTCCGTCGGTATTTATGTTCCCGGCGGCACTGCCGCTTATCCTTCGTCTGTAATGATGAATGCCTGCCCGGCAAAGGTGGCAGGCGTTCCCCGCATTGTGATGGCTGTACCGCCCGGAAAGGACGGCAAGGTTAATCCGAACGTACTGGTAACGGCAAAATTAATCGGCGTTACCGAAATTTATAAAATGGGCGGCGCACAGGCGATTGCTGCGCTGGCCTTTGGCACCGCAACCGTACCGAAGGTAGAAAAAATTACCGGCCCCGGCAATATCTTTGTAACTTTGGCTAAAAAAGCCGTTATCGGTCACGTTGATATTGATATGCTTGCCGGCCCGAGCGAAATCCTGATTGTAGCAGATGACAGCGCTAACCCGACCTATCTGGCAGCAGACCTTCTGAGCCAGGCAGAGCATGATCCGCTGGCCTGCGCTATCCTGATTACCGACAGCGAGCGTGTAGCTAATGCTGTGGGTGAGGAAATCGAAGTACAGCTAGCACAGCTGCCACGTAAGGAAATTGCCGGTACCTCACTGCAGCAGGCAGGCAAGATTATCCTTGCCAAGGATATGCCTACCGTTATCGAAATGGCTAACCTTTCCGCACCGGAGCATTTGGAAATCATGACTAAGGCACCGTTTGAAATTATGCCGTATATCCGTAATGCCGGTGCTATGTTCCTGGGTGCTTATTCACCGGAACCGCTGGGCGATTACTATGCAGGACCGAACCACGTTCTGCCGACAGGCGGTACGGCGAAGTTCTATTCCGTACTGAACGTAGAAACCTTTATGAAGAAAACAAGCATCATTGCCTACACTGATCCGGCATTGATGGCTGCTGCTGACGATATTATTACCTTGGCTGAAGCAGAGGGCCTGCAGGCTCATGCCAACGCTATTCGTAAACGTGTGGGTAAATAAGGAGGCAGAAGATGAGTAGCTTTACTGTTCGCCAAAGTATTGAGGCGATGGAGGAATATGCCGTAGAAAGCGTGGCGGCGGATATTATTGTTAACGCCAACGAAAGCAATTACCCGCTGCCGCAGGAGATTGCGGAAAAAATTACCCAACGCACCGCGCGCTTTCCTTTTAACCGTTATCCGCCGATTAAATCGGAAAATCTGTGCGAAGTGATTGCCAAAGAGCTGGATGTGGATATTGACTGTGTAAAAATCGGCAACGGCTCCAGTGAGCTGTTGGAAAAGGCCTGCTATGTTTTTGGCGGGCCGGGCAAAAAGATTGCCGTACCTTGGCCGTCATTTTCCATGTACGGCGAGTACGCTGCTCTTTCCGACAGCGAGGAGGTACGCTATCCGCTGACAGCCGAAGGCTTTGTTGATGCTGACAGCGTTATCAGCTTTTGTAAGGAGCAGCAGCCGTCACTTTTGATTGTCTGCAATCCTAATAATCCGACAGGCAATTATAACAGCTTGGCGGCTATGGAAAAAATTCTTGCAAATGTAGACTGTCCGGTTATTATGGATGAGGCCTATATGGAATTTGCCGATGGCAAGGAGCTGGCACCGAATGATTTGCGTCCAATGCACAAGCTGTGGCTGGTAGCAGGCTCTACTTTGAGCTTGGTCGGACGCTACAGCAATCTGATGGTTTTCCGCACCTTTTCTAAGGCCTATGGCTTGGCAGGCTTGCGTTGCGGTTACGCAGTGGGTGCGCTGGGATTGGTGCGTCAGCTGGGCAAGGCTTTGCTACCGTATCATGTAAATGCCTTTACGCTGATGGCAGCTAAAACAGTTTACGAAAACAAGGAATTGTATAAAGAACGCATCAAAACCATCCGTGAGGAACGCGATAAATTTGCAGACTGTCTGAAAACCTTAGGCTTTAAGGTATGGCCTACCGCAACTAATTTTGTTACCTTCCGTGCGGAGGGAGAACTGATGCAGCAGCTTGCCAAGGCTTATGCGGCGAAATTTAGCGAAAGATTGCCGGAGCAGGCTGCAGGAGGCAAGCTGATTTTTAAGTATCTGCTGGCCAACAGTATTCTGGTGCGTGATTTCAGTACGCATCCGGTGCTGCAGGGCTGCTTGCGTATCACCATCGGCTTACCTGAAGAAAACAAGCAGATTATTGCTAAAATCACCGAGCTGTGTGCGGAGGTAAAAGCATGAGAAGCGGTAATGTAGAAAGAAAAACGCTGGAAACAGGCATTAGCGCCGAATGGTGTCTTGATGGCAGCGGCAGCTGTGAAATTAATACAGGCATCGGCTTTTTTGACCATATGCTGACGCTTTTGGCTAAGCACAGCTTCAGCGATCTGGTGCTGCATGCTGTTGGTGATTTGGATGTTGATAGTCATCATACGGTGGAGGACTGCGGGATTGTCCTCGGTCAGGCGCTGAAGGAGGCTGTAGGCGATAAAGCAGGCATTCACCGTTACGGCAACTGCTTTTTACCGATGGATGAAGCACTGGTGCAGGTGTGCCTGGATTTCAGCGGTCGTCCGTATCTTGTTTTTGATGCGGATATTCCTAAGGTGCAGCTTGGCATTTACGATGCCGAGATGACGGAGGAATTCTTCCGTGCGTTGGCAATGCAGGCAGGTCTCACGCTGCATATACGCGTGCTTTACGGCAAGAATACGCATCACATCATCGAAGCGATTTTCAAGGGCTTTGCCAGAGCGTTGGCAGAGGCAGTAGCCTTTGACAGCCGTGTGCATGGTGTTATGAGCAGCAAGGGTACACTTTAAGACACACTATAAAGCACCGTTGCTTCACACGTGTTTTGAGTTAGCATGAGGGAAAATATATGAGTAAAAAAATAACGATTATAGATTATGGCATGGGCAATCTTTACAGCGTACAGAATGCGTTGCGTTCTATCGGCGCGGAGCCTGTGGTGACAAGCGATGCTGCTGTGATTGCGCAGGCTGAAAAAATTCTGCTTCCAGGTGTGGGAGCCTTTGGCGATTGCATGGCTAACCTGGAAAAGTCGGGCCTGATTCCCGTGATTATGGACAGCCTGCACAGCGGCAAGCCTTTTCTCGGCATCTGCCTAGGCATGCAGCTTTTATTTGAGGGCAGTGACGAAGCTCCGGGAGTTAAGGGCCTGGGCTTTTTCAAAGGTCAGGTGCGCTTGCTGCATACCGAGCTGAAGATTCCGCATATGGGCTGGAATAAGCTGGAGTTGCGTAGTCCGTCCCCGCTCTTAGAGGGTGCGGAGGGTGAATACGTTTACTTTGTGCACAGCTTTCATGCGGAGCCGGAGGACAGAAGCATTATTACCTCGGTCTGTGACTATGGCATGGAGGTTACTGCTTCCGTAGGACGCGGTAAGGTACAGGCCTTCCAGTTCCATCCGGAAAAGTCGAGCAGAGTCGGCATGCGCCTGCTGAAAAATTTTGTCGAATTATGAGGGGAAAATTATGATTATATATCCTGCAATAGATATCCGCGGCGGACGCTGTGTGCGTCTGACGGAGGGACGCTTTGATGCGGAAACTGTTTTTGCCGATGACCCGGCGGAGATGGCTGCCAAGTGGGCGGCCTGCGGCGCCGAATGGCTGCATCTTGTTGACCTTGACGGTGCGCTTGCGGGCGAGGGAAAAAACCTGCCTGTGATTGAACGCATTCTTAAAACTGTAAAAATTCCGGTGGAGCTTGGTGGCGGTATCCGCAATCTGCAGGCAGTAGAAAAGCTTTTGGAGCTGGGTGTAGAGCGCCTGATTTTGGGCAGCGCTGCCGTAAAGAATCCTGAGCTTGTCAAAGAGGCCTGCGCCAAATATCCCGGACATATCGCTGTCGGTATTGATGCGAAAAACGGTGATGTAGCTATCGAAGGCTGGGGCGAGGGCAGCGGCGTTGCTGCAACCGAGCTGGCCAAGCGCATGGCAGACTACGGCGTGGCAACGATTATCTTTACCGATATCAGCCGTGACGGTATGCTCAGCGGCGTAAATGCCGAAGCGACAGCGGCGCTGGCGCGTGCCTGCGGCGTACCGATTATTGCCAGCGGCGGTGTAGCTTCGCTCGATGATATCCGCAACGTAAAAAAATACGAAAAGGATGGCGTAGCA
>OGUL01001679.1_pt1 | contig 17772 bp, 16 predicted proteins | sample 1553651 | NCBI WGS metagenome assembly OGUL01 (sample SAMEA2580048, study PRJEB22360) | human gut metagenome | biome: human gut; feature: human-associated habitat; material: faeces | place: Denmark | collected 2008/2010
AAGGTGGGCTTGTAACACACATGGAAACGCTGTCATTTGGAAGTGTTCGCAGCCCTTCCAAGGCATCTGCACAGAGAATTTTAATCATCGGAAAGTTCCACTTCCTTTACCAGTTCAGAATATGCAATCTGCTTTCCATCCCGCACGACATATACACCATCGGCATTTCCCGTATCTTCCACATATCTGCGAAGAATAACGGATGCGTACTTTTCATCCAGTTCCATGGTGTAACAGATGCGATTCATCTGTTCGCAAGCCATCAAAGTAGAACCGCTGCCGCCAAAGGTGTCCATTACCACGCCATTTTCCTGTGTAGAATTGCCGATGGGATAGCCAAGCAAGTCCAGCGGTTTGGAGGTGGGGTGATTGGCATTGCGTTTCGGCTTGTCGAAATGCCAGATGGTCGTCTGCTTGCGGTCGGAATACCAGTGATGTTTTTCATTCTGCATAAAGCCATACAGCACAGGTTCGTGCTGCCACTGATAATCCGAGCGTCCAAGCACCAGACTATCTTTCACCCAGATACAGCAGCCTGCAAGATGAAATCCGGCATCAATGAAAGCTTTTCTGAAATTCAGCCCTTCGGTATCTGCATGGAATACATAGGCAGAGCCGCCTTTCTCAAGATGAGTGACCATGTTCTGAAATGACGCAAGCAGGAATGTATAAAACTCCTCGTTCTTCATGCTGTCATTCTGAATGGTAAGTCCGCTGGCACTCTTAAACGAAACGCCATATGGGGGATCGGTCAGAATGAGATTTGCCTTGGTGTCACCCATGAGAGCAGATACATCTTCCGCAGATGTGGCATCACCGCACATCAGCTTGTGTCTGCCAACTGTCCAAATATCGCCGCGCTGTACAAAAGCTGCCTTTTCTAAGGCAGCGGACAGGTCAAAGTCATCCTCTTTTGCCACGCCATCTGCATCTACACCCAATAGGTCTGTCAGTTCCTTTTCATCAAATCCGGTCATGGAAAGGTCGAAGCCGAGTTCCTGCAACTCCTGCATTTCAACGGACAGCAGTTCTTCGTCCCAGCCTGCATCCAATGCCATCCGGTTGTCAGCAAGAATGTACGCTTTCTTCTGTGCTTCGGTCAGATGGTCGGCATACACACATGGCACTTCTGTAATGCCTTCTTCCTTTGCCGCCATGATGCGTCCATGTCCAGCGAGAACGTTATATTCCTTGTCGATAATGACCGGATTGACAAATCCAAACTCACGAAGGGAAGAGCGAAGTTTCAGGATCTGTTCCTTGTTGTGCGTTCTGGCGTTATTGGCATAGGGTACTAACTTGTTGATGTCAACAAGCTGAAATTCTGTGGTTGTGGTCATGCTCCATTCCTCCGCTTCAAAACTTTCTGTAAACCTTTTCTGGCGTCCAGCACTTTTCCACTGACCGCCAGGTCTCGGCTGTCGCCTCGGTCGGTGCTTCTCGCTTTGCGAGAGGTTGCCACTGGCAACCCGCACCCTTTTATTGTGCGGTATTGCTGTTTGGTCATCTTCTGGCGATTGGCTTTCAGATCTCGCCAGAACTGGGTATCTGCTTTCATGCTGCCTCACTTTCTGCTGCTCAGAAGCTGTTCCATCAAATCATCCTGCGGTGTGCCGTCAAATTTGGTCGTACAGTTCTGTTTCACAATATCGAAAATCTCATACCAGAGCAAATTTGCCTGTTTCTGAAATGTCTGGCTCATCTGCACAAACGGGGAAGCAATAACACCGCCCGTGGTCGGGTGCTTTCCCAGCAGTCCATAGGTACTGAGGGCTTCTTCACACTGTACAAATCGGGCGAATGCCTGCGAATAGCTTTCCAGCAGCCGTTTGTTGACGTGCTTTTCACAGCCACGCTGTTTCAGCCAGAGCCACGTTTCTTTGTACACAATGTCTGCTCCCAGCGGTTTTCCGTTCTTCTGCTGGGCAGACAAGTATGCACTGGGGCTTGGCATATCCGCACCGGTCAAATCAGCGGCATCGTCCAGATCAGCTGCATCCAATTCCGGAGCATGAAATTCCATAATATCTGCATCCTTGCCCTCTGCGATCTTGTCGGAGAGAGCTTTCGGCTTATCTCCTGCACGAACTCGTCTGCCGCCTCTTCTTGTGCCGTCCTTTGCCATCTGATTTCACCTGCCTTTTGAGAAAAAAACAGCCGAAACTGCGTAGGTTTCGGCTTGTCTGCATATTTTCGGGGTTAATCCCCCGTTTGAACCTTGGTTTTTGTGCGTGAGAGGGGACGCCGGTCTGTAAAAAATTCACAATTAGCGATTTTTATCCCCCCACCGGCAGCATTTCAGACACAATCAATACCGATAGACGGGATTTCGGTCTTCTGTCCACGTCTTGCGGTCATGGCAGGACTTGCAAAGAGCCTGCCAGTTGCTTTCATCCCACATCAGATGCGGATCACCACGGTGAGGAATGATATGGTCGACCACGGTCGCTGCCGTGAACCGTCCCTGTGCTTTGCACCGCACACACAAAGGATGCCGGCGGAGGTACGCCTTGCTGAGCCGCTGCCACCTGCTTCCGTAGCCACGCTTGGCAGCAGACGGTCGGTCTGGGTGCAGGGGCTGATGCTCTGCACAGTACAAGCCGTCTGTCAGGTTCGGACAGCCGGGGTGCTTGCAAGGTTTCAGTGCCTTCCTCGGCATAAGGTTCACCTCCGGATACAACGAAAGCCCATGTGGAACACCACAGGGCTTTCGGTCAGTTTTCTATGATATTATTATATCACACCTTTTTGCAAAAGTCATCCTCGATTTTGGACATTCACTTTCCAAACAGCAACAAGGTCAACTTGGAAACCGCACGGTTTTTACGTTTGTATGCAGAACTCCGCTCAATGTGAAAACGATTACTGATTGCGGAAATAGCATCAAAGACATCATCCTCGTGCCAATAGAACTGTTCCAGCACATACCGTTCATCTTCCGACAGGCTGTCCCATGCGGGCTGAAACCATTCCATGTACTCCTTTGCCTGACGATACCGTTCCCGCAGCACATCGATTTCGTCAATAGCAGTGATAATTCGCATTTCGCCGGACTGTGGGTTCGGACTTCCGCCCGGCATATCTGTAAATGCCGGACTGCCAAGGGTGGTGGTGTCTTCATGCACCTGTGCGATTTCTTCGTCTGTATGTGCAAGGATGTAAGCCATGCTGCTGTAATCCTTCAGTGCGTTCACAGCGGCACTCCGTTTGTCTAAGTACTGCCAAATGATATTCATCTGCTACCTCCAAGTTCTGCCTTGACGGCTTGCATCAAAGCGGTCTGGGTTTGTTCTTTCCGGGTCAGGGCTTTCAGGATACGTTCATCAATCGTCCCTTTTGTGATGAGATGTTGAATGACAACAGTTTCGGACTGCTGCCCCTGCCGCCACAGTCTGGCGTTGGTCTGCTGGTAGAGTTCCAGACTCCAGGTCAGCCCGAACCAAATCAGGTGAGAACCGCCTGCCTGCAAGTTCAAGCCGTGCCCGGCAGCGGCTGGGTGCAGCAGACCAACTTGCAGCTTTCCGGCATTCCAGTTCCGGATACTGTCGGAAGACTGGATTTCCTGATAGGAAACCTTCAGCTTTCGCAGTCGCTCTTGAATCCGCTCCAAATCATGCTTGAACCAATATGCCACCAGAACGGGCTTGCCGTTGGCTGCCTCTATCAAGTCTTCCAGTGCGTCCAGCTTTCGGTTGTGAATGGGAATCACCGCTCCGGTGTCGTCATACACTGCTCCATTCGCCAGCTGGGAAAGTTTGTTGGATAGACTTGCAGCGTTGGCGGCGGTAATCTCAGTGTCCTGCATCTCCAGAATCAATTCAGACTTGAACCGTTTGTAGGTTTCTTGCTCCGTGTCGGACAGCTGCACGGGATATTCGTTGGAAAGCAGTTCGGGCATGTGCAGGTGGTCGATGGCTTTCATCGAAACCGTGATGTCCGATATTTTCTCATAAATCTGCTGCTCTGCATCGGGCAAGGGCTTGTAGGAATACACGAGATAGCCGTTTTGCTTGTCGGGCTTGAAGTATTCGTTCCGATACTGCCCAATGAATCTGCCGAGCCGCTGCCCCATATCTAGCAGACGAAATTCCGCAAACAAATCCATCAAGCCGTTGCTGGCAGGCGTTCCGGTCAGCCCCACGATGCGTTTCACATTCGGTCGAACTTTCATCAGGGCTTTGAAGCGTTTGCTCTGGTGGCTCTTGAAGCTCGACAGTTCGTCAATCACCACCATGTCGTAATCAAACTTCGTGTTGTTGACGAGCCAGTCCACATTTTCCCGGTTGATGATGTAGAGGTCTGCAGGAGCGTTCAAGGCGGCAAGGCGTTCTTCCTCTGTGCCGACCGCTACGCTGTATCGCAAATCCTTGAGGTGCTCCCACTTTTCAATCTCCGCCGCCCACGTATCCCGTGCAACTCGCAACGGTGCAATAATCAAAACTTTTCTGACCGCAAACAGGTCAAACATCAAATTGTGGATTGCAGTCAGGGTTGTAATCGTCTTACCAAGTCCCATATCCAGAAAGAGTGCTGCGATTGGATGTTCCTCAATGAATTGAACAGCATATTTCTGATAATCATGCAGTTCCATCGCTTTTCACCTCCAAGATGATTTTTTCGATGTCCTCACAAGCATCCAAGACGTAAACCAGAAAACCCAATCGCCTCAGAAGTTTATGCCGGGAAAGTTGAAGCGGTCTGGGTTTCTCTCCGGGTGCTTTCACTTCCACAAATGCAATTCTACCGCCGGGCATCAATACGATGCGGTCTGGAACGCCTGCCGTTCCGGGAGACGTGAATTTCCAACACACACCGCCATTTTGCTTTACTGCCTTTGTGAGTTTTTCTTCAATTATTTTTTCTCGCATGGATTCTCCCTGTTTTTCGAGAAAATGGAGGTCATAGGAAGTCAAATACAAACCTTATATATAGAGAAAAATTTTACTTTTTTTCTCGCCTGCGTAAAGTCTGTATATGAGTTCCTATGACTTCCACTTTCCCTATATTTCGGTGTTTTTTGACCTTAAAAGTGGAAGTCGATTTTATAAAGTGGAAGTCAAAAACATACTTTTAGTCAAGAAAATCGAATTTGATGCAAAGTCCCATAATCACATTACACTGTGTTGTTCTCTTACGTTTGTACCCAGCCTGTTCCAAAGCAGAATAGAAATCTGATGTGCTGCGAACAAACTCACCATTTTCAAGACAGTATTCACGATAGTGCCGATATAGTTCTCCGGACTTTTCCTGATAGCTTTTATCCACTTCACAACACTCATTGATGAAATTGCCAAGCCAGTCATTGCCTTCCCGATAGGCTCCAATTGCATCAAGAACACACTGCGGTCTGTTGATCTGATAGTTTGCCGCAATGACCTTTCTTGCACCTTCAATCAGCCAGGAAAGCACCGCACCGCCAGCGTGATCGACCAAGTGCTGTGTGTAGTTTTTGATGTCCTTAGAGCCTTGAATTTTTGCGTGAAACGGAATGACAATCAATCTTCTCCACGTTCCATCATCCGATGCACCAACCTTTGGAAGATGATTGGTATACAGCACCAAAGTGTGAGAGGGTTCAAAGTGGAACGGTGCTTTGAATTTCTTTTCGGCAAAGATCGGGTCGGTGGAACAAAGCTGCTTGACGACACTGGTATTCAGCCGCATCCCTTCCTGCAATTCTGCCGCAATAATCATTCTTTTGCCCTTAAGTTCCGCCATTTCCGGCTTGACATTACGCTTGCAATTGACGGTCAGTGCATCTGCTGAAATGTTGCCACTGTAACTGCCGAGAACCTTGTAAATGACATTCCAGAACGTACTCTTGCCGTTACGTCCGTCACCGTAGGCAATAATCATCGCCTCCAAATACACCTTGCCCACAATACAAAGTCCGCAAATCATCTGCACATAATCAATCAAACTCTGGTCGCCGCAGAAGAACAGCTGTAAGGCATTCTCCCACAAATCCTTACCAGCATCACTTGGAACAACCGCCGTCACTTTCGTTAAGAGGTCGGCAGGATCTGTAGGCTTCCAGCCATTCAATCCTTCGGGCAGATAGTAAGTTCCACCCGGAGTATTTAAGAGCATTGGATTGCTGTCGAGGGCTTCGGGATTGTGGAGAACCAGCGGCTTTGCAGCATCCAGTGCATTGGTCATACTGCGAACATGACGATATTTCATGACAAATGCCTTGAAAGCGGCATAGTACTGATACTCCTTGTATGCGGCGGTCTGTTCTTCGTCCAGACTGTCCTGAAACTTTTTGCCGCCGTTGATTGCTGCATCTCTTGCAACACCAAGGCTTTCCAGTTTCAAAAGTGACGCTTCCACCTGCTTTTCCGCCCCTGCCAGCTGTACGTCCGTATGTTCGATCATGGCAAGGGTGACGGCGTGTTCTGACTCCTCCCAGTAGGTTCCGTTGTAGCGAAGATAATCGGTCGCAATGGTAAATGCCACCTCATCTGAGAAGCCTTCTACAAATGTGCGAGCCTCTCCAACGTCCGAAAAATCATCGGGAATCAGGGATTGTTTGCCGTATGCTTCAGGAGAAATATATCCTTCCTGCGAGGTTACTTTTTTGCCGAATTTGCAGGCACTGTGCCAGATGGTTTCCAACTCTTCATCTGGCAGCGGCGGTTCGCACTCTGCGGCTTTTTCCAGGAACTTCTGATAACTTTCCTCAGTCACGCCAAAACGCTTTACAAGCTTTCCAGCCATGCGAGACATTGTGCTGTTACGCTGCCCCTGCGGAATATTACGGTTCGATTTCATCAGCGTGAGCCAGTCCTCAATGGATAAACTTCCTTCGTGCCATACAACATCGCTCGGACAACCAAACAAAAAACGTGAGGCATCCAGTGCATTTCCGTCAAAGAACGGCAGTTCCTTATGAATCTGATTTTTAACTGCCTTGTGCATCGTGGCGTTTTTGCAGGGTGAAGTAGGAAAGAAAACATGGAAACGTGGACGGGCAGATTTGCTGCCTTTTGTCAACATATGATGACGGCTGTAGGTCACTGCAAATGCAACATCTCCTAAGCTGTTCATCAGCATTTCAGGCGTGATCCAGTCTTTCGGGTCATCTGAATGGTCGTTGTCACAATCCATGGGTACTACATCAGACAACAGGAAATTGGCATCACTGCGGGCAAAATTCTCATACTGAGCACAGACATGATCGTAGAAAACGGCTTTTTTCAAATCCGCTTCTGAAGTAATGACCTTTTGGTTGGGATAAAGGATATTCTTTTCATTGCCGGTACAGTTTGCTGTATAGAGCGTAAATTTCATTCTATTTCCTCCAGTTCTTCTGTAAAATACCGAATGGTCATATGTCGCCGCTTCGCCCATTTGATCTCCTGCTGCATCCCCTCCGACCGCACAGAACCAAACACCCACAGCTGGGCACACTTTGACAGCAGTACCAAATTCATGAACATCGCTGTCTGACGATCTTCGCCCAAGCTGTCATCCATGAACTGCGGAAACAGCAAGTGGGGAGCAATAGGGACATAGTGGGTATCTACTGCAAAGCGGCTGTATCGTCTGGCGTTTTCGATATTGTCATTGATGCAGCCGTAGGAATAGGGAGAACAAATGTATACCAGCGGTCGATAAGCGGCAGCCTTTTTCGCCTTGCGTTCCTCTCGTTCAATACGGCTCAGTGCCTCATAAGCAGTGAGATCGATGTATCCCTCAGCGTTATACAGATTCATGCAATACTCCTTTCAGTCGCTTCTTTGTGCAGGCATCACAGTAAACGGCACTGCTGAAAATGTCAAAGTTTTCTGCTGTCCAGAAGATACTCAAATCAACCGGTACTTCTGCACCGCACTGCGGGCAGTGGCAGTATACGTTTTCGTTGTTGATCTCCACAGAGATACTGGTGGTGTCATTCAAGTTTTCTTTGATGTAAAACATATGGAATCCTCCTTAGTCCTTCTTGTAAAAGCTGCATTCATATCCGTCTGCCCGAAGCAGCAGTCCCTTTGCCCAGTCTGGTGTTCTCGCCATCTGCTGACAGATCTCATCCAGCTTTGTATCTTTCGGGCACTCGATGATCATTTCATCGTGAATATGACCGACAATGAAGTATTGTGATAGTGTCTGCATGGAATACATCAGCAGATCTCTTGCAATTCCTTGGACGCAGTTCTCTACAAATTTCGGCCCATAGCTTTCAAGCCTGTCCCATTTTTTCTGAGCATTAATGCCCATATATGTAACAGATTCACCGCCGAATTTATTCTTACCGATGTAGGGTTTAGCATAGGCAAGACGTCTTCCGCTTGGCAGCCTTATGAACAGAAACCCTGCCTCATAGGAAAATAGCAGTCCGTGTGTTTTCGTTGCTGTTTTTCCTTTGATTGCCTTTTTTACAGCTCTATCTACCGCCCACCAGAGTTCTGTAATATGCGGTGAAGCCTCACGCCAGTCGGTTACGATCTGTTTCAGTTCCGTATCGGATAAGCCGAGAGAATCTGCTCCCATCGCTTTCATGGCTCCAACCGATCCGCCGAAACCACAAGCCAATTCGGATATCTTTCCTTTCTGCCTTAAATGACCGTTTTCACCATGCTTTACAACTGGCACACCGAACATCTTTGATGCTGATGCACAGTAAATGTCCTCGCCGTTTGCAAAAGCCTTCATTCGCCATTCTTCACCTGCAAGCCACGCGATCACTCTTGCTTCAATGGCAGAAAAGTCTGCAACGATAAATTTCATACCTTGCCTTGGAATAAATGCGGTGCGGATAAGCTGTGATAGTGTATCAGGAACATCATCATACAGCATCTGAATATCTTCAAAAGAACTGTACTTTACAAGTTCTCTTGCCTCTGTCAAATCCGGCAAGTGATTCTGCGGAAGATTTTGCAATTGCACATTTCTACCAGCCCAACGACCCGTCCTTGACGCTCCATAAAAACTGAACATCCCTCTTGCACGATTATCGCTGCAAGCTGTATTTTTCATAGCGGTATATTTTTTCACAGAGGATTTTGACAACTGCAAACGCATCTGAAGCACGGATTTCACAGGTTCTTTTGCAGTTTTAATGAGTTCCAGCACCTGTGTTTTTCCGAGTGAATTCGACTTGTAACCCTGTGTTTCAAGCCAATCCAGCAACTGATACACAGAGTTCGGATTTTCTACGCCTGTCAGCTTTTGCACTTCAGCTGTCAGTTCTTCTTTTGCCTTTGCATCAAGGTTAATTGCCTTATCTACAAGCTGCATATCTACGAGAATACCTCTGTCATTGATTTCCTGGTCAAGATAAAATTCCTGCCAGATAAAATCGGGAACAGGAAAACGGGACAGCTTTCTGTCAATTTCAAGTTCAGCTTCTACATCACGCTTGTTGTACGCTTTGAAAATCTCCCATTTATCGGGATAATCAGTGGGGGAATGGAACTGCGGTACACCGTCAATTGTGTCGTATGGCACACAAAAGAATTTGACGAGAGCCTTGCCATCTGTCATTTTCTGCTGTTCAATGCCCAAAACCTTTCCGACTTCTGCAAGTGATGACGGCAGTCCGAGCGTTCTTGCATGAATCATAGAATAATGCCAGCTTTCGGGATTTAAGAAATCTCCGACAGTATCTTCGTCAATGCTGTAACTCTGAAAATATTGAGGATAATTTTCACGAAGATATTTTGATAAACATACTCGTTCAAAGTTACAGTTAAATGCTCTTTTAACTACATTTTCATCTGCAAGAGCAGCGAGAACATTTTCCGGAATTTCTTCACCGTTTGCCGTATCCACTACCTGAACAGGCTGTCCGTCTATGGAATAGGCAAACAGCAAAATATCAAAATATGGGGTGTCTGTGTAAGCATAAACGCCGCATTTTGATATGTCCTTATCGGATCTTGTTTCGATATCAATTGTAATCATGTTTATCTCAATCACCCACCCAAGCATAACGCCTAGCTGTCCGCCCAGCTATCTTAGTTCAGAAAATCCTCGTCTTCTACAGTTGCAAAGTCGTCCTCTGCACGGCTGTGACCGCCCAGCGGTTCGCCATCCCGAAGCTTCTGGATGTTCTGCAGTCCGCAGGCAATACCACGGGATGTCTTGGTGTTGAACGCATAGAAGGTGATGCTGGCTCTGCCGTAGACACCGCTGTAAATCTCGCTGTGGTCTAAAATCTGCTGGCAGGCTGCATCTACGATACCCGGGGCAGTGATGGAATTGGCATTGACGAAATAACTGTTGGCATACGCTTCATCGTCTGGTCGCTCCAAATCACCATCCCGAAGCGGGGTCTTGAGAGAAGTCAGCGGTGGAACGGACTTGCTGTTGCCTTTCAACTTGCCCTGCCCCTCCTCGTAGGCAGCCTGAATGGCAGCACGAATCTTCTCGATGGTTTTCGTGTCCGACTTCGGAATGATGAGGGAAACGCTGTACTTCGGCTTACTGTTCTCATCCATCGCCTTTGCTTCCCAGAGGTTGGCGTAGCTAAATCTGCATACACCGGTTACTACTTTTGCAGGATTGATATACTTTGCCATAATAAAAACTCCTTTATTCTTTGAAATCTACCTGTGCAGTATTCCACGCAGGTCGTTTGTCTGATAGCGGAACAAGTGTTGGTTTGCCCTGTGGTTTCACAAGCAAATCTCCCAACAATTCTTCGAATTTTTTCTTGCCCAGCATTCTGGTCATTGCAGTAATGCCCAGTACCTTATGTTCATATGGGTCGAACCCAGCAGCTTGTACCGCCTCCGCTGCTGCAGTTTCACTGCAATATGTTCGTCTGGCTCTGCCTTCAACCAGCTTCCAATTCTTCCATGCTTTTCCCTGTAAGGACTGCTGCAAAGCGTATTCCTTGATGTCGGAAGCCCATGTAACCAGTTGGTCGGCAGTTTCCAGAATTGCTTCGATTTCGGTATCGGTCAGCTTGTCCGGCATCGCAAAATCATACTTTGCCAATTGCAGATTGTACTCCGCCCGTTTCCGGCAAGTTGCTTTCACTTTGCAGAAGCGGCAGTGCTCTCCGGCAGAGAATTCGCCCTCGCCTCTGGCGGCAAGTGCAGCTTTGGGTTTCAGTTCGGTTTCCGCCCAGTGCAGCAGCTCCGACAATGGCATGATGCATTCGCTAAGGTTCTGGATTCTTGGCTGAAAAATCACCATCCGGATTTCTGCAATGTCATAGAGGGCATCGAACAGTTCCAACGCTCCGAGAGCATACAGCATCATCTGTGAGTTGTGGTCAGCAGACACCGCCACGCCCTTGCCATACTTGAAGTCAATGACGGTTAAAACATTCTCTGCAACAATCACACAGTCGCCCGTGCCAAAGCCGTCTGGAACGTATCGGCTGAAATCCAAACGCTGTTCCACTAAGACCATTGGTTCTTGCAGGGTTGATAGCTGTTCGGCGATGTACTGGGCATAGCTGTCCGTGCAGTCTTCCATTTCCGTGTCGTAGAAATCTAAGTTCTCCACGGGATTGTCTGCCGGATTCCCGAGCAGCTTTTGCACCTTATATTCTGCCAACTCGTGAGCACACGTGCCTTCCCGGGCGTAGTCTGTCACAGTATCCGGCAGGGCAGCACAAAGCTGTGCGGAGGGCGGACACGCCAGCCATCGGGCACTGGAGGAAGCAGAGAGCATGGCGTGTTTATTCGGCATGGGCTGCCTCCTGTGCATCTGCGAACAGTGCAGCGTACCGCTCTGGCGGAACTTCAGACAATCGACTGCCGCCGTACTTTTGCAGCAGTTTCAGCACCGTTTCCTTTTGTCCGCTGCGGGACAGATTTGCCAGAACACTGCGGACTTCTTCCAGTGTGACCGACTTTTCCACAGCTTTTTTGACCGCTTCTTCTTTTTGTGGATAAATCTGTGTAAACGTCTCCACTTCCGCTTTGGAAGCACTTTCTGCCCACTCTGATGCGATCTTTACGAAATCGCTAAGTGCTGCAAGGACATCTATGAGGGTTTTCATTTGTTTTCACTCCTTTGCATATTTTTGACGATAGGTCTGAGAACTAAATTCCGCTAATATTTGGCGAATCACTTCTGCTTGCCGAATATCTGCAAACAATAGCAATTGCTCCAAAGCAACAGATTGTTCTTCTGTAAGCATATTTTTATATGGATGATACCAATCTGCTACTCTAACACCGCCGCCATTCCCGGAACACGTCTCCAGAGGATAGTCCAATGCAAGTGCATGAATGTCGTTGCGAACAGTATTACAACATACACATAATTCCTGTGCAAGAAGTGGAACTGTTGTTTGTCTGCGAGCAACTAAAATCTTCATGATTTCGGCACGCCGTTCATTCACACTCACATGGACACCCCCTTTCCTAATCGTCGAACTTACTCTATCATTCAAACTACCAGCCTTTTTGGTAGTTTGAAAAGAGTTCACAAAACATTTTCAATTTGTACAGGCATAAAAACACCGACAAGGTACAGAAAAAAATTCTGCACCTCATCGGATGTTCTCACTTTTTTACCAAACTGGTCAGCCACGGAGCAATGGGTCTTGCAATCATTCTTGCATTCAGATATGCCATTTCCAGTGTCAGACAAGTGCTGCCCAGATAATATCCGTTTCGTTCTGCCAAGGTCATGGCAAGGTTCGGTTTTTCCATATCTGTTAAGCAGATCGGAAGCAGAAACTGCAATTGATTCTGGTATCCCTGCGGTACTACCAGCCCTGGCTCAATTACTGCTTTTCGTCTGCCCAGTTCCACTGCTGTTTCCAGCAGCAATGGCAGATTCTTAAACCGAAGCAGCTTCTTTGGCAGCCGTTCCCGATTTTCCGGGTCGCTGAGAATGTGTTCTGCATTTACCCGAATTGGCCATTCCGGATTGAAGTTTACACCATTTTGCATCATCGGGAAATATGGCTTTTTGGGCAGCGGCTCTACATATCGCAGCTTGGAAGAAACAGCATCACAGAAGCCGGTGAAATACCATTTCAATGTGGTGTCTTTCTTTTTATTTCGTTCAAAGCAGGCGTAGATTGCCTGATACTGCCTTGTGTACAGTCCTGTATGAAAGCAGGCACAGTTGTTTTCCACATGAAAATATGCCGTTTCTCCGGTGTTGTAATCGATGCTCAGCTTCCGGAACATCATATGGAGATACCGTTCCAAAATCGGCGTATCTGTATTTTTACATTCGGTCTGGGGCTTTCGGAATCGCCATGCTTCCGACAACGCCATTTCTGCCAATTGTTCTAACTGCCCATACCAATCCGGCACATAGGCAAATTCAAATAAATCTGTTTCTATCATTTTATCACCTTACACTTAGAAAGTGCCTCCAGATACTTTGTTTGTATCTCTGCTTTCTGATCTTCACACACATATTGGTGCTCTGTGCCGTCTGAACAAATCTCAACCACAGTTGACAATGCACTGATATATGCATCGTAATACTGCAGCAGCTTTTCCTGTGCATCATGGTCCCCTTTGACAGCACGATACACCGTTTCATAATCCAGTTTCATGCTTTTGTGTCCTTTCGTAATAACTACGAATATTTGCAAATGCGTTTTTCTTCCGTTCTGACACGGAGCGTCTGGAGATCCGCAATGTTTCGGAAATCTCGGAAATAGACATTCCATACCAGAATTCTAAAATAACCACTTCCTTTTGTTTGGGCGGCAACAGCAGCATTGCCTGATACAGCCATTCCGTTGCAACGACACAGCAGTATCCGTTTCCGGCATCGATGAAATGTTCGGATGGATAGACTGCATTTTCACCGTGTGTTTTCAAAATGTACTGTACGATATCTGTGTTGACCGACTCATTTTTCCTTCTTGTTTTTGCAGCAGCGGCGAAATTTCTGCTTGCATTTCTCATCACTGTTTTACTGAAACGATCGAAAATCTCAAGTTTCAGCTGATCATCATCATGCGAGGGAGCAGACATTATTTTCCCTCCCTCCATATTCAGTTTTGAGAAGCCCTTTTTTGCCCTCCTGAAATTACTAAGACAATTGAGAGAAGCAAAATGGGAAGGTTTTAGATGTAAATTTTATATGAACAGGCAGGAGAAAGAAAAAAGCAGCATACAAAACCGGTCATTTCGCCGGATTGTATGCTGCTTGGGGACAAAAAAAGGGGCAAGTCCAACAGTGTTAATGTTGAACTTGCCCCGAAAAATGAAAGGAATGGAGAATCATTAGAACGGACAATTTTCATGAAAAGATGCAAGCATACAGATGTGAAAGGGAAGTGCTGGAATCGATTCTGCGTGGAAAAGTTTATTTTAATGATTGGTTCCATCTGATGCTGCATCCTTCCGGCGTAAAAATACACCATAAGCGGATTTTAGGATGATTGGAACAGTTTCATCCAAATTGGAACAGCTATTTTGAGAAGCATAAATTCGCATAGATGCTGCATCATTTCAAACCGGAAGGATACAGCATCTACATTTTGTAGATGCCGTATGCTTGATTGTATTGTTTTGAAATTTCCGGCTTTTACCGTTTGGAGTCCTCTTCCTGTTTCAACAAATTATAACGCATCTGACAAAGGTCAAATACATTCAAAGTTTGATCTCCATTGAAATCTGCTGCTTTCCAATCTGCAAGCTGTGTGTCTGGAACAGACAACAGCCATTTTTGCAGCAGTACAACATCAGAAACTGTAAATGCACCGTCTGCATTAACATCCCCAATGATTCGCTCCTGATACTGAATAGTGGCTCCTGTTAGTTTTTCATTCAGCAAACCAATGGTAATCTGATTCCACTCTTCTTCCGTTCCGTTATAGGAAACTGCACGCAGATTTTTGCAGTTATAAAATGCGGAATCTCCCACCTTAATCAGGGAATTCGGAATTGTAAGGGTCTCCAGATAAGGATTCTCGGAAAAAGCATACATTGCAACAGATGTAACACCGCTTGGAATGATATATGCAGCATCTGTCTTTGCTGCCGGATAGATTACCAGTGTGTCTTGCTTCTTGGAATACAGAACTCCATTTAGACTAGAAAAATTGGGATTATCTTTCGCAACCTGAATCTCCTGCAATGCACTGCAAGAGCCAAACGCATTTTTATCAATTTTTGCAACTCCAGTTGAAAGTTTCACAGACTTCAAAGAAGTACAGCCCAAAAACGCCATTTCACCAATGGAAGTTACTGTATTTGGGATTTCAATAGATGTAATTGCAGAGAGATAAAATGCTCCGACAGAAATTGCAGTAACTGGAAGTCCTTCGATCTCAGAGGGAATTACAACATCGGAAACGGAATTGTCAAAGCCGGTGATCTCAATTGAATCTCCATGGTTGACATAGGTGAATGCGGAATTGTCTGTAGCGTCCGTATTGGGAATTGTATAAGCATAATATACATAGTTCAATCCAATATAGTCCTTGAATTCAAACTGATAAGTTACATTATTATACCGAATTGAATCGGCATCTACCAGTGCATAACCCAACGTTTCATCCACTTCTGCCAGGGAGTTGATCCTGTCGGATAGAGCCTTTACCTTTTTCTCCACAGACAATGCTGCATACTCTTCTGAATTGATCAATGCATTGAGTGTATCCGTAATTTTCTGCATATCCGCCAGTTCCTGCTCTGTGAATTGGCGATAGACACGGACTGTAACAGTATCGGAAGTATAGGTCTTTCCATTCACTGTATACTGTGCATAATAAGAATAATCCCCTACCTGATTTCCGGACAGATCCAGATAATTGGAGTACACGCCATCATTTTCGTACAAGTCTCCGTCATTTGGATAGGTGGCTGCGCCATCATCATAAAGCACTGCCACTTCCTGATTTGTAGAGGCATCCATCAGCGAAATGGAATCTACATTCGCAGCTGTTTCAGCCGTAAACAAAACAGACATTTCTTCTGAATCTGCCAAAAGACGTTGGGTGTTGGAACTCAACATAACATCAATATTTATAGCAGAAACTGCAATTCCTTGGCAGAGTGTAGTAATCATGGATAAACAAACAACGCTTGAAATTATTTTCTTTCGCATAATAAGCCTCACTTTGTCAGTGTAACATTATCAACCACCGCTGCTGTATCATATGTGTTATCTCCAGAATCTTTTACTACAAAAACGAGTTTTACATTTTTCCCGCGCAATGCCGAAATATTGTAAGTGACTTTAATTTTACCAGTATGATATGTGGTATTATCTCCATCAGGCAGATTTACATCTGTAATTCGAACCCATTTTGATGTATCAGTGGATTCTGTTGCCAAAGAGATTGTTCCATCAGAAGTAACTAGGTAGGCATTAAAAGTATCATTATAACCTTCGTTTACCCATTCCATTGGTTCATCTGAAATTACATCATAAGTAAAGGAAATGGTAGAAGCATAGGACGGAACTTTGAAAGACTGTGCGACACTACTTTCAGCTGATTCATTGGTTCTTGTTGTAATAAATGCCATTCTTTTTCCACTTTCTGGAGTTATGGATCCCAGTTTCAGCTTAGTGTTTACATTACCATTTTGTTGCCATTCAGAAAGATTAGATTCAAAGCTTCCATTTTTTATATTTTGATTTACCAGATACTTATTCGTATCGCCGACAAGAATTGGAACTGCATCGCATTTTATTCCAATACAATCTAAGATTCCATCACCATCACCATCATCATATCCATAAGTATCTTTACAATTAATTAAAGCTCCATCTGTTGTATAACCATGTATCAAATTTTCAATAAACAGTTTCATAACATTTTGATTATAATCTGAAAATACTGAATTAAAGTTTCCTATGACCGCATCTGCACCGCATTCTTGCAAAGCATCTGTCATAGCATAATTAATTTGATCAAATGAAGAACCACTTCCTAATCCACAACAACTCTGAAGATACATAATGCTTCCATCAAAACTGTTTTCATTATAGTATTCCCTAAAGAAATCTTCATTAATATAATACTTATAACCTGCTGCAACTATTCCTTGCGATAACTCGTATGCATATTTTTGGTTTTTTTCTAGAGTTGACAATTCTTGTGTTTGCAAGTATACATGCCCTTCAGACTCACCAGAACCATGCATTGAAATAGAAATAAAATCATAATTTTCCATTTTTTCGAGGTCGCTAATTGTAACATTCATTTTTAGAGTTGTAGCTAACCCCAATGAATCCAGATTTTCTTTTAATTTATTATAGTAATTATTTCTATAGTCCTCATCTTCGAATCCATCCATAATTAATGCAGTACCGCAGATGCCATCAGAATTGGAATTGACTGTTAAACTATCACCAACTTCTACACTTTCATCTAATATATTCTCATCTACTGAATCATCGTTATTAAGATCAAGAACATAATTTACGCCACATGCATACTTGAATTCATATATATTACTATCATTATAATATTTGATAGTATCTTTTTGAATTAAAGAATATCCAAGTGTTTCATCTAATTCTGATAAAGAATTCAATAGAACTTTTACTTTTTCTACTCTTTCAGAAATATCTGATTGGATATATTCCGATGAATTAAGTAAAGAAGAAATTGTGGTATTCACTGTTTCCATATCATTCAGTTCCTGTTGTGTAAACAATTTGTAAATAGCAACTGATGTTGTATTTGACTGAATATCTTTGTAGACAGCAATATAATTATTTTTTCCGACTTTAGAAGTGTCAACATGAATGGTACCTGTATACACGCCATCGTTCATATACTCATCACCACTGTTATACAAATCGCCATCATCTTTCAGGACACCAACAACAGTATTTGTATCAAGAGAAACCAAATTGATTTCATCTACTTCCAAAAGTGTT
>OGUL01001685.1_pt1 | contig 17711 bp, 15 predicted proteins | sample 1553651 | NCBI WGS metagenome assembly OGUL01 (sample SAMEA2580048, study PRJEB22360) | human gut metagenome | biome: human gut; feature: human-associated habitat; material: faeces | place: Denmark | collected 2008/2010
AATTGTGGATGTAAATACTGTGGACTATACAGATCAGAACCGTTTCCTGGAGAAAATGACCTTTTCACTGAAGTTCCAATAGCAAAGGAAATGTGGGATTATTCAAAAGAAGAGAATATAAAATACGATCCTACAAAACTATTTGCTACTAGCAATCATAAAGTTTATTTTATATGTAAAAAAGGACATTCTGAATTGCGAAAGATACTAGATTTTACAAACTCTCCAGAATGTCCGACATGTAAAAAATACTATATTTATCAAGATGAACAATTGCTTATATTTTGGAATGAGAAGAGGAATGCTAAAGATGGAATTGATCCTTACAAAATAACATTGGCGAATAAAGACAATATACACTTATCTTGTCCAAATTGTCAATATCGTTGGCAATGGCGCACCACTCTTTGGAGTGAGCGTAGATATTGTCCACATTGCGGTTTTGACGGTTCAGAGGGCAGTGCAGAGAAAAATCGAGATATGGTTCAAGAGCTTTTTCATATTCAGACATTAGCCGACTTAAATCCAATTGCAGCTCGTACTTGGGATAAAGAAGCAAACGGTGATATAATTCCTGAAGAAGTAAAGGCAAAAGCAAATACTTTGTATAGTTTCATCTGTACAGCTAAAGGACATCATTATAAAAATCGCCTGGATTATATGTATGATAAAAAGGGAAATCCACGGGAAGCCTGTCCTCAATGTTCTGAAGAACAGAAAATGGAGAAAAAATCTGCGGCGAGATCTGCGATTCGCATTTTATTGCCTAGTATGGTAAAGCAACGCACTTCTCAAATAGTTGAAAAACAACTATCTTCTAAATTTAATGTCTCAGTTGCTTCAAATCCATACCTGATGAAATTTTGGGATAAGGAACGAAACACTGTTGATCCTACTATGGTTTCAGCATTTGATTCTCGTGAAGCTTTTTGGAGATGCAAGACCTGTAATTATGGTTGGGTACAAACGATACAAAACCGAAATACTGCTAAAAGAGGAAAATGTCCCTGCCATGAGATGCAAAGAGTAACATCGGATGATGTGTATCCTGGCTATTTTCATTCTTTTGGCGAACTGAATCCACGGATAGCACAATTTTTTAATGATGAATTGAATAATGGAATAACGCCATACAAAGTATCCACTCAGCCTGTATATTTGAATTGCCCTACAAACCCGAATCATCCGCCATTTTTGATTGTTGTAAATGCGATACCATCCACCCCTCCATTCGGTTGCCCAATTTGCATGCAACAGGCAAGTGATTTCTATAATCTGATGCTTCAAGTGCCAGCTTCTACTACTATGTGGGATCCATCTAATGAGCTAAAGCTTGCTGATGCTAGAACCTACATGCCCAAATCTGCAAAATTCATTTGTGAAAAAGGACATCATTTTTCAAGAGCAATCCGCACGTTTGTAAAAGATCAGTCATGCCCGTATTGTATGCTTGATTCTGTCGCAAAACATCCTGAAATGATGCGATTCTGGGATTTTTCTAAGAACAGTAATCAAAATCCGGACATTCTTTCTGTTCATGCCTCAGAACACGCAAATTGGCTTTGCCCAAAATGTGGCTACTCATGGAATACTGAAATCAATACTAGATTTATTTCAAGAGGCACATGCCCATGTTGCGAAGAAAAAGTTGTTTTTCAATCTGGCGTCAATGACTTGCTTTCATTGCTACCTCAAGCTGCGCTTGATATATTGCCAGAAGATAATCCAAATCTGGATCTTTCATCAATTCCAATTCGAAATGATGTTTTTATCAACTGGGATTGCCATATGTGTCACTACAAATGGGTAACATCCTCTAATGGACGTACTGCAAAGGATAGCAATAAAAACTATCGACTGCGTACTTGTCCCGTATGTGCAGGTGTTAAACGAACAGCAAATTATTACATTGAACATTACCCCGAAGTTTTTGCTGATTACAATGAAGAGGAGAATGGAAAGCCTTTTTCTGCAATTGATGACACAGAAATAAAGGATCTATTCTGGTGGAACTGCAGAAATGAAGACTGTTTAGAAACCTATCCGGCTACAATACAACAGAAAATATCTACCAGAAACTCTTTTTCAAAAGGATGTCTCTATTGCGCTGGAAAGAAAGTTTTGCGTGAAAAAAGTTTTGCTGCTTTACATCCAGATATGATAGAAGAGTACGACTCCCGTAATTTGCTAGACCCATTTGAAGTCACTGAACACTCTACAAGAACGGTAAGTTGGGTATGTCGTAATAATCCAGAACATACATGGCAAGCTAATTTTTATGAAAGAGCTTCCGGTTATAAGCGATGTCCTGTATGCAATCCTCACCCTAAATATAAAGTGATGCTATATGAGATGTATCCAGAACTTGAAAAATATTATTCAAAGGAAAATAGAAGATCATTCAAATCCTACGCTTTACAGTCTAACGAAAAGCCACTCTGGACTTGTGATAATGGTCACACATATCCAAACTCGATATATAGACTTTCACAACGAGGATTCTTTTATTGTCCTTTGTGCGAGGGAAGTATTGTCGTAGCAGAGATAAATTCGGTTACTGCAAAACGAAAAGATATTGTTGACCAGTGGTCATGTAAAAATGATTTTTTACCTGAAGAGGTATATTACAATACAACATCTCCAGTATTATGGGAATGTCCAACCTGTTCCGGCACTTACGCATTTCCAGTAAGCGATAAGAGGGAAGGGAATGTTAGTTGTCCTTATTGTAATGGCAGAAGAGTCCTTTCGGGATTTAATGAAATTCCGTCTTGGCTTATAAAAGAATATTCATTGAAAAATGAAGTGCCAATCTCTGAATATCCTGTTAATTCAGTACACAAAGTATTGTGGACATGCCCAACTTGTCATGGTGATTATCTTTATCGTATATGTGATAGAGAGATAGGGGACGATTCTTGTCCGTATTGCCGACACAAAAAGATTCTTTCTGGATTCAATTCTTTCGCGGATACTGACCCGGATTTAGCCAAGGAATGGTCTTCAGACAACCCGGATTTACCATCTGAATATATGAAATCGTCTTGGTATAGAGCCTTATGGACATGTCCAACTTGCCACGGTAATTATTTTTATCGGATATGTGATAGGGAACTAGATGACGATTCCTGCCCGTATTGTCGTAATCTGAAGGTTTTACCGGGCTTTAATTCATTGCCTGATCTTGCCCCTGAGCTAGTTAATGAATGGTCAAGTGAAAATCCTGATTTGCCATCTGAGTATTTGCGTTCCTCGCGCCATAAAGCATTGTGGACATGCCCAATTTGCCATGGCGACTATCAATATCGGATATGTGACCGTGAGTTGGATGACAAGTCTTGTCCATATTGTTGCGATAAAAAAATCCTTCCTGGATACAACTCATTTAAAGTTCGCCATCCTGAAGAAATGGAAGAGTGGGATGAACTTGCTAACTTTTTGCTTGTAGATCCAAACTATATTTTAAGCAGTTACAATAAAGCAGTTTGGTGGATCTGTTCAAAAGGACATAAGTACAGTATGTCTCCAAACTTAAAGCTATACTACCGCATAAGGACGCAAGAGCCATGTCCATTCTGCAAAGGGCGTCGTCGTAAACTTAGACATTTTTATTAAGTAATATCAAAAGCTATGTCAAATAGGAGCTCTCTATTGGCATAGCTTTTACGTCATAAAGTGCTATTTTCGATATATTTGTTTAAAATACATTTTTAACTTTACATAAGATTATCATTTTTAGTAGTAAAAATAAAGTGCTGTTTTTGCAGCTAAAGATCAAAAAACAAATTTAACTTTACATTATAAAGTGCACTTTTTCAAAAATTTTTTTTTTACTTATTTACTTTTTAATTTTATTTTAATCTCTAAGCTTTACCGCATTTCTCGCACCGCGTCGTCTATCATCTTCAAGAGCAGCGTAGTGCTTTTTGGTTGTATTTACATCGTTATGTCCAAGAACATCTGCCACCAAATAAATATCGCCAGTTTCGCGATATAAATTTGTTCCGTAGGTACTGCGCAACTTATGAGGTGTGATATGTTTGACTGTCGTAACAGTTTGAGCATATTTTTTTACGAGCTTTTCAACAGCTCTTACACTGATTCGTTTTTTTTGAAGGGATAAAAACAAAGCTTCCTCATGACCAACTACAGCCTCTGTTTTTTTACGTTCTTCAATGTATGAAAGAAGAGCGCTTTCAACTTCATCTCCAAAATAAACAACAACCTCCTTACCGCCTTTTCTATGAATGCGAATACCATCATTTTTAAAATCAACATCATCAATATTTAGTCCTACGCATTCTGATACGCGAATGCCTGTTCCAAGCATTAATGTAAGCAGCGCTACATCACGCAATTTTGTCCTGTCATGGAAACGTTGTTCTCGCTCAGATAGTTTATCACCACTTTCTGCCTGATCTAGCAGCAATGCCACTTCATCGATATCTAGCCTTGTAATTGCCTTATCATGTACCTTTGGCATAGTTACAAGATCAACAGGGTTATACATAATATCTTCATGCTGAATAAAATATCGATAGAAAGAGCGAAGAGAAGCAAGCTTTCGTTTTAATCCTAATTCATGGTTTGTTTTTGTATTATTGCTTCCTTCATTTTGTGGATCCGTATATGCCTGCAAATATTCCAGATATTCCTCAATATCAGTGGGACGAAGCTTCTCCAAATCGTCTAATGTAATATCACGAATTTCCTTTTGAGCAAAAATAGGATTATTTTCATGCAAATATGAAAAAAACACATTTAAATCATATGCATAAGCAATTCGGGTGCGCGATTCTGTATGAGGCTGGATACCACGAAAATAATCCTTTGCATAGGGTGGAAGAGTACTGATTAGCATTCGCAGGCGGTATGTATTATCAATATCAATCTGCTCACTGTATGAATTAGCTCCCATTTACAATTCACCTCCTGTCTGATCTGCCTTTGAAGAATTTATTGTTTTTTCCTGCATTTTGCTGTTTTTGATCAGCTGTTTTACGTCCATATGTGTGCGTGCAACTGTCCAGTCATCAATATTGCCATTTTCAATAGCATGAAAAAAGCGATCCTTGGCATCTGGATAAAGAGCTGTTAATTGTTTCATAAGTGGCTTCATATCACTTCTTGCAGAATGACCATCGCGCGGACAAAGGTTTTTAATAACGGGAAGCTGATACTGCTGTGCAAAGTTTTTAATTTCACCCTCGCTTACATAAATAAGTGGACGAATTACAGCAATTTGACTATCATCATATGCAGTATATGGTGATACGGCATAAAAACGCCCCTCAAACAGCATAGACATCATCATTGTATATATAATATCTTCTTTATGGTGACCAAGAGCCAGCTTGGTACAGCCAAGTTCTAATGCTTTTGAAATCAGTGCACCACGACGAAGATTCGCACAAAAAGAGCAAGATCCATTTGGATTTTCAGGATGAAATACAATATTTTTTATTTGCGTATGACAAATAAAAAATGGAACGTCAAGTTCATCACAAAGCCTCTGAACAGGCGTAAAATCCATTCCAAAGCCAATATCAATAGTAATTGCACAAATGGTAAAAGAAGCGGGATAGAAGCGTTTGAGACCTGCTAGCGCATATAATAATGCTAGACTATCTTTTCCACCAGAGACTGCCACTGCAATTTTATCTTCATCTTCAATTAAATTATATTCATCTGCTGCCTGACGTACATAGCGGTATAATTTTTGTAATTTCATAACTATATGTCTTACCTTTCATAGATTCCAATACGATGATTTTATCACAAAAAGAGATGGGCGTAAAGAAATTTACCGTTGCCGCGCTTTTTGTTTTGTGGTAGACTATACACTTGTGAGAGATTGATGTTTAAAAATGACAATCTACGACGATGCAAGTCTTACTAAAGGAGGAAGTTAAAGATTATGCTTAACAAAATAGCAAAACGGATAATACTGCTTTTATGTACAATCACTGTTGTTGGAGTTTTATCTGGCTGCACTGAAACAATTCTTTCTCAAAATGGTCCAACCGCCATTTTTGTCGCAGGAAAATTAGATTCTGATAATACATTTTCCAAATCTGTGAATTGGCTTGAGAATACATTTTCCAAATTTGAAAATCTGGCAAAACATGGAGCAGAAGAGAAGTCATCAACATTTGTGATTCCAGATCAGTATCAAGTACTCTTAATTGGAAGTGATAGACGTGATGGTTCCTGGAATGGAAATTCTGACGTAATGATTTTAGCTTCATTAAATCGAAACAAGAAGACAATTTCTTTCATTTCATTTATGCGTGATACTGGTGTAAATGTTCCAAATGTTGGATATGGAAAACTTAATTGTTCTTTTGCCAAAGGTGGAGCAAAACTGTTACAAAGCACACTTGAATCAAATTTTCAAATCTCGATTGATAATTACATCGCAACTGATTTTGTCAGCATGGCCGATATAATTGATTTATTCGGGGGCGTTGATCTTGATATAACAGATGCAGAGATTCCGGTAATCAATGGTTATATCAATGAAATGGCAACATTGAGAGGATTTGATCCGTCAGAATATCAGCTTTCAGCAGCTGGAACATTACATTTAAATGGTTTGCAGGCAGTTGGATATATGCGTGATCGTTATGTAGGAAGCAACGATTTTCAGAGAACCGAACGCCAAAGAATTGTTTTGCAAAAACTTCTTGAAAAGCTTAGAACCATGAATGCATTAGAAATATTGAAATTAGGTTCATCAATGACAAACTTGTCAATTCAGCATAATTTTACAGCTGAGCAAATCGCTGGATTGGCCGCGCTTGCTTTGGAATGCAGAAATTATACAGTGGTAATGGATCGTATTCCTTATGACGGATTATATACTTCAAATGGAGAAAATCTGGATCCTGTATGGCCAGAAACCATTGAAAAACTGCATGCGACAATTTATTAAAACAACGAGTAAAATGATGGTGTTTAAGCCATCATTTTACTTTCAGATGTATTTATTCGTTAAACTAGGGTTTCGCGAATAAATTAATATATCTCTTATTTCACCCAAAAATCAAAAAAATGTTTGTTTTCTCAGCGAACACATTTTCGCAAACTTTTGTTTGCATTTTCTTCTGATTTGTGCTATACTATTTTCAAGTATAAATCAATGCTTATCAATATATGATTAATAACTTAGCTTGAAAAAGGAGGACTTATTTATGACATATGGAAAAATCACAAATAAGCAGCGTGAAGTACTAGAATATTTAAAACAACAGGTTCTGCAGAAAGGTTATCCGCCGTCTGTACGTGAAATCTGTGATGCTGTCGGATTAAAATCTACATCTTCCGTTCATGCCCATCTTGAATCACTTGAGAGAAATGGTTACATCCGCAAGGATCCAACAAAACCTAGAGCAATTGAAATTGTTGATGATGGCTTTAATCTTGTTCGCACAGAGACTGTCTATATTCCTGAGGTTGGAAAAGTCGCTGCCGGACAGCCAATTCTTGCCATTGAAAATATCGATGCCTATTTACCATTCCCGGCATATATGATTCCACAGGGAAAGGATGTTTTTGTATTGACAGTTAAGGGTGACAGTATGGTTGACGCAGGTATTTTTGATGGTGATAAGCTTGTTGTCGCTAAGCAAAGTACCGCACAAAATGGTGAAATTGTCGTTGCACTTGTAGATGATTCTGCTACTGTTAAAACTTTTTATAAAGAAGATGGTCATTATCGTTTACAACCTCAAAACAGCTCTATGGAACCTATTATCGTTGATAATGTTGAGATCATAGGAAAGGTAATCAGTCTGTTCCGTCCAAAGATTGTTTCTTAAAAGCTAAAAAGACCGTATCTTTAGAGACGTTTCTCCAAAGATACGGTCTTTTTGTGCTGTAAATTATAAAGCGGCCTCTTTAATGCCAAGCTGTTCCTTTGACACTGAGATTGCATCTCTCCAAAGACGCTCAAGATCGTAGAATAAACGATCTTCCTTATTGAATATATGAACAATAATATCGCCAAAGTCAAGCAGTACCCAGCCAGATTCTGATTTTCCTTCAATACGGCAATGATTGCCATTTTTCATCATCTGCTCTTCTACATTATCAGCAATTGCCTGCAGCTGATTGTTATTCTCAGCATCTGCAATCACAAAATAGTCTGCCATAACAGAAATACCGCTGATATCAAGAACACTGATTCGGCTTCCTTTTTTATCCTCAATTGCATTGTAAATCAATGCTGCCTTTTGCTTTACTTCCATAAGTCAGTTCCTTTCTGTTTCATTTTCTACGTCTTTTTCACCACACAGCGCACGATAATAATCACAGGACTTTTTTGTCAGGCTGTCAATCGGAACTTTTTTTGACTTCAGATAACGAAGCGTCTGATCCATAATTTCGTAAACGGTGCGATCAATATCAATAAACGCCATTTGACGCAGTTTGGACAGGTTTGACGCTTTATTTCTCCTTGGTTCAATATAGTCAGCAACAAAAACAATCTTCTCAAGAAGACTCATTGCCGGACGTCCTGTAGTGTGATTCTCAATAGCATTTAAAATATCCTGATCTTTAATCCTATAATGGTCAGCTGCAATAAAAGCGCCAAGCTTTGCATGAAGAAGAGATGGGCTTTGTTCTTGTGCCTTTGTGATCGGAATATTGTTGCGCTTGCATTTATCAAGTTTAATATCATCCGGGATACATTTTGCACAGTCATGAAGAAGACCAGCTAATTCTGCCTTGTGAAGATCTTCTCCATAACGCATTGCAAGGCAAACAGATGTGTATGCAACACCAATGGTGTGCTCAAAGCGGTCTTCATCCATCTTCTTTTTCAAGCGTCTTCGGATGTAAAGAATTTCATCATTAACCATAAAATGGATCCTCCCGTATATTATTATTTTGGAAGAACGATCTTTCTCTTCTTCTCTTCTTTTGCCGGGCGATACAGTACGATCATCTTTCCGATTACCTGTACAACTTCTGCGCGTGTACGCTCTGCTAATACCTCAGCAATAGAAGAACCATCATCAAAACAGTTCTTCAATACATGAATCTTAATCAGTTCACGTGCTTCTAATGCTTCGTCTACTGATCTGGTAATTTCTGGTGTCAGGCTGGACTTTCCGATCTGAAGGATCGCAGACTGATCCATAGCCAGACTCTTTAAATATGCTCTCTGCTTACTTGTCATTTAAAGTCTCCTTTTTCTTTACTCGTGATAATAATCAAAGTGCTGACCATACATTTTAACAGTATCGCCATCTTCGATTCCAAGATCCTCAAGCTCCTTTAAGATTCCTGTCTCCTTTAAGAAGCGCTGGAAGAAAGTAAAGCCCTTCTCGGAATCTAAGTTTGTATAGCCAAGCATCTTTTCAATACGAGGTCCTTCAACTGTAAATAAATGTTCATCTGTTTTTTCTACTGTATAAGGAAGATTGCTTCCAAGATCGTATTCCGGAACATATTCCTTTTCATAAACAGTCGGTTCTGGATCCATTGTAGACAGAATCTGCCATACATGGTATAAAAGCTCTTTTAAGCCCTGATTTGAAGCTGCTGAAACTGGAAATACCTTTAAGCCTTCTGGTTCAAAAGTATTCTTTAAACGCTCAATGGGATCTTCATCGCCATCTTCTGTCTGAATAACGTCAACCTTATTGGCAGCAATGACAGCTGGTTTCTTTAACAGCTCTGGATCATATGATGCCAATTCATTCTGAATGGTGCGAATATCTTCAACTGGATCGCGGCCTTCAGTGGAGGCTGCATCTACTACATGAATGAGTACTTTTGTACGCTGAATATGTTTTAAGAACTGGAAGCCAAGGCCGATTCCTTCTGAAGCACCCTCAATAAGACCAGGAATGTCAGCAAGTGCAAAACCGTTTGTACCCTCAAGGTCTACAATTCCTACATACGGATCAAGCGTAGTAAAATGGTAATTTGCAATCTTTGGCTTTGCATTTGTTACCATTGATAAAATGGTAGATTTTCCAACATTCGGATATCCAACAAGTCCGACATCTGCGATAACCTTTAACTCTAAGCGAACCCAAAGCTCCATAGCCGGCTGACCTGGCTTTGCAAACTTAGGAACCTGCATGGTAGGTGTGGCAAAATGCATATTTCCGGCGCCGCCTCTGCCACCTTTTAAGATTACTTCACGCATATTTTTTCCAGACATATCGGCAATAATCTTTCCGCTTGCATCGTCACGAATGATTGTTCCTTCTGGAACCTTTACAATCAAATCCTGTCCGTCTGCACCATGAGAGCGGCGTTTTTTTCCGTCCTCTCCAGACTGCGCAATATATTTGCGTACATGACGAAAGTCATTTAATGTATTCAGACCCTTATCTACTTCAAAAATAATGTCTCCGCCTCTTCCGCCGTCGCCGCCATCAGGACCACCGGCAGCAACAAAAAGCTCACGACGAAAGCTTACATGTCCATCGCCACCCTTACCGGATTTAATGAATATTCTGGCACTATCTATCATAAATACGTTACCAATGCCTTTCTTTTGATTTTCTTTTTATATATTGTTACTTTTTTTCTTGTTTTTATCTACATTACCCAAAAGAGACCGTTGCGAACGGCAACGGTCTCTCCTCGTTTCATACTATTAATCTTACTCAGCCTTTGGATAAACAGAAACCTGCTTCTTATCCTTGCCCTTTCTCTCGAAACGGACAACTCCATCAACCTTCGCAAATAAAGTATCGTCTCCGCCGATACCTACATTGTTACCTGGATGGATATGGGTTCCACGCTGTCTGTAAAGAATGTTTCCAGCTAAAACGAACTGTCCATCTGCTCTCTTTGCACCAAGTCTCTTGGACTCGGAATCACGGCCGTTCTTTGTAGAACCAACACCCTTCTTATGTGCAAATAACTGAAGATTCATCTTGAACATGATTTACACCTCCCTGAATCGGATTTTAATATACTTCTTACCATACTCCTCGGCAATACTTGTCAAACCAAGTACCATCGAGTCCAACAATAGTCTGGAATCCTTCCCGACACCATGAGGAAACGAAACAGCAAGACTGCCAGTTTTCTCATCTATCTCACCGGAGAATGTATCATCCGTAAATTGCTCAATAGAATTTACGGTATTCTGCGCTAAAACGGAAACCGCTGCACAAATGATATCCTGCCCGTGCTCTGCATAGCCGGCATGTCCTTTTATAGAAAAACCAACATACGCTTTGGAAGCATCCCGGATAATCTCTACCTGAATCATTGATTAAGCGTTGATCTTCTCAATCTTTAACTCAGTATAGGACTGTCTGTGACCATTCTTCTTGTGATAGCCGGTCTTTCTCTTGTACTTGTATACAATAACCTTCTTAGCACGGCCCTCGCCCATAACAGTTGCGCTTACAGTTGCTCCAGCAACAGTCGGGGTACCAATGATCATCTCACCATTGTTTACAGCTAAAACCTGATCAAAGTTGTAGGTCTGTCCAGCTTCTACTCCAAGCTTCTCAACGCGAATGACATCGCCTTCTGCTACCTTGTACTGCTTGCCACCAGTTGCAATAATTGCGTACATATAGCACCTCCTAGATAATTACTCGCCAAGTACGGTGTCTGCTAAATTGCAGCGCTTAAACCTCATTGTGCGGCACACGATTAGTACTTTAACATATCTTTAATTGTTTGTCAAGTGGCTCTCTTATTTTTTTTCTCGTAATTTCAACAAGACCAAGTGCTGTTATATCAACGATTCTTGTATGCACAGGATCTTTACGTGCAAGAAGGGAAAGTTCTTCCATCAGTGCATCCTCAAGTGCATGATCAGTCATGTTAATAAAATCTACAAGAATCATACCAGATAAGTTCCTGAGTCGCAGCTGATACAAGATTTCCTTTGCTGCTTCTAAATTAATGCGATAAAAATAAGAATCCTGATTTTCCTTTTTGCGTCCTGATGCAATTGCTTTTCCTGTATTAACATCTATTGCTACAAGCGCTTCCGTCTGTTCAATAATTAAGTAGGCGCCTGATGACAGATATACTTTACTTTTTAATGCCTTTTCAATAGTAGTATCCAAGTTGTAACATTTTCGCATAGGATATGAAGAATCCTGATAAAGCAAATAAGTTAATCCCTCACTTCCTTTACATTCATCCAAGGCATTTTTTACTTCGTTTAAAAGTTCTTCATTATCACAGACAATTGATTCTAAGCCATTTAAAGAAGTATCACGGATGGCACTTATATAGGCTGGAAGCGAGCTTCCACTACTGCGAAAAGCTGCTGTTGACAGTACAGTCTGAAGCTGTCTGCAGCAGACTGATATTTCATCTAGTGCAAGATCAGATGATACCTCTGCCGCGTTTGTGCGTATCATCACAGATAATGAAAAGCCCCTAAGACTTACAGCTTCAAAAAGCTGCTTTACTTCTTCAAGAGCCTCTGCCTCCTCAGAAATCTTTTCACGAAATGTAGCCTCTGTAATCTTTCTCGACAAAAGAATCTTTGTCTTTGGCTGTTTTCCTGCCGGCTCCATCATAACGACACAATATCGTCCTCCAATTTGAAGGGCAGAACCAGCACCAGGTTCCTTTGTCTTTAGTGCTTCCTTTGTCACCTGTACAACAATCTCATCGCCTTGTGTAATCATTCCCTCACGCTTACATGAGACAGCAACAGGCAGCGGATTTTCTTTTAGTGAATAATAAAGCTTCTGATCACCCGCAGACAAAAATGCACCGCTAATGCTTGGCACTATATGATCTACCTTTGCCAGATAAATACGTCCTAAAAATGCAGGTACACGCTCGTCCACACTGCATTCTATAATACGTCCATCATCCCAGAGGGCCGTCAGCACACGGTCCCCCTGCATAGAAAGAAGTCGGCGGCTCATAATACGTTTCCCATCTCGCGAAGCGGCACAAACTGCGGTGCTACAATGCAGTCTGGCGCAGAGACTGCCGTATTAGTATAAGTCTCAAGTCGGCAAATTGAAATGTCTCCAGGATTCCAGGAAAGACCAGTCTGCTCATGATATGCCTTTAATACAAGTTCAGGCTTTAAATTATCGGTGCTTCCAGTTGATACCTGCAAAAAGATTGCCGGACCGTCTCCTGTCTCACTTTTTTCCTGTAAACAAAAATCATAAATCAGCGGACGAATATCCATTTCGCGAGTGCCTTTTTTTGTTTCCTTAATAATTACAATAGATTCCTGCTGTAAAAACTCTTCAAAGCCTTTTAAATAAGCAGCAGATGTCATGCCAAACGTATCAAGCGGTGTGTGTTTCTCTCGAAATGTCAGGCAATAATCTGCAGCAGCCACACAGCTCATCGCGTTTTTTGCATCATCTGGCAATACACGATAGTCAATAATCTCCATTCCCGGAACCATGACTTCATTGAGACGTGCCAGCATTTCCTTAGAGGAACCGCTTGAATTAACCTCAAGATCAGCATACTCACCGCAGCTTGTAATGCCTACACCAAGAGGAGCCGCAAAAGATAAAATAGGATGCGGATTGTAACCCTGTGTATAGGCAAGATCTACATCTGCACGGCGAAGCGCCTTCTGAAAATAACGCATTATATCAAGATGTCCGATATAGATCATCTTTCCGTATTTAGCAAACTGAATTCTGATTTTCAAAGCAGACACCTCCTCCAAAACGCTTTGCTCCGCAGCCGGAACAGGACTGGCGGCAATTCGGCGTAATCTTCTCCTGCATTGCACGCTCCCATTCTCTCTTATAAAATGCCTTTGTCACGCCAGTATCAATGAAATCCCACGGGAATACCTCATCAAGACTGCGCTCTCTTGTATTATAAAAATCAATTGATAAGCCGCATTTTTCAAAAGCAGCTGTCCAAATCTCATAGTGGAATGTTTCTCCCCATGCATCATACAGTGCACCCATCTTATAGGCTGTCTCAATGGCATCAGCCACTTTTCTGTCACCGCGTGCCAAAACACCCTCGAGAACTGTTACATATGCTTCATGCCAGTTGTACTTGAGGCTCTTTTGGTTATGCTGCTGCTTCATTGTGTGATTTACAATTCTTGCGCGTCCCAAGTAATCCTCAGGAGAATACATTCTTGCCCACTGGAATGGTGTACATGGCTTTGGAACAAAGAAAGATGTACTCATGGTAATCTGACATTTTCCATTTCTTCTTTCCTTTGGGATCTCATAATAAGCCTCTGCCATGCGCTCTGCAAGCTCTGGTATACCCTTCATATCCTCTTCTGTCTCAGTTGGCAGTCCAAGCATAAAATACAGCTTTACATGACTCCAGCCGCCTTCAAAAGCTTCTCTTGCACCCTGAAGAATTACCTCCTCAGTCAAGCCCTTGTTTATTACATCACGAAGACGCTGTGTACCTGCCTCTGGTGCAAATGTAAGACTGCTTTTTTTGACATCCTGCACCTTACTCATAACATCAAGTGAAAACGCATCAATACGAAGTGACGGCAAAGAAATATTGATTTTTCGCTTGCTGCATTCTTCAATTAAGAAATTTACAAGCTCCGGCAGCTTTGAGTAATCACTAGAGCTTAATGAGCTTAATGAAATCTCATCATAACCGGTATTATGAAGCATTGTAACTGCAAGCTGCTTAAGGCGCTCCACATCACGCTCACGCACAGGACGGTAAACCATACCAGCCTGGCAGAAACGACAGCCTCTGATACAGCCTCGCTGAATCTCTAACACAACACGATCCTGCACAGCACGAATATGAGGCACAAGCGGTTTTTCCGGGTAGACTGCACCCGTCATATCGAGTACGATTTCCTTGCGTACTGTTTTTGGCACATCATCGTAGATTGGTGTCATTGCATCAATAGTTCCATCTTCCTTGTAGGTGACATCGTATAAAGAAGGTACATATATGCCAGGAATTTTAGCTGCCTCATGTAAAAAGTCTTCCCTTGAGCCGCCTTCTGCGCGCCACTTTTTATAAAGATCAAGAAGTGCACGATACTGAGTCTCACCCTCTCCCATATAGAAAAGGTCAAAGAATGGAGCAATTGGTTCTGGATTATAAGTACATGGTCCTCCTCCAATTACAAACGGATCATTAATATCACGGTCAGCGCTTCTAAGCGCAATGCCACTTAAATCCAAAATCTGCAGGATATTTGTGTAGCACATCTCATATTGAAGTGTGATTCCAAGAAAATCAAAACTCTTTACCGGTTCCTGCGATTCTACTGCAAACAGCTTTATGTCTTGTTCTCTCATCATTTTATCAAGATCAATCCATGGAGAATACACGCGGTCACAATATGTATCCTCAAAACGGTTAAACATATCATATAGAATCTGGATTCCAAGATGAGACATACCAATCTCGTAAACATCTGGAAAACACATACAGAAGGATACCTCTGCCTTTGATTTATCCTTATTTGCCGCATTTACCTCATTTCCAAGATAACGAGCTGGCTGCTCTACCTTCATTAAAAGCTCATCGGACAGAGCCATCTTCACTGATGGCCTGCTAAATTGCTTTGTTATCATTCAAAATTCCTCACTTTAATCTTTTTGCTTTTCAGTAGTTCTTGTTTCTGAATATAGATTTCTGAATATCAGATTTCTTTAACTGCATACTTTTCAACAATTTTCTTTAAAATCTCAACACACAGTTCCATCTGCTCAATACATGCATATTCAAAGCGGCCATGATAATTAGCGCCTCCTGTGCAGAGGTTCGGACATGGAAGTCCCATAAAGGATAATCTTGCACCATCTGTACCACCACGGATCGGAACACTCTTAGCATTTAATCCAAGCTCTCTCATAGCTTCCTTTGCATACTCAACCAAATGCATATGAGGAAGAATCATTTCCTTCATGTTTTGATAAGAACCGGTACGCACCACCTTAAAAGATCCCTCTCCATATTTAAAATTCAGATACTCCGAAGCCTTATCAATCTCAGCTAACTTCTGGTTAAGCTTTCCAGCGTCATGATCACGTACAATGTAATGCATTGTTGTATGATCTGAATCGCCTTCGATACCGCCAAGATGATGAAAACCCTCATAGCCATCTGTATATTCCGGATTATCAAATACTGTCAGCATCTGCTCAAATTCCATTGCCATGCGGATGGCATTTTTCATTTTGCCCTTTGCGCTGCCTGGATGGATGCCATATCCCTGCACTTCAACACGCAGATTTGCAGCATTGAAGTTTTCATATTCAATTTCACCGACAGAACCGCCATCTACTGTATAAGCAAAGTCAGCACCAAAGCCCGGCACGTCAAAATATTCAACACCATTTCCCACTTCCTCATCTGGTGTAAATGCGATGCAGATATCACCGTGCTTTACTTCCGGATGTGCCAAAAAGAATGCTGCCATTGTCATGATCTCAGCAACACCGGCCTTGTCATCTGCGCCAAGAAGTGTTGTTCCATCTGTAGTAATAAGACTCTTTCCTTTTAATTCGGCAAGTGCCGGGAACTCATTTGGTCCCATAGAAAAGCCACTTTCACCAAGTTTAATTACACCGCCGTCATAATTTTGTATTATCTGCGGCTTAATATCTTTTCCGCTTAATGGTAAGACCAGTCTCTTTGTTCATGAGAATGTCTTTTCCATCATAGTTGTTGATGAACTGCGGATTCACATTCTTGCCAGAGCAGGCTGGTGAAGTATCCATATGGGCGATAAAACCGATTGCCGGAACCTTCTTATCTAAGTTAGACGGAATCTTTGCATACACATAGCAGTGATCGCTAAGACGTACATCAGAAGCTCCAATCTCCTCAAGCTCTTTTTTTAATACCTTTGCCAAGTCAAACTGCTTTTGTGTGCTCGGCACTTCACTGCTTTCATCCTTTGACTGTGTATCGTAGGAAACATAGCAAAGCAAACGCTTTACTACTTCAGAATTCATAACATTTGTTGTTTCAGACATTTTGTTACCTCCACTATTTAATATTATCTTTCAGTATTATACCTGTTTTTTGTCTGGAGAGCAACCAATATTATTTTGGAACTGCTGATAAAAGGGATCGCTTGAAAAAAACGTATTTGTCTGAGTTATATTTTCTTTAGATAATCCTTCACAGTCAAAAAAAATAGAAAGCGATGGAAGTGTATTAGAAACTGTATTGTCTATGCAACGATTTAAAAACTGTTCTGTCTTTTGTTTTGTCCAGCCAATGCCGCGCTGAATTGGATAGGGATTAATTTTCCATAAAATATAGGTAGAGCAGGCAAGTGCCAAAAACCAAAGTATCGTTGTGACTATTTTCTCTTTTTTCCTTGGATGAAAGCTTCTATACATTTCTAAAATCCTTTCTTATTTTCTGGCCTATTCTATGCATCAGCCAGTTTTCTTTATTACAGCATTTTATCGTTTACATATTACTTGTGACAATGACGCTGCAAGTAAGCTGCTCATCGTATCTAATTCTTCATCAAGGTTTTTAGGCATCACAAAGAGACTCCCAAGCTCTGGCGCAAACACTTCTGATATAAGCTGATAATATTCCTCTTTATCAAGCATCGCAATACTTCCAAGAATCGTTTCATTATAGCCTATCTGCTTTAAAGAATCCATTGCATCAGATACAATTGCTGCGGCACTTACAACTGTTGGAATCCCAATGGCAATCACAGGAATCTTCATATTTTCCTTAGTTATGCCCTTTCTTGCATTTCCGACACCAGATCCTGGACGAATACCTGTATCGGTAAGCTGAACTGTTGT
>OGUL01001692.1_pt1 | contig 17608 bp, 17 predicted proteins | sample 1553651 | NCBI WGS metagenome assembly OGUL01 (sample SAMEA2580048, study PRJEB22360) | human gut metagenome | biome: human gut; feature: human-associated habitat; material: faeces | place: Denmark | collected 2008/2010
ACGTTCAGGCGCAAACAGGCCTACACGCTCCAGCTTCTGCTTGAGCTTTTCGTAAGCCTGCATCAAATCGCCCACACCTTGCTGCAGCAGTAAATCGGTATACAGCTGATAAACACCGTCGCGTTCATAAACTGCCAGACGACCTACAGCAACAACAGTATCGCCGTTCTGCGGCTGAAAGCGCAGGTTAACAGCCTTACTGCGGAACATTACGCATTTGAGTACCGCACCGGCATCCTTCAAAGTAAAATAGCAATGACCTGAAGGATAACGTTTAAAATTGGAGATTTCACCAACGACCTGCAGATTACGCAGCTCCGGCTCCTGCTCCAGTATATGCTTTATGAAATTATTTATTTCGCTTACCGAATAAACAGCTTCAGTCATTTTTCTTATGTAATCTCCAGGCAACAGCGGCACAGCCACTGGCATTATCACAGCTGAAGCGTCCTTCCGGCACCCACAGGCGCACACGGCGCTTCGCCAGCTTTTCTTCAACGTGTTTGCGGATGTACTTGTTGGAGCCGACGCCGCCAACCAAAATCACATCTCGCACACCATATGCCGCTGTACCGTTACGCAGCAGACGGGCAAAGGTTTCCGCCAGCGTATGCTCCACGCCCAAGGCCAGAGAAGCAGCATCTGCCCCCGCCTCCAGCTTGCGCATAGCGGCAGTTGCAGGTCCCGATAAGCTCACATCCAGCTTACGCACGGACACCGGCAGCTCCAGCGGCGCTTCCGCCTGTTCTGCAAGCTGCTCCAGCGCCGGACCTGTCGGAAACTGCAGTCCCAGCGCCACACCGATGCGGTCCACAAACTGACCGGCGTGCAAATCCAAACTGCCACCAACCTGTGTCAGGTTGTAACGGCTGTCCTCACGGCGTTCGCACAAAAGCAAATCAGGAGTGCCGCCGCTGGCATGCAGCAGCAAAAAACGCTCCGCCTGCGGTCCGCCTGCCGACCAAAGACCGGCCTCCAGATGATTTTCCTGATGGCTGATGACCTCCAACGGCACCTTATAGGCAGCCGCCAGGCTGCGGGCAACGCTCATTCCGGCTAGAAACGCCGGCATATAGGAGTCCGCGAGCGGACGCGGATAACCGCTGACACCAATTGCCGCCAAGGTGCAATCCTTATCGGCAAAGACCTCCTCCACCAAGCGCGGCAGATTACGTGTATGCTGAAAAACCATCTCGGACTGCTGCAGGCCGCAGCGTCCCGGCTTAACGCTTAAAATCTGTCTGGCCTCGGCAAGCAGGCTGCCATCCTCCGTCAAAAGAGCGGCAGAGGTAGTATAACAGCTGGTATCAATGCCTAAATAAACCTTTTGGCTCATTTTCTTGCCAGCTTACCTAAAACACCATTAATAAAGCGCGGAGATTCTTCGGTTCCATAAGCCTTGGCAATCTCCACTGCCTCATTGATAGCAACACCTGCAGCCAGGGCAGGCTTTTCATGGCGCATTTCAAAAACTGCTACGCGCAGGATATTTCTGTCGGTAGCAGGCATACGCTCTACTGTCCAGTCGGTTGCACAGCTGTTCAAAGTCGCATCAATAGCTTCTTTGTTTTCAACAACACCGTTAACAAGCACCATAGAATACTTCTTAACATAGTTTCTGGCACTTGCTGCCCCCAGCTCCTTATGCTGGTCCAAAGCCTTGTCTACCGCAGCCTCCGGATGCAGCTCCTCGTGCTCATCTAAAGCTGCGTCAACAGCCTGTTCTACCTCATTACCGGTAAAGTCTATTTGGAATAACGCCTGTAAGGCAACCTCTCTTGCAAGTCTACGAATCATTTGCACACTCTCCTTGTATAAAAAATTTTAATAAATATATTGTATGATGATGGATTCAGATTAGGCAGATAGTACCTTTTCTTTCGCCACTACCGCCGTTATCTGTGATAACCCGGAGGGAGTAATCTATCCAACCACTCCAGCAAATCCTCTTTCTTATCCAGCTTGTTGCCGATAAAAAAGCCCAAGCCGATGCAAATCATCAGAAACAGTGCCTGAAAAAATCCCAGCCACAGCACAACCACGCCGATAAACAGGCCAAACACCGAGCAAAGCAGACGGCCGCGATAATTATTCCAGATATCATTAAGAATATCGTTAAACATAGCTTCTGCCTCCTATTCTTCCTTTGCTTTAATCTGTTTGAAGAACAGCTCTATTTCCTTAACCTCAATGCCGGTAACCTTTTTGATGGTTTCACGGACGTTGGTCTTAATCTCACCGGAGGTTTCCGGAATATTTATGCCGGGTTCAATCGAAGCATTAATGCGCACATCAATGCATTGATCCTCCAGCTTCACAATAACCTTTACATGATGGATGCCGTATATTTCCTGCGACAGAACAGCAATATAATCCTCCAGTGCGCCCTTGCCTACAAGCACCTTGCCCTTATCGCTATCACTCAGCTTCAGCGAGCTTACGCCCGTCAGTCCCAGGCCAGTAATCAGCAGGCGTACGCTCACCAGCAGCATAATCACGCCGCCTACAGCATAAACCCAGTTGCCCGGGATATGGCTGATAAACGCTACCATACCGGTATCAGAGAAAACGCCAAGACTGCACAGCAGCGTCAGCACTGAAGCTACCGTCATTAATATCGTATACAGCGTCAGGATAATTCTATCCGCAATACCCATAACAGTTAATCCTCCTCTAAAAACTTCCTATGCTTTTCATCCATGTCTTCCTCCGGCGGCAGCTCAAAATCATGGTTATCATGGAGATTAACCAGCTGCTGCTCAAAGGAATTGGCCTCCGTTGCTTCCGCACGCTTAGCCTGCGCCTGCAAAATTTCCGCCATATCTACATCAGATGAGCTTTCCTTTTCCAGCTCGCTTTCACGCCTCTTGGCTACACCTTCAACATTGACATCGACAAACTGCACCTCGTAACCTGTCATAGCCTCAATGGCATCTTTAACCTTTTCCTGTACCTCCAAAGCAATCTCCGGAATGCAGCAGCCGTATTCAATAACAATATACACACTGGCATTTACCGTCTTGCCTTCAAAATGCAAATGTACGCCCTTAGAAGCGTTCTCCTTGCCCAAGAAGCGGTTAATGCCATCTGTCAGACCACCGCTCATGCCGACAACTCCCGGCACCTCCTGCGCCGCCAAGCTGGCAACGATACAGATAACCTCGTCGGCAATACGTATATCACCATATTCTTCCTTGTCCTGTGTTTCCGCTGCTTCGGCAGCAGCTTCAGCGGCTTCTGCAGCCTTGGCCCTGATAGTGTCCTTTATATTTTTTTCTTCCATATCCGGCACCTCCTGCTCGCTTACGTGCCGGCAGAAGCGCGACAGCGTAATGAAGACAGTTATACATTATTATCTTCTTATTATAACACATTTTATACAATCCGTATGCATAAAATGTATAAAAAATAAGTGCTTAGCCTACATATGATTGATTCCGCTTTTCGCTTACAGTACATGAGCAATACAAAGGAACGCAATACTTCACATATCATATGCAACGCAAAAAGACCACTCCGCAGAGTGGTCTTTAAGAACAATTTCAAATTAAGCTTACAGCGCTGCTTTAACCTTTGCAACCAGGTTTTCAACAGTAAAGCCGTATTTTTCCATCATTACATCGCCGGGTGCGGAAGCGCCGAAGGTGGTAATGCCCAGAACATTCTTTTCAGTGCCGGTGTAACGGCTCCAACCGTAAGGAACGCCTGCTTCAACAGCAAACTTGGTTACGCCTGCAGGCAGAACACTTTCCTTGTACTCATCGCTTTGAGCATCAAAAGCATCCCAGCAAGGCATAGATACAACGCTAACGTCAATGCCCTCTTCTGCCAGCTTAGCTTGTGCAGCCAGTGCCAGATGTACTTCACTGCCGGTACCGATCAGAACAGCCTTAGCCTCGTTCTTAGCCGGACTCAGTACATAAGCGCCCTTATGAGCGTTTTCATGGATGGTTGCTGCATAGTCATGCAGTACAGTCAGCTTTTGACGGCTCAGCAGCAGGCAGGTAGGTTTATGTTTGTTCAGGCAAGCCTGTTGCCATGCGGTAGCAGTTTCCAGAGCGTCAGCCGGACGGATAACGCTTACGTTCGGAATCAGACGCAGAGCCATAGTGGTTTCAATCGGCTGATGAGTAGGACCGTCTTCGCCCAGTGCAATGCTATCGTGAGTCAGTACGAATACAGACTGAATGCCCATGAGTGCTGCCATACGAATAGTCGGACGCAGGAAGTCAGCGAATACCAGGAAGGTGCCGCCGAAGGGAATGAAACCACCATGCAGGGAAATGCCGTTCAAAACGGTACCCATAGCGTGTTCACGAACGCCAAAGTGAATGTTACGGCCGGTTCTGTCCAGCTTGGAGAAGTAACCGCCGGTTTTCATGATAGTTTTGTTGGACGGGCCAAGGTCAGCACTGCCGCCAACCAGCTCAGGCAGCTGTGCAGCCAGAACTTGGATAATATCGCCGCTTGCTTCGCGGGTAGCATTCTTAACGGTATCCTTGAAGATTGCTTCCAAAGCAGTCAGGTTAACCATGGAGTTGCCGGCAATGCGGTCTTCCAGTTCTTTAGCCAGCTCAGGATATACCATCTTATAGTCATCCATCAAAGCATTCCAGGCAGCTTCATTTGCAGCGCAGCCATCCAGCTTAGCAGCAAAATGTTCTTTAACCTCAGCAGGTACATAGAACATTTCCTGTGGCCAGCCGGCTTTTTCTTTGGTAGCTGCCAATGCTTCACCACCCAGCGGCTCGCCCTGGCAGGGCTGTCCTGTTTCGGGCGGCCGAAGCCGATGTGAGTACGTACAATAATCAGAGAAGGATGCATAGTATCAGCCTTAGCTTCTTCGATAGCTGCCTGCATAGCGTCAACATCCTCGCTGCTTTCTACGCGCAGAACCTGCCAGCCATAAGCCTTGAAGCGGGCTTCAACATCCTCAGTGAAGGCAATATCGGTGCTGCCTTCGATAGTAATCTTGTTATCATCATATAAGTAAATCAGTTTGCCCAAGCCAAGGGTACCTGCCAGAGAAGCAGCCTCGCAGGAAACGCCCTCCATCAGGTCGCCGTCAGAGGTCAGACCAAAGGTATAGTGATCAACAACCGGGAAATCAGGTTTGTTGTACTTTGCGCCCAGCATAGCTTCGGCAATAGCAAAGCCAACGCCCATAGCAAAGCCGTGGCCCAGAGGACCGGTAGAAACGTCAACGCCAGGAGTCAGGCCGAATTCCGGATGGCCCGGAGTCTTGCTGCCCCATTGACGGAAGTTTTTCAGCTCATCCAGGGACAGGTCATAGCCTGCCAGGTGCAGCATAGCATACAGCAAAGCGCTGCCGTGACCCGGAGAAAGGATGAAACGGTCGCGGTTGAACCATTGCGGGTCAGCCGGATTATAATTCATAAAGCGGTCCCAAATGGTGTACATCAAAGGAGCTGTACCCAGAGGGAAGCCAGGATGGCCGGATTTAGCCTTTTCTACCTGGTCTGCTGCCAAAAAGCGAAGGGTGTTTACACATGCCTGATCAATTTTCTGCATCGAGAAAACCTCCATTTTTCCAAAATTATCTAAACTAATTATATCACATTTCCCTATATTGTCTACACTTTTTCGTTAAAATTGTAAACTATTTACACTTTTAACAGAATCTCCAAGTGAAGGTAATCGTATGATATTATTATTTGCCTGTGCTGCCGAAGCCGCCGCCACGGACTGCTTTTGCTACCTTATCATCATCATCCACCGTCAGGTAATTGTAAAAAATACCTTGGGCAATGCGCTCGCCCTGCGGAATCGTAACAGCCTCGGTACCCATATTCATCAAAGCCACCATAATGTGACCTTCGTTATCAGCATTATTATAATAATCGGCATCAATAATACCGACATTATTCACCAGCATCAGATGCTTCTTTACCGCCATGCTGCTGCGGATATGCAGGCCCAAGAACTCGCCTGTCTGCATATAAGCCTTCACACCTGTAGGCACCAGCACCAGCTTACCCGGCTCCAGTACAACCTCTTCGGCAGCGCTGATGTCATAACCGGCGCTGAACTGTGTCTTGCGCTCCGGCATCGGGAACTCAACATCCATATACCTGGCAACCTTTTCAAAACCACGTGTTTTCATTAGTAACTCACTCCTCCAATCTACAAAAAAGAGCTGTCACAAATGCGACAGCTCTTTTAAATTCACAAATTATTTTTGTACGCTCTTCATCAGAACAGCCTTGCGGGACAGGTTAATGCGGCCCTTGTTGTCGATTTCGGTAACCTTAACAACAATTTCATCGCCAACACTTACAACATCCTCAACCTTATCTACATGCTCGGTAGACAGTTGGGAAATATGTACCAAACCTTCCTTGCCCGGCAGAATCTCAACGAAAGCACCAAAGTTCATCAGACGGGTAACTTTACCGGTATAAACCTTGCCAACCTCAGCTTCGGCAGTAATGCCTTCGATCATCTCGATAGCTTTATTAGCAGCCTCGGTGTTAACAGCAGCAATAAATACGCGACCGGTATCATCGATATCAATCTTAGCGCCGGTTTCGTCAACAATCTTCTTGATCATCTTGCCGCCAGGTCCGATAACCTTAGCAATCTTATCAGGATCTACATGGATAGTAGTAATCTTCGGAGCATATTTGGACAGCTCTTTGCGCGGTTCGCTGATGCATTCCATCATTTTGCCCATGATGAATTCACGGCCGCGTTTAGCCTGTGCCAAAGCCTGAGTGAAGATATCCTTGTTGATACCGTCAATCTTAATATCCATCTGGATAGCAGTAATACCCTTTTCGGTACCTGCAACCTTGAAGTCCATATCGCCCAGAGCATCCTCCAGACCTTGGATATCAGTCAGAATAGTGAAGTATTCGCCATCCTTAACAAGGCCCATAGCAACGCCGGCCACAGGAGCCTTAATAGGAACGCCTGCATCCATCAGGGACAGGGTGCTTGCGCAAACAGAGCCCATGGAGGAGGAACCGTTGGATTCCAGAACCTCGGATACCAGACGAATTGCATACGGGAACTCCTCTTCGGAAGGAATAACCGGACGCAAAGCACGCTCAGCCAGAGCACCATGACCGATTTCACGACGGCCGGGGCTACGCAACGGTTTGGTTTCGCCTACGCTGTACGGCGGGAAGTTGTAGTGATGGATATAACGCTTGGTTTCCTCAGCGCCGAGGCCATCAAGAATCTGTGCTTCACGCAGCGGAGCCAGAGCCAGAACGTTCAAAATCTGAGTCTGACCACGGGTGAACAGAGAGCTGCCATGCGGACGAGCCAGCAGGCCAACCTCGCAGCTTACCGGACGTACTTCGTCCAATTGACGGCCGTCAGGACGAATCTTATCTACAGAAATAGTGCGGCGAACGATTTTCTTAACCAGCTTTTGGGTGATGTAAGCAACGTCTTTAGCATTATCAGGATATTTCTCCAGGAATACTTCAGCGATTTCAGCTTTAACCTTAGCAACGTTTTCTTCGCGCTCCAGCTTGTTAGCATCCATCAGAGCATCTTTGAGCTTTTGAGCACCATATTCTTCGATTTCCGCAGCCATTTCTTCAGGCGGAGCGTAGAACGGAACTTCCATTTTCTCTTTGCCGATTTCAGCAACGATTTTCTCCTGGAACTCAACGAGTTGTTTGATTACGCCATGACCGAACCAGATAGCATCCAGCATGGTTTCTTCGGAAACTTCGTTAGCACCTGCTTCTACCATCAGGATAGCGTCTTTGGTGCCGGCAACAGCCAGGTTCAGTTGGCTGATTTTAGCCTGTTCAACAGTCGGGTTGATGATGAATTCACCATCAATCAGGCCTACGCGCACACCGGCGATAGGACCTTCGAACGGAATATCGGAAATAGACAAAGCGCAGGATGCACCGATCATAGCGGGCATATCCGGAGCATTGTCGGGATCAACGGAAACAGCGGTAGCAACGATTTGTACATCGTTGTGGTAGCCTTCCGGGAACATCGGGCGAATCGGACGGTCAATCAGACGGCTGGTCAGGATAGCCTGCTCAGACGGACGGCCTTCGCGTTTAATAAAGCCACCGGGGATTTTACCTACGGCGTACATTTTTTCTTCAAAATCAACAGTCAAAGGGAAGAAGTCTACACCCTCACGCGGGGTCTTGGTGCCGGTAACGGCAACTACTACGGCGGTATCGCCATAACGAACTAATACAGCGCCATTAGCTTGTTTTGCAATCTTGCCGGCTTCAATAGTAAGAGTTCTGCCGCCAAGATCCATGCTGTAACTATGCATATCTTATGCCTCCTATTCTTTTCACACATTGTGTACCTGCATATTATTCGCCGTCAATCAGAAAAATCCTCTATATTTTTACGGCTTTTTAAAATTTTTTTGAAAAAATTTCTACAACAGACCAAAACAGCCGGCAGTTCTGCCCAAGGCAACACTGCCGGCCGTCAGAAATACTTTTTTACGCCATTAAAAGCCCATAAAAAGACGCATAATAAACAAAACTATTGCGCCAACAGCGGCAAATACAATAAACGTCGGCAGCAAAAAGAAGATAACTGCCACAATGCCGCACAAAATCAGAAAAGTAATCAGAATGCCGCTGCCGCAGCCAAAGGTATGTACCTTGATATTCGGCGGCACCTGCTGCTGTCTTTCATTATAATCATCAGCACCGCTGTCATATACAGCGCCTTCCCTGGCACTTTTGTTTTCCTCTGTGCCTGCGCTCTCGTCTATCGTCACGCCCTCAAAGGTATCGCGCTCCTCCGGACTGAGCACCTGCGCATCAATCTTGAACTGATAATGGCAGTACGGACATTCCACTGTGCCGGGAGCAACCTCGTGGCCGCAAAAATCACACTTCATATTCTGGTGCCTCCTCTCACTGCAGCAGCATCAGCAGCAAACCCTCTTCGTTAACATAACGCGGGTCGTGTGCCTCCAGCTGCAAGGTTTCATTTAGCATATCTATCATCTGCTTCAGCTTTGCATGGTCGGTAGCACGGCACATAGCAAAAACCTGCTTTTCCGTAAAGGTATAAACATCATTCAGCTTCACAAAGCAGTACATAACCGCTGCCGTCCAATGCTCAAAATCAGCGTCTGTATTATCAGGCAAAGCATTGCCACGAAGCATAAAATCGCTCCACATGGTACGCATCAGCTGTATATCATAGGCAGAAAAAAGGCCTGTTCCTCTAAGAGATTCCAGCATTGCCGAGGTCTTGTCCTCAAGCAGCGCCGCAGGCTGATAATCACTTATCTGCGTACTGAAATTAAAACCCTCCATACGCACATAGATTGCATACAAAACAGAAACATGGCGTACGAACATCGGATTACGGTTGATGAACTCCTCCCAGCTCATCTCGCCGCTTTGGCGCACGGCAAACCAGTCTTTCGCCGCACTGACAACCTCGAAAAAGCGCTTACGCGAGGTCTGCGACATCACCAGTCCGCGCAGGAAGTTCATCACCATAGTATTTTCATAAAAAATATGGCCCATGAAAATATAGCCTTCTGTGTCAATATTATCATCTACCGGCAGCATCAGCGTATATTTTTCATTGGTGAAAATATTTCTGCAGACATACATTCCCTCCTCCGTGCGTCTTTGCACATCAAAGAGAACCAGCTTAGCCTTAATCAGCTCATTCAAAATATCAACGGACGTGTCCATATCAGAAGCGTCACAGCAGATTACATCACGGTAATGCTGCAGCGGCGTTTTGTCATCTTCAAGCAAGCGATAGTCAAAAAGAAAATAATCCCAAAAGGTCTGTGAATATTCCTCCGTGCCCGGCTTTTCCTGAACTGTACCGTTCTGAAAAATACCGCCAAATAGAAAATCTGCCCGCTCCAAATCGCGACGGAACTGCTTCTGCGTATAGTAGCTTTGCACATCATCCAGCAAATTCTGCATTCTCTCGCCGATATTCAGATACACCTTCGTCGGCAAATCCGGCGTAGAATACAGATTGTAGCGGTCATTCCCAGGCAAAAAGCTGCCGTTCTTGCCGACAATCTGCAGTTTTCCGTCAGCCAGCAGCTTTGCTTTAGCTTCGGCAGGCGCATTATCACGGGTAATAATGCGTTTCTTTTTCATATATGCATAAAACTCCTGCATAACATCCAGGAAATGTGCGATGTTGCTCTCCGTTGCCGGGAAACCGGAAACATTGCGGCAGCACCAGCCTACGCAGTCAATAAAATCCTCACGCGACATATCACCGAGAAAGTTCTCGGAATTGCCAAGGTAAATACAAAGAATCGTAATATAATCCCAAATCTTGACAAGCTCGCCGTCCTTGGCTCCCTGCCAGGTTTTATAACGCAGGAAATCCTCAGCACAGCCTTGCTGCAATACCGTATTCCATTCTTCATCCTGTGTATAAAATTCTTCTATCAAATCGAAAACATTAGTCATTTTTTCTCCATTCTCTGACGTATTATGGAGATATTATACCACACTTTTGTGGCTAATTTATGTTTTTTTGCGCCAGCTGTGCCGCCAGATAGATATCCTGCAGCGGCACTCCCTGCTCCTGCGCCAGTTTGGCAGCGCTGTCATATTCCACATAACAGCGTTCGCCGCTGTCCAGCAGGCAGCGCTTCACCACTACATCACCGTAAACAGTGTGCACCACATCCCTGCGACGCGGCAGCACAGTGCGTTCCATGCGCGCACGACGGATACCGATGGTTGTCGTTTCCGCAAAAATCAGCGCTTCCAGCTTCGCTCTGTCCTCCTCGCGGCAGATAACAGTAAGCTCCCACGCCGGACGGCTCTTCTTCATAAACACCGGCTGATAATGCGCGTCCAGCGCTCCTGCCGCCAGCAGGCGCTCCAGCGTGTAACCCAAAAGCTCGCCGCTGCAGTCATCAATATCAGACTGCAATTGGCAGATGCAATCTGTCTGCAAAGCGTTACTGTTTACAGAGTTTTTTTTTGCGCATTATCCTCAATCATCAGCGCACGCAAAATGCTGGGGCGCTCATACTGACGCTTGCCTGCACCCAGACCAATGCCCAGAATTTTAAAGCTCTGCGGCAGCTCGTCCGTAGTCATCAGCGCAGCAGCGGCAGCAGCACCGGTCGGTGTAACGAACTCGCCCTGTACCGGCAGCAAGCGTACATTAAAGCCAAAGCGCTGCATAATATTGGCCGTTGCCGGAACAGGCACCGGCAGCACGCCATGCTGACAGCGGACAGTACCGCGGCCCTCGCACAGCTCCGGCACAATGACGTTTTCAACACCAAGGCTGTCGGCACACACAGCAATCGCCACAATATCAACGATGGAATCAATCGCGCCAACCTCATGGAAATGCACTGCATTCTTCTCCACAGCATGCGCCTTTGCCTCAGCATCCGCAATAATATCAAAAATCTTCAGCGCCAATTCCTTGGCTGCAGCACTCATATCCGTAGCATCAATAATCGCAATAACCTCCTGCAGACCGCGGTGCTCATGGTGATGATGATGCTCATGCGGCACATGGCTGTGCTCATGCTCATGCTCGTGGTCATGATGATGTTCATGTTCATGGCTATGCACTACAGCATCGCCGTTGCCATGCAAAAAGGCCATATCGTGGTCATGGTTAGCATGCTCCTCGTCCAAAATAACATCAAAATCGCAGCAGTCAACGCCTGCCTTAGACACTCTGCTGATTTTATACTCAAAGCCCTTCGCAGGAATACTCTGCAGAGCCTTATCCAGCGCCTCCTTATCCGCGCCTAAATCCAAAAGTGCTGCTACCAGCATATCGCCGCTGATGCCGGCATTACATTCCAAATATAAGCTTTTCATAATCTTCCTCCTAATTTGAAGCCTGCATACTTGTAGCAGGCTAATGCTAAAATTCGCTATAAGTACAAATTAATCCTGCTTTAAAGTTTCATTCATGCTGCCTGTACGATAGCCCTGCAAATCAAGTGCCACATAAGCAAAGCCTGCAGCCTTCAATCCTTTGTAAATCGTACTGCGCCTCGGCTCCGCCACTGCCAGCTCCAGCTGCTCGGGCAACAGCTCAACGCGCGCCAAACTGCCATGCACACGCACACGGAACTGCTTAAAGCCCAGCTCCCACAAAAGCTGCTCCGCCTTATCCACCGCCGCCAGCTTCTCCGCTGTAATACGCTCACCGTAAACAAAGCGCGAAGCAAGACAAGCAAATGACGGCTTATCCCAAGTCGGCAGCTGCAGCTTATGCGACAGCAGGCGGATTTCCTCCTTCGTCAGCTCTGCAGTGCGCAGCGGACTCTGCACCTTCAGCTCCGCCAAAGCCCTCAGACCGGGGCGGTAATCGCCAAGGTCGTCCATATTCGAACCCTCGCAAAGCACAGCACCGTTCTCCTGTGCAATGCGCAAGAAATTGCTGAACAGCGTTTTTTTGCAAATATAGCAGCGGTCCGGCGGATTTTCAGCAAACCCCGGCACCTGCAGCTCATCAAAATCAAAGTAAAGATGACGGATTCCCTGCTTCCGACAGAACTTCTCTGCCTCTGCTATATCACGCTGCGGCACAACGCCGGAACGCGCCGTCACCGCAAGCGCCTTATCGCCCAAAGTCAAATGAGCCGCCTGCAGCAAAAACGTCGAATCAACGCCACCGCTGAACGCAACCAGCACACTGCCCAGGCGCCGGAGCTCCTGCTGCAGCACAACAAGCTTGGCTTCCGCCTGCATTTCTAAATCTTTTGGCATATTGTTACCTCACTTGCACGCAAGCCTGTTAATCTGCGTCGCAATAATCCCCGCGCCATATCCATTATCAATATTCACAACCGAAACGCAGTTAGCGCAGGAATTAATCATCGTCAGCAACGCACTCAGCCCATGAAAGCTCGCACCGTATCCGACAGAAGTCGGCACCGCAATCACCGGATTACGCACAAGGCCGCCGATAACACTCGCCAGCGCACCCTCCATACCTGCAGCCGTCACTACACAATTTGCTTGCTGCAGCAAATCAACCTTATCCAAAAGACGGTGAATCCCGCTCACGCCAACATCGTAAAGCCTCTCCACATGCGTCCCGAAAAACTCCGCCGTCTGCGCCGCCTCCTCCGCCACCGGAATATCAGCAGTACCCGCAGTACAAACAACAACGCAGCCACAGCGCACCTTATCCGGGCGCTCCTGCTTCAGCGTCCGCGCCACCGGGTCATAAACAATATCAGGCAAACGTCGCCGCACAAGCTCGTACTGCTCCGGCGTCGCCCGTGTGCCGAACACCTCGCCCTGCTCCGCCAAAAGACGCTCAAAAATATCCGCCAGATACGCATCTGGCTTACCGCTGCAATAAACAACCTCCGCAAAGCCGGTACGCTGCTCACGCGAAGTATCAAGACGCGCATAATTTAAATTCTCATACGCCTTGCGATTAAAATAACTCTCCGCCTCAGCCACCGACAGCTTGCCGCTGCGCACCTGTTCAAGTACACTCCTGGAGTCCACTTTATACCTCCTTTTATGACAAAGACTTAGTCCGCTGTTCGGCAGACTAAGTCTTGCATATATAAATATTAAATTTCGATTTTATTATAGCGAAAACATACCTGCAACGCAAATATTCTTCACATCAAGTTACACCAGGTTCTTCACAACCGCCAGCTCCATCTTGTCCGCAGGAATAACCTCGGAATGGAGCACAGGCAGGTTCTCCAGCGCCAGCATACGCGGCGGAATCTCCGCGCCGGTATCGGCATGCAGCTTTTGCAGCAGCTCAAAAGGATTGCTGCTCTGCGGCTGAGCATCATCAAGTGCTGCCAGCACACTGTCGGCAAACTTATACGGACTTGCGGTAGACAGAACAACGGTATAGGTTTCATCACTGGTCAGGAAGCGATATTTTTCCATCGCACGCCAGGCAACGGCAGTATGCGTATCCATCAGATAATGATAATCATTGTAGATACGGCCGATGGCCTCCTTAGTTTCCAGCTCATCAACCCAGGCACCGAAGAACTGGCTCTGAATCTGCTTCAGATCCTCGCTGTCAATCTCGTAATGACCTTCGGTATTCAAACGCTTCATATAATCCGCTACGCGCGCAGCATCATGCTCTGTCACACTGTAAAGCAGGCGCTCCAGATTACTGGAAACAAGAATATCCATAGAAGGAGAAACCGTTTTAAAGAACTCACGGCGTCTGTCATAAACACCGGTATTTATAAAATCAGTCAGCACGTTATTGCTGTTGGATGCACAAAGCAGTCTGTCAATCGGCAAGCCCATCAGCTTAGCATAATAGCCTGCCAGAATATCACCGAAGTTGCCGGTAGGAACAACAAAATTAATCGGGTCACCGGCAGTAATCTTGCCTGCCTTCACAGCATCTACATAAGCGCTGAAGTAGTAAACAATCTGCGGCACCAGACGGCCCCAGTTAATAGAATTGGCAGAAGAGAAGGTATATCCCTTCTTCGCCAGCTCATCACTGAGCGCAGTATTGCCGAAAATTTCCTTCACACCGCGCTGAGCATCATCAAAGTTACCCTCAATACCGAAAACCTTAACATTTTTGCCTGCCTGGGTAATCATCTGCTGCTTTTGGATATCACTCACACCCTCGCTGGGGTAGAAAACGATAATCTGCGTACCCGGAACATCAGCAAAGCCTTCCAAAGCAGCCTTGCCGGTATCACCGGATGTAGCAACCAAAATAACAACCTTATTCGTTTCACCGGTCTTTTGCATCGAACGTGTCAAAAGATGCGGCAAAAGCTGCAGTGCCATATCCTTAAAAGCAGACGTCGGGCCATGCCACAGCTCCAGCACACCGGTGTTATCATTTACCTGTACCAAAGGCACAGGATTATCACCGAATTTTTCCGGCGCATAGGCAGCATTTACACATTCGCGCAGCTCGTCCTCGCTGAAATCAGTAAGATACTGCAGCAGAACATCAACAGCACGCTCCGTATAAGGCTTGCGCTCCATCGCCTTTATATCAACCATACGCATCGCAGGAATATTCTGCGGTACAAACAATCCTCCATCCGCTGCCAAGCCACGGGTTATCGCGTGTGCAGCGGAAAACAAATCAGTTTTCCCTCTTGTACTAACATATAACATATATTCAACCTACTTTCTTCTTTAAATTTTGACATCATACTGCCGTCAGCGTTAATAATACGCCTTCAGGCCAGCACAGTCGTATTTCTTTCAAACACAATTGTGCAAATAGGTTATCAAGACTATAATAGCATATTTCATAGGAAGGAACAAGAGTTACTCTGCAAAAATCAGCGGTGCCACCGTTGCAGCCGTAGCACGCTGCAAATCAGCCGGTGCCGCAATAATCTGCATACCGCGCTGACCAGCACTGATTGCAATCTCCGGCCAGTTATTGCTGGTTTCATCCATATATACAGGATAGTTCTTTTTAGCGCCCAAGGGTGAACAGCCGCCGCGAATATAGCCTGTCAGCGGCAATACCTCCTTCAGATGCACCAGCTCGGCACGCTTATTGCCGCTGGCTCTGGCCAACGCCTTTAAATCAAGCTCGCCGTCACCGGGAATTACGGCAAACATAATGCCGTTCTTGTCACCGCGTACTACCAGTGTTTTGAATACCTGTGATGCAGGCATGCCAACCTCTGCGGCAACATGCACAGCATCCAGATGCTCCTCGTCCACCGGATATTCCATAATACGGTATTCTATCTTCAGTTCGTCCAGACGGCGGGCTGCATTAGTTTTTTTGTTATGTTTCATCAGGAAAAACCCCCTCTAAGCTAGAGAAATTACTTCATCTCTGTTATAATAGCACTATAGTAATGTAAAATGCAAATAAAATTGTGAGGACAATAAATTGAAGCTGAAAATTATCTGCGGACAGCTGGAAATAACTCCCGGCCGTCCTGATGTAAACTATAAGAAAATTATTGACGCTATTGAAAAAGCACGCAGCCTTGAGGCCGATATCCTGCTTCTGCCCGAAATGGCACTGCCGGGTTATCTTATCGGCGACATTTGGGAGCAGCAGACCTTTTTGGATGACTGCGCCTATTATGCCGAAAAGATCGTCACTGCCACCAAAAATATCTGCCTTATCTTCGGCAGCGTTGCCACCGAACCAGGCAAGCTCAACGAGGACGGACGCGTGCGCAAATACAACGCCGCCTTTGCCTGCCAAAACGGTAAGCTGCTCGGCGGTTATCAGGGACGCAGCTTCTTCATCAAGAACTCGCTGCCCAACTACCGCGAATTTGACGACTGCCGTCATTTTTACAGCCTCCAGAAGCTCTGCGCCGAAGAAGGTGCAAGCGTCAGTGAAGCACTGCAGCCTTTGGAAATCGTCATCCGAGGCACAAGCCTGCGTATCGGCGTCATGCTGTGCGAGGACGGCTGGACGGAAAACTATCACCTTAACGTACCGCAAACGTTGGCAGCCAACGGAGCACAGCTTTTATGCAACCTTTCCTGCTCCCCCTACACGTTGGGCAAAAACCGTAAGCGCAACCGCCTTTTCAGTGCGCAGGCACGCACCGCAGGCATTCCGCTCATCTACTGCAACAACGTCGGCATTCAGAACAACGGCAAGAACATCTTCACCTATGACGGCTGCACTTCCGCCTACAACGGTGACGGCAGTCTGGTAACCTCTGCGCCCATGTATGCCGATACCTTTTTAGAATTCACCTGTGATACAGAAGCGAACCGCATCATTCCCACCTGTCCGCCGGCAGAGCTGCCAAAGGAGCCGGAATCCGTTTACCGCGCCCTACGCTACGGCACCGCCAGATTTTTGCAGCAATGCGGCATCAAACGTATGACCATCGGTCTTTCCGGCGGCATCGACAGCGCCGTAACCGCCGTTATGTATGCAGATATCCTGGGACCGGAAAATATCCTGCTGCTCAACCTGCCTTCACGCTTCAACTCCGCTGCCACGCGCAACAGCGCGCAGCAGCTGGCGCAGGCACTGGGCGCAAACTATGCCGTAATGCCCATCAGTGAAAGCTATGAGCTGACAGTCAAGCAGCTGGAGCAAACTCCCATCACCCATCTGGCAGATGGCAGCAGCTTCAATCTGCAGCTCAGCGGACTGATTAAAGAAAATATCCAGGCCCGCGACCGCGGCGCGCGTGTTATTGCTGCAGCGTCTGCAGCCTTCGGCGGTGCCTTCAGCTGCAACTCCAATAAAGCAGAGCTGGCCATTGGCTACGCCACCTTCTACGGCGATATCTGCGGTGCCATGGCCATGATCGGTGACCTTTGGAAGCATCAGGTATATGCTTTGGGACGCTATCTGAACGAAGTAATTTACAAACGTGAGGTAATCCCCGAAGCTATCTTCAATATCCGCCCCAGCGCCGAGCTTTCGGATGCGCAGACAGTAGGCAACGGTGGTGACCCGCTGGTATATGGTTATCACGATTACCTGCTGCGTGCCTTTATCGAAAACTGGCACAAGACTACACCGGCAGATATCCTGCGCTGGTACAAGGCAGGCACGCTGGCCGCAGAGCTTGGCTGTACGCAGGAAGCGATTAACGAAGCCTGTCCCGATGCTGTTGCACTGATTGCCGATTTGGAGCGCTGGTGGAAGCTATTCGCCGGCTTTGCTGTTGCCAAACGCATTCAGGCACCGCCTG
>OGUL01001728.1_pt1 | contig 17343 bp, 13 predicted proteins | sample 1553651 | NCBI WGS metagenome assembly OGUL01 (sample SAMEA2580048, study PRJEB22360) | human gut metagenome | biome: human gut; feature: human-associated habitat; material: faeces | place: Denmark | collected 2008/2010
GTGCTCAAATTGATCAAGCCGATCTGTTCATTTTGAAGTTACCACCTACAATCCAGGAGCTGTATGACGAGAAGCGGAAGAAGGGGCCCGAAGGGGCCGGCAGGCCCGCCGCCGACCTCGCCGAAGCGGCCAGGAAGATGATCTCCGCGAGCTTGGAGCTTGCGGAGAAGGTGGATGCGGCGTAGCATGGCCGCTTAGATCCCGGGTTCGGGAGAAGGCTGGAACCCCTTATCGTCCCGATTCGCCGTTCGCTCGGGTCGCCTTCGGCGGCGCGTCGCCAGAACGGCTTACACCAACAATCTCGACACTACCTGCACAAGACGCTTCCTAAAAAGATAGTCATATTTTCGCTCCAAGCATCTTGCCGACCTCGCTCTAAACGAAACCAAGCTTTTGAAACTGGCATTACAGCGCAGTCAATACCAAACGGCACGCAAAACGAGCGATAGGAGACAGCATTTGTTTAGTCCACTTCCTCGATTCACCATGACGCTATCCTCAATTGTTCCCATCTGTTTTGATCGCTATGCTTATATACTTCGTTAAAAAGAATTTCGAATATATGCACCTTTTGTGCTCTATTTGCCGCTACCTCGTTCTTGTTTGGGATTTTTGATGCAAGCTGTTTTGAACTTGCTGAACAACCCAATCATTTGTTGGCCGCAATACGAAAATGCATATTGCTCCAAAGAACCACTTTGAATGATTCCTCCTAATAGGCTTAATATCGAGCAACTGTAATGGCTTTTCGTCAGTTTAGCCGAGTGTTTATGCTGCCTAAGGTAAAATATTGTATTTGTAAATATGTGCAGCAGACCAAGAGAAGCAGTGGGAGCAACAATGGGACGCAATGTTCGACATTATTGGATAGACTTATTAAATGTAATTGCCTGCTTTGCCGTCGTTGTACTCCATTGTTCGACGAGTATCTTCATGAATACTGGTGATGCAGAATGGTTGATTGATGTTGTATATCAATCACTTTGCATCTTTGCAGTGCCCGTATTTTTTATGATCAGTGGCGCAAATTTATTAGGTTATCGAAAAAAGTACGATACGAAAACCTTTTTTGTAAAAAGGTTTAAAAAGGTGGTGTTTACCCTTTGCGTAGCTAGTGCCATAGTATATGTGTCATCGCCATTAATTAAATATGCTGTTGCAGGATACCCAGTCGACATTTCTATATGGGGATTCATAGATGGACTATTCCACAATACCATTTGCGATGTCTATTGGTTTTTTTACGCCATATTGATGCTATATCTGATCACACCAATATTCTCGCTTATTGTGGATAATAAGCGTTTACTGCAATATGCAATAATTATCTGCATCATTTCGACGATGATTATTCCTTTGTTAAATCGTTTCATGCCTACAGACGACTTCTTTAGTCTTCTTGCAGCTCCATATCTTAAAGGGTGGATTACTTACTATCTGCTTGGGTATTATTTGCAGCACCATGTGTCGAAACAGATATCAATTCCCGCTGTCTTACTGATGACAATTGCATCATGCGGAATCATCATAGCGATGACATACAAAACAAATCTTGGGCATACCGTCTTATCAGGATCTTATCAGCCATATGACAGCTTTTACGCAAACGCAAGCTCTCTTTTCGCTCTGCTATATTCAGCAGGCGTCTTCCTCCTATTCAAATCTTGCAATAACAAAATTGGCAATTTAAGAGCATATGGCGCAATTCGCTCCCTATCTAGCTTCAGTCTTGGCGTCTATGCGATTCACATGCTTGTTATTAATACCCTTGATCTCTTTATTCCTCATCGAATTCTTTGGGATTTAGGCTTGAGACCCTTTATCGTATTTGCAATCTCCCTTTTACTTGCATGGTTTGGAGTCAAAATAATGGCTTGGATTCGCACATGCGTCAGCTTTATCTTTAGACAGTCTAAATAGCTACTTGTTCATACTCAGAAGGAATCGAAAACAATGTGGATTACCTTTTTTATTTGCTACGCATTCGCTCTTATTGCCATAATTGTTCCTGGCGCTTTGATCCTGAAATGCTTCTCACTTAATCTGCCGAGCGCTATTGCGTGCGCTGCACCGCTATCCGTTGCGACATATGTAGTCTTGGGCCAAGCGTTCTGGATTATTCAATTGAGTATGAGCGGAATACAATTATTTGTAATCGCGTTGGCATTGACCGCAGCCATCGCATTAGCTGGCAAAAAGTTTACCGTTAATACGCTTGTAAATTGTCCAACAGTTACGAAATCTGAATACACATTGCTCACTATCGGTTTGCTGATAGCATTTGCAATCATTGTGTATTCAACAGTGTTGCCCCTTGATGGGCCCGAGTCGTTTTCGCAGCATTCCGACAATATGGCGCATCTGGGATCAATTATCTCCATGACGGAGACTGGGTTTTATTCAACGTTTAATGCCAGTAGCTATTTAGCAACCCCTCTTAACCAAATCCCTGTTGAGACGTCTCCCTCTTTTTACCCCGAAGGATGGCATATTGTATGCGCCATGATTTCTTCCACACTGGGCGTTTCTGCCCCTATGGCTGAAAACGCGGCGAATCTCGCATTTGCCGGAAGTGTTTTTCCCTTGGGTATATGCGCATTGTCTGAAACTGTGTTTTCAGGGCATCAAAAGACCTTGCTGCGTTTTGGCGCAATCGTTTCAAGCGTATGTTTTGTAGCGTTTCCGTCTGGAATGTACTTATTTGGACCGCTATACCCCAATGCAGCTTCCTATTGTGCATTGCCGGCCCTTCTTTACCTATTTATTCGCACAACCAATTGTATCGGCGGCAACAAAAAACAATTAGTCTTTTCCGCCATTGCCTTTGTCTATGCAGCTATCGGAATCGCTGTTCTTCAGCCGAATGCCATATTTACAGCCGCCGTAGTGCTAGCACCTTATTTGATTTGGAACATTAAGTATATTTTAGCCCGTTTTCAGAAAACAGAGCATCTTTCCAATGGGACTCCTTGCGCATTGGTTAGGTTAGGGATTGCCTGTCTCGTACTGATGATATGGTACTCCTTCTATAAACTGCCCTCCTTCCAGGGTGTTGTTTCTTTCCCTTGGCCCGCTTTCCTCGGCACAAAAGACGCTATTGTTAGCGGTGTTGATTTGGGACTCCGATTTGGTGCTCCTCAGCTGTTGCTTTCAATTGTCGTCTGGATTGGTTTTGTTTGGACACTCGTAAACCGCAAATACGTATGGGTTTCAGTTAGCTTTGTCATTTTTCTTGCAATGTATATCGTTGGTATATCTTGCGAAGGAACCTTAAAGACCTTTTTGACGGGCTTTTGGTATAACGACCATTGGCGCACATCGGCTTCCCTCGTCTTCCCTGGTGCTTTGTTAGCGAGTATTGGCATGAGCGCGTTTGTTCGCGCAATTCTGCGGATTCTTGACTACAAAGCACCTTCCATAAAGGACGAAAAGGTTGTCAACGCGCTCCTTTCGCTGATTGCGGTCGTGGCTATTATATTCCCCTCGTTTTCGGTAAACGGATCTCAAGTTAATACAGCATTTGGTCAATCGCGCGATACTTTAGAGCAGCTAAATCTGCTGAGCGAAAGCAATTCTTATAGCGAGGCTGACGATCAATTCGTCCAGCAAGTTTTAACAATTGTTGATAAAGACGATTTGGTGATTAACATTCCTGCAGATGGAAGCATTTCTGCGTATATGAAATATGGATTGAATTGCTATTTCAAATCATTCGGAGATGGAGACAAAACCAACGATTGCAATACTATTACAAGCAGTCTCTGCGAATACAACATCAACGACACAGTGAAATCTGCTGTACGCAACATTGATGCTAAATATGTACTATTACTTGATAGAAACGGATTTGTTCGCAACGGAGACACCTTATGGTCAACCGATGGCGGTATGAACGAATCGGATTGGCGGGGGGTTTTGAATCTGAACGATTATACCGAGGGTTTTAAGTTGGTAATTGCAGACGGAGATCGAAGGCTCTACAGAATTCTCCGGTAGTATGCGATCGCGGGGCGGAGCCAATTGACGTTCCCGTGATTGCCCAATCCTGGTGTTCCGTTTCGCTTTTCTATTCTATCGAAGAAAACTAAAGCATCCATCGCCACAATCTGTATCATTCCCTCTAGTCTTTACAAAGGGAATGATACAGATTTACCATCGTTCCCTTTACTCAATAGCGCAATCGCCGCAAAACAATTGAAAGAACCCGGGACAAGCAGCACCCCATATTGGCACATTCGATGCAAATGGAGAACGCATCAGATAGGAAGACAAGACAGCAAGCTCAATCCGTTTCATTGTTATCCCCGCACGAAACCACAAATTAATTGGCAAATAGCTCAAAGATGCAATTGGGTAACGCAGCAAATATATAAGCTAAACTCTTCTGATTGGTTGCTCTTTCGATTTGAGCATTAATCGGCCCTTATCTATCATGAACCAGCAGGCAATGACCGTTTGCCTATGCGAATGCGAACAAGAGGACATATGCTAAACAAACACCAGTTTGACCTGTTATCTACTGCAATGATTTCGAGCCAGAAAACCCAAATGAACACCTTAGCAAAATCGAATACATCAGCCGAATCCGCAATCGAAGCTCAAAAGAAGCTGCTGAACCTCGGCTACCTAAACGAAGCGGGCGACGCAACCGAAGCTGGGAAAAACGCTCTCTCCCCATACCGGGTAGACAACGCCGTCATCCTTGCTGCCGGATCAGCTGCGCGTTTGGCACCGCTTTCGTTCGAAAAGCCCAAAGCCATGTTCAAGGTTCGCGGCGAAGTTCTGATAGAGCGAATGATTCGCCAGCTGAAGGAAGCAGGAATCGACGACATCACCATCGTGGTCGGCTATATGAAGGAGGCCTTCTTCTACTTAGAGGAGGAGTTCGGGGTGAACATCATCGTGACTCCTGAGTACGCCACACGCAACAACCACGCATCCCTATACAGCGCCGCTAGCCTTCTCGGCAACACCTACGTTTGCAACTCGGACGAGTACTACACGGAGAATATCTTCTCGCGTTACGTGTACCGTCCCTACCTATCCGCCTGCTTCGCCGAAAACGCCCACGGCGAGTATTTCCTGGACGCCGACTCCGAAAACCGAATCATAAACATCTCCCGCGACGGCGGCCATCACTACTTTTCTCGCGGACCGGCGTACTTCGACCAGGCTTTCAGCAAGCAGTTCCTTGCCATAATCTCGGACGAATACAACAAACCCGCCACCGCCGACAAGCTGTGGGACGATTTGCTCATGGACCACATCAACAAGCTCGAGGTGTATATGAAGCCTTATGAGCCGGGCATCATCTATGAATTCGACTATCTTACGGACCTGACGGCGTTTGACCGGGATTTCTTCGAAAATGTAGACTCCAAAATCCTCGACAACATCTGCACTACCCTTTCATGCGAGAGGGCTGACATAACCGACGTAAAGCCCGTCAAGGCAGGCCTCACCAATCTATCCACTTTGTTCACGGCCAAAGGCGTCCGCTACATATATAGGCATCCTGGAAATGGAACCGAAGAGATCGTCAACCGCGAAGCAGAGGCTTTTGCCTTGAACGCAGCGAGCGAACTTGGACTCGATGACACATTCCTCTTCGAGGATCCCGCCGAGGGGTGGAAAATCTCGCGGTATATCGAAGGCTGCTCCGAGCTCGATTATTCTAACAAAGAGCAAGTCGCCAAGGCGTTGCAAATGGCTCGAACGCTGCATACAAGCGGGATGAAATCGCCATACAGCTTTGACTTCTACGACGAGGGCATGAAGATAACAGCCATTCTCAAGAATATGAGCTATCCGTTGCCGAAGGATTTCGATCCGCTAACGGCACGAATCGGATCGATTGCACGCAAAATGAAAGCAGAAGTTTCCGAGCCCGTTTTGTGCCACAACGACTTCTATGGCCCCAATTTCCTTGTGCGGGGCAACGAAATGCGCCTCATCGACTGGGAATATGCCGCTATGGGCGACCCCGCCTGCGATATCGGCAATTTCGTAGCACAAGGTTCAGGGTACACCGTAGAGCAGACGCTCGATTTATTGCCTTTGTATTATGGCCGGGAAGCCACGGAAGCAGAAAAGCGACACTGCCTTGGAGCCGTCGGATTGGTCGGCTGGTACTGGTACGTATGGGCCATGTACAAAGAGGCAATGGGCAATCCCATGGGAGAATGGCTCTACATCTGGTACAAAGCCGCAAAGCGGTTCTCCGCAGCCGCGAAACAGTTGTACTAGGAGTCCACACCCCCGGTTGCATCATCGAAAGAAGAGCGCTCCCGGACACCGAAGCTGAAACTGCGTTACCATATTCGAAGCTTAAGAAATCAAGAGTGCGCCAGGCACCGCCTCCTCTGGGGAGCCCAACGATCCTTGAAGGGACTATCTATGAGCAAACTGACATTTGAGCAATTCTGCGAGCTGGAAGCGAAATACGAAGCAGGAACAGCCACGGCAGATGACCTTGCGGCACTTGAGCCTTATCGCGCCAAGCGCGCCGTACTGCTTGCAAGCGGATTCGGAAGCCGCATGCTGCCCATAACCATCAACACGCCGAAACCGCTCGTAAATGTCAATGGGCAACGCATTATCGAAACCCTGCTTAACGCGCTGCTCGCCGCAGATATTACCGAGATTTATATCGTCACAGGATACAAACGAGAGTGCTTCGAGCTGCTGAAGCGCGACTATCCCATGGTGACCTTGCTTGAAAACCCCATCTACGCCAGCACGAACAACATCTCGTCGGCATGCGTCGCAAAAGACCACTTCAGCAACGCTTATGTATTTGAAAGCGATTTGTACCTGCGAAACCCTGCGCTCATCAAAAAGTATCGCTACCGGTCCTGCTATATGGGCGTGCCGGTAAGCGAAACGCCCGACTGGTGCTTCGAGACCGAAAATGGCATCATCACGGACCTGCACAAGGGGGGGAGCGATTGCCACCACATGTACGGCATCAGCTACTGGACCAAAGAGGACGGTTCGCAGCTCGCCATCGACCTGCCGGCGTGCTTCGACGCGGATGACGAGACCAAGCAGCGCTTCTGGGACGATGTTCCCTGCGTCATCCGCCGAGACAACTACCGTATTGCCATAGAGGAGTGCACGTTCGACGACGTCAGCGAAATCGATTCCTTCGCCGAACTGCAAGAAATCGACCATCGCTACCGCATCTAACGTACACACCAGCCTGAAAGGCGCAAGCGATACAACAGCACGGGAGCTTTCCCTGGCAGGCAAAAGCCCCCACGGGAAAGCCCCCGTTCATCATCAGGAAACCGGATCGATCGTCAGCACCCCATCGCCACACGAAACGAACCTGCCAACCAAGCCTGCTATGGCTCTAGTCGTCTCACGTTCAATGAACGCATAGCCATGATCTGTCTGAATAGCTCTAGCGAACGAGGCAAGCTCGTTGCGAATACCCTCGCCATCAAGCTGATAGAAAAACCTCCGGTTTTGCGTCTGGTCCTCGCGACGAATTTCGAAATAATCCGTCTTCCACCATGGTGCCGGCACAAAAACATACCCTTCGGTTCCCGCAACCACAAGAGACCCCTCGGCCTTCACGCCTTTACCGAACATAGCCGTAGCAGCAGCGCCACCATAGACGAAATCGACCTTGCCAAATGCGTCATATCCCGGCGCCGAACCGAAATCAGCCCTTGTCATAACGCACAACCTAGTCTCATGCCCCAATAGCTGAAGGATGGGAAGCAGAGCCGTCGGCAACCAGGCATCGGCGCTCGACCACTTCTCCGTCAACGCGTCCCCATCGTTTTGTAGGTCGGCGAGGCTCGTGCACGTCGATTGAACAGAAACAACGCGGCCGATCCTTCCGCTTTGAACCATCAGGAGCATTCGGTGATACGCAGTCGCATACGCTGTCTTCAAAGCCTCGGCAAATACCAGTCCCTTATCGTCAGCAAGAGCAAACAGCTCATCGCACTCCGCCTCACTCAAGGCAACCGGCGACTCGCATATGACATGTTTTCCCGCTTCAAGCGCCGTCTTCACGTGCTTGAAATGATCCCTGGAGTGAGAAAGAACAAACACGGCATCCGAAGACTCCAGCAGCTGATCATAGCCGTCCATGCGCTTATAAGCTTGCAGTTCGGGAGAAGTGCCACCGTAGGGGTCAAAGACGCCGCTAACCGTCATGCCATTAATGTAGCCCACCTCTGCGGACTGCTTGACCATTTCCTTCGCGCAGCCTATGAATCCCAACCTAAGCGCCGCACGATCGGACCTCAGCTCCGTGCTCGAAACGCCCTGCGTCCTGTCCAAATACACAACCTCGCAGAACTCGGAAAGATAATCGAAGTAGCCACGCCAGTCGGACCCGACGGTAAACACGTCAACGTCGAGCCGCTTGATGTCGTCAATCTTCTGACCTTCATATTCCTCGACGATAATCTCATCCGCAAGACCCGTTTTACGAACGTTCTCGATTCTTTGCGTCAGCGACTGGGATACGTTGATTTTTCCACGCACCTTGTCGAAACTGTCGGCCGTCACACCGACGATAAAGTAATCGCCCAACGCCTTCGCCCGCTCCAATAGACGGATGTGACCGTAATGGAGAAGATCGTACGTTCCATAGGTGATTACTTTGCGCATCCCGCCTCCTAAAACAAACCGTCCGCGGACATCTGCTTCAAAGCACTAACGAGAGCCGCATTCTGCTCTTCCGTTATGCAACCGATATGTCCGATACGAAATACATCATCGGCTAGCTTCCCGCCGTTCGGGCACAGCCACATGTCGTAATCCGACTTAGCGCGATCGACGATAAGCTTCGCATTGTGCTCGGGGCAATAAAAAGCACTCACCGCATTTGACGGACTCTCCGCAAGCAATCGCAATGACGTCGAGGAAAGCGCTTCGCGCACGGCAAAAGCACGCGACCTTATCTCGCGGCGCTCCGAATCAATACCAGTTTCGGAGATAGACCTTAGTCGGGCATCTATTTCAAGCACAATCGAAACCGCAGGCGTCCAAGGCGTCTGCCCTCTGCCTGCATTGCGCAAAGCCTCCTTGAGGCTCAGATATTTGCAGATCTCGGGGTTGGAATCTACTCGCTCCTGCGCCGCAGGGGACAACGCTACGATGGACATACCGGGATGACAGGCAAGACCCTTCTGAGAGCCCGTAAGCACCACATCGGCGCTGAGCTGCTCCATGTCGAGTTCGTCGGCAATGAATGCGCTAACAGCGTCAACGAACAGAGTTATGCCGCGAGACCTGCAGAAATCGGAAATCAGGGGCATGTCGTACAGCAGGCCGGAAGATGTCTCATGCATATTGACGAGCAACGCGGTAACCGCATCCCCAACGCACGACTTCAACACCTCACGCGTGATTTGCTTGCCGAATTCAAGATGAACCTCGTCGACCCCATGACCATGCAGGTGGCAAAGATCCACGAAGCGCTGTCCAAAGCTACCGCCGTTGACCACAGCCACATGTTCGCCGGGCCTAAGGACGTCCATGACGACGGCCTCCATAGCGCCGGTGCCCGACGCAGTCAGAAAGACACAGCGGGAATCTTCTGGGGCATGCAGCAAATCGAGCATAGCTCGCTCGCACCTTAAGACCACATCAGAAAACTCGGGAGTGCGAAAATACGGCGCATCCTGGCCCGCAACGTAAAGTACCTCATCAGGGCTCATAACCGGCCCTACGGTAAAGTTCAACATCTTCTTCGCCTCTTCCAATCTCACCACACACCGTAACGAAGAGCCCCATAGACCGTTGCTGCGGCTCACGGACACGACCGCATAAACCGCCTAGTGCACTTTGCTAGCTTAATCGCAAGCTGCAAGCTGTGCTGCATGTTCGTAGAAATCAGCTAGCCACATCGAAGTCTGCGCGATATCGAATCCATGCGAGCGGACCAGTTCAACCCCATCATGCCGCTCGCCCTTCAGCGCGGCATCCAGCTGTTGCAAACATACATGAGCCCATTGCTCAGCACCGGCATCCAAGGCAATGCGCCGCGAATCTACTCCTATTAGAGCACTCGTAGGAACACCCTCAGACATAAGAACGGGTAACCCAGATGCCTGCGCTTCAACAGCCGCTAAGCCCAAACCCTCTTTTATAGAGGGAAATAAAAAGACATCGGCAGCCCGTAAGACGGCGGGAACATTATCCACAACGCCCAAAAAGCGCACCACATCGTTCAACCCACGACTTGCAACCGATTGCTTCAAAGATTCTTCAAGCTCCCCTCGTCCCGCAAGCAACAAAACAGCCTGGGGACAATGCGCATGAAGAATCTCAAATACATCGAACAAAAACTCATGGTTCTTTACCGGGCTCAAACGCCCTATGTGACACACGACCGGTCTACCAACAAGTCCCATTTCAGCTTTTGCCAACTCATGGGATGAGGAATCGCACACATAGCACTGAGCATCAATGCCATTCGCCAAGATAGAGAACGAATCCCCTTCAACTATGCGCTCGCCAAAACGGTCAAGTCCTGCCTCGCGCGAACACCCTATAAAGTAATCGGCAATATGACGAACGGGGTGCGCGACAAGGTTAAAAGCCACCCCCCTTAATCCCGGTTCAAAATTTTGCGCATGGCTGTGCGCGATGGTGTACCTACCAGCATGTTTTGCTTCACTCAGGTAAATGGGCGCACAGCTGCCAATATGTCCGTGCACAACCGCCCACTCAGGATGCGCAGCAAACAGGTCGCGGCATTGCTTCCGATACGCATGCTTATTGATCCCCGTAAAGCGCGGCACACGGAAAAAACGCCCACCCAGTTCACGAATCTCAGCATCGTAATCACCTTCACGCTGCTCGTGCACCAAAAAGTCAAACTGAATTTTGCTTCGATCCATGGCACGATACAGGTTCATAAGCATGGTTTCCGCACCACCGCGATCCATAACACCTATTACCTGCAAAACACGTATCATGTTTCAACCTCCATTGAACCATCTGCATTGCAAGCGCCCTTTTCTGCATCCCTGCGCGCAAGCCGGTCAGGCCCACGCCGCACCGCATGTATCAAAAATCCCAGCAGTATGAGCGCACCCAGCAAGCACGCACCAGTTCCCGCAAAGCTCACGCCATTCATATCCCACCTATCCACGCATACAAACGTCAACGGGATTACCGCAACGAACGCCATCACGTTACCAACGAAATTTGCCCAAAAGCGGCGTAACGTAATCAGCAAGTCGCCGAAGAACCATAGAAATGCCGTTGCCGCAGTAGACAAGATGATGGGCTGCAATAAATAGACGTACGGCGCAATGGACTCGCCAAACAGAAGCTCAAGCGCCCAAGCGCCAATAAATTCGAGAACGATGGCGCACGCAATGGTAACGCCAATGATTCCCAGCACCGTTTTGCAAAGCAATGCCAAGAAGCCCTTATTGTCGCCCTCAAAAAACAATCGAGGAAAGATATCCAGCAGTGGGCCATATAAATATTGCGCACCCATTTGGATAACCAGCGCTGGCGCTGCCACAGACGCGTAAATACCCAGTGAAGCATCGCCCGAAACCATAGCCAAATACTGCTTCGGAATGGTGAATATGGCGCTAGCAGCAACTGAGGCAATCACCGCCGGCAACGATGTACGCAAGAAAAACGCCGCTTTCTTCGTCGAAAGGCTTACCGTCACGCGCACGAAACGACGACAATGCGGAACATCAAACAGCACCATCACCAGCGTTACCGCAACAAGCATGGCCACAATGGCAAGATTAAGATTTTGCGTAAGCCCGTACACCACGGCAAACGCCGCAAGCGTCGATACGCCTTGCAGCATAAAGGACTGGCCAATGTAATCCATGCGACGGTTTACCTGATCTTCGCCATGCAAAATGTCAATAAGCAAACCAACCGCCTTAAAGGCGTAGAACAGCGCCACGGTGGTCAGGGCATACCCCGCGCAGGTTAACCATGCATATACCATGCATACCACAAACGATCCCGCGAGCGTAAAGCAGCGGAAACCCATATACTCGCCCAGCGTATTTTCGCGTTTGATATCGGAGATCTGATAGGTGCCCATCTTATAGTTTGCAAATGTGCCGAAAATACCCACTACAGACATAGCAAGCGAAAGCAAACCGGCATTGTCGAACGATCCCGACGACAAGCGAACCACCACAATAGTGGTAAGCCATTGGCAAGCCAAATATGTCATAGAGCCAGCAGAGTTCCATAACATATTCGCTTTCACGGACAGCTGCCTAGGAGCACCATCCCCCTTCGAATTACGGGCAAGCGATTCGCTCATAAACGATAGGCTTCCATCACATGCACAGGGCGCGCGTTTTCCGCAGGGGGCGTACGCCAGTCGCCATATTGAATGGTAAGATACTCCTCGAAGCCCGCCGGCGCAAAAAACTCACGATCCTCAAAAGGAATGCGAACTGGCTCAAACAAGTCCGCAGGACACGTTTTCTGCAACTTGCCCTCACCCAGTACATCAACAACACGGGATGATGTCGGGTCCGCCTTGTCCATGCTAAGCGCAATCTCATCGAGCCGCGCCGCCAACTCATACAAGTCTTTGTTTTTCACGAACGGGCACACAATGCGCTTGATCAGTTTGACAAACGCATTCGAGCCGACAGAAGGATCAGTTACGGCAAAGCTTCGGAGCAACCCAACACGTTGGCACTGCCTCAACAAGGCAGGACCCTGCTGCTCACTAAAATGTTCCATCGGGAATACGTCGACCCACACACCCGTAGAAGCTTTCTTTCCTACGAAATTCTCGTAAATCACGGTAGTGGTATCTACGATCTTCGCGAACTGATAAATAGACGACTTATCGCGATACGACACCAACTTAAAACGCTCCGTGGTTCGCCACTCGTTAAAGTTCGCCATAAGCAGCTCGTACTGATCGCGCATCATGACAATGTCCATATCGTCATCCCATGGAATAAACCCGCCATGTTCCATACCGTCACCCAATGAAAAAACCCCGCCATGACGCACAGCTCCGAGCAAACTGCCGTAGCCCAGGAAATACTGCACCCCATGCGCCCGACAAACGCGGTCTATCTCATCCATGATTTCGAGTTCAATGGACTTCATATCATCGACGGTTAGACGTTCCATGAGCTATGCCTCCTTTGCGTTTGCCGCGTTAGAAGCAGCGTCCGTTTGCTTTTGCGCGTCAGCCAATGCTTGGTTTTGCACTAAATTACGCAATTTTGCACGCAACTGCGACACCTCGACAGTAGCGTAAAACTCGCGAATGACCAGCACGGCAATCACATAAACGAACACAAAATTCGCTGGACTCTCAATGCTGAATAAATCAGCAAAGAAAAACGGGATTTGGCGAAACACGCCCATAAGCACCAAGCTGAGCGCGAACAGGAACCAAAACGTGGAATCGGCAATGGTGACTTCGGCCTTGCGGATTTTACGCAGAATCAGCCAGAACGTCAGCAGCGCTCCAACGAGCAAGGTTGCAGAAAACAGCAAGCTCATTTCTTCCTCCTAAACCACTGCACCAGCAAAATCGAAATGCTCATACGCAGCATATACGCGACGGACTTCGTGAAGTTCAAATAGCTTTCGCCAGCAACGCGCTCGCGCATTTCCACCTGCGTCTCTTCAACCTTGTAGCCCCAACGCATCAAAAGCGAGATAGTGTCCGGCTCGGGACCGAAATCAAGTTCATTAGCAAACAGCGGAATCATCTGCTTATCAAACAAACGCATGCCCGAGGTAGGATCCTGAATGCGCTTTCGTGTTGTCAGCATAATCATGGCGCTAATAAGCACGCTACCAGCCATACGTGCAGAAACAGGCTTTTTTTGCGTAGCGAATCGACTGCCGATTACGATATTCGCGCCCTTCTCCTCAGCAACGTGAACCATCTCAGCTATGTAAGCTGCAGAATGCTGACCATCTGCATCGAACTGAACGGCATAGTCGTAGCCATGTTCATAAGCGTAGCGCATGCCCGTCTGGAATGCACCTGCAAGACCAAGGTTCACTGGCAAATCGATAACGCTGTAGCCATGCTCCCGACAAATGTTAAGGGTATCGTCCTTGGAGCCGTCATTGACAATGACATAGTCAACTCCAGGCGCATTGCTATGCAAGTCTTCAATAGTTGATACAATATTATCTCGTTCGTTATATGCAGGAACAACAGCGATGACGCGCCTATTTCCTAAAGTGTTATCCACTTCCCAATTGCTCTCTACTCGGCAGCATTCAAATTTCCAAGCGTTTATTGTATCGCCCTATTCGGCTCATGACCAGGAAGTCACCGTATGGGTATAATCTTAAGCATACAAATACGCAGAAGCGCAGACGCAACGAGGAGAATCATGCTTCACACCGTTTCAGCATCCAGCAGCCCTACTGCCGATACGGCGCACAACCCTTGCATCTGCATTTTCTCGGCATTATACGAACCGCATATCGGAGGCGTCGAGTCCTATACAAAAGGCATTGCCGAGGCACTCGTTGCAAAGGGACAACGCGTTATCGTTGTCACCATGAACACAAACGGTGCCGCGCCCGAAGAGTCTTCGAACAGTGTCGAAGTTATCCGATTGCCATGCAGACCATTCCTGAACGGCAGGTTTCCCCTTCCCCTCAACAACAACGAGACCGATAGGCTATGGAGTTGGCTCGATGAGCAGCCAATCGACAACGTGGTAATCAACACGAGATTTTACTGCCTAAGTTCGCAAGGAGCACATTTTGCGCGAACGCACGGCATCACACCACTGCTTATCGAGCACGGTTCTGCGCATCTTACGCTCGGAAACCCGGCGCTTGATGCTCCCCTACACTTGATCGAACATGCGATGACAGCCTCAATCAAACGATATAATCCAACCTGCTTTGCGGTATCCAAAAAAGCAAGCGCGTGGCTTTCCCATTTCGGGATCGCTTCACAAGGAGAAATCTCTAATGCCATTGACGCAGATGCTTTTGTCAACCAAGCAAGCAATCGGGATTTCCGGAATGAACTAGGTATTCCGGAAGATGCTCTTCTAATCGCTTTCGCTGGTCGATTTGTACCTGAGAAGGGGGTACTTCAACTAGCAGAAGCCATCAAAGATCTCGAAGCCGACTGCAACATTTTTGCCATCATGGCAGGTGACGGTCCTTTGCGATGCAAAGTCCAACAATTGGGAGCAGCCCGCTTGGCAACCCCAGGCACGCTAAGCAAGAGCGATTTAGCCGCCCTACTATTGCAGGCAGACGCGCTTTGCCTGCCTTCACGATCGGAAGGCTTCTGCACGATGTTCCTAGAAGCTGCCGCCTGTGGTACCGCCATAATCGCCACGGACGTCGGAGGCATGCATGAAATAGCTCCGACAAATGAATACGGCATCCTCCTTGAATCTATGAGCGCATCCGACGTAAAAGCCGCGCTCGAAAAAGCAGCTTCGAACAGGGCGACAATCAAGCACATGGGAGAACAGCTTGCTGCAAGAGTTCGCAGCCAATGCACTTGGAGGGAATCCGCCAACAAGCTTATTCAAGAAGTACAGGCATCAGCATCCGGCACTCCAAAATAATGAGTCATTACGTCGTTGTCCTCCGTCAAACCACAAACTAGAAGGGCTTTAACCTTGAAAAGAAGAGCGCCGTTTCGCAGAGCCGTCCAGCATTTTTCATTTACCGAATTTGCATTCATGTTCCTTCTGTCCGTGCTCTTCTCGATTAGCGTTGTGCTAAGCAACCATATATGCATAACGGGCGGAACGTACGCTGGGACCATAAAGGAAAATTATATCGCACCATACAGCGTGGCCGATTTCGGCACGTTCGCTGTGCTCGTTGTTGTTTCTTTCATAATCGCTATGCTGGCATATGGCCTGTGTCGTCACCAATTATCAAAGCTCGCAAAGGAGCAGGCAAGCATTCATCAGCTTATGACAAAGCCAATTCTGCTCTACACAGGATGTATCGCCCTTCTTCACATTCCATACCTACTAGCCTACTGGCCGGGATTTATCTTTGGAGATTCGATCAGCTCCATAAACCAAGCACTTGGCAATACTGGATACTCAAACCATCATCCAGTTGCCTACACGATACTAATCCAAGGTTGCATATCGCTTGCACATTCACTGGGTCTCTCAACAACATCGGGCTGCGCGCTATACAGTCTCTTTCAAACCGTAATCATGGCTCTGTCGTATTCGATTCTGATTCAATGGATTGTCCAACGATTAGGAGCACGCAAAGTATGGGCAGTAGCTCTTATTGCCCTATTCGGCATAACGCCTTATATCGCAACGTATTCTATAGCCATGTGGAAAGATCCGCTGTTCTCAGCCGCCATTGTCGTCATAACCGTGCTTCTGTTCGACCTTGCTGCGACTAAAGGGGCCATTGCCACAACAAGCAAGGCGTAGATTCCCCTGTTTGCATTTGAATCAATCGTCATCGTATTTCTGCGAATGTTTATGTCAAGCAGGCAATGAACAAAGTGGCACGCGCAATTTGAGCAGTTTGGCAGACGGCCTGGTTAAACGTTCGCCTTCCCGAGCATCAGCGCCGCATCCATGCGGTGGCTCGATCCCCCGAACTCGATGAGCCTTCCGTGATGCACGATCCTGTCGATCATCGCAGCCGCGAGCTTGTCGTCCCCCAGGATCGTCCCCCATTTGCTGAACTCGATGTTGGTCGTGAAGATCATGCTCCTCCTCTCGTAGCAGGCGGAGACCACCTGGAACAGCAGCCGCGCGCTTTCCACGTCGATCGGCACGTACCCGAACTCGTCGAGTATGACAAGGTCGTTCCTTTCGATGTCCTTCATCATCGCCTCGAGTCGGTGCTCCCTCTTGGCCTTCGCCAGCGACAGCGCCAGCTCGGCGGCGGTGTAGAACCTGACCGCCTTGCCGGCCATCACGCACGCGCTGCCGATCGCGATGGCCAGGTGCGTCTTGCCGCGCCCGGTCTGCCCATGGAACACGAAATCCTGGGCCGCATCGACGAACGACAGGCTCTTGAGGTCGTCCACGCCGTAGCCGTCCGGGAACGCGACCTGCGAGAAGTCGTACCCGTCGAACGATTTGACCTGCGGGAACTTCGCCCTTCTGTACAGCCTGGAGCGCTTGTTCCTCTCCCTGACGTCCATCTCGTATCCGATGAGGTCGCTGACGGCCCTCAGCTGGGCCGCGCTGGACGACGCGAGGAACCACTCGATCGTCTCGTTGCTGAAGTAGAGCGCGCGGGCCAGCCTGCGCAGCTGCTCGGCATCGCCCTTCGACCTCACCGCCATCCTAGGACACCCCCTCGAGCATCGCGTCGTACACGCCGAGGTCGACGGGCTCGTCGTATGAGATCGAGCCGCCCTCCGCCCTT
>OGUL01001739.1_pt1 | contig 17258 bp, 15 predicted proteins | sample 1553651 | NCBI WGS metagenome assembly OGUL01 (sample SAMEA2580048, study PRJEB22360) | human gut metagenome | biome: human gut; feature: human-associated habitat; material: faeces | place: Denmark | collected 2008/2010
ACCTCTTCCCATTCCGAACAGAGAAGTTAAGCTCACTAACGCCGATGGTACTGCGGTTTTCCCGTGGGAGAGTAGGTAGCCGCCTCTTCAAGGTCAGATCATAAGGTCTGACCTTTTTTTATGCCCCTTTCCGCATTGGGTAATTCGCAGCCTTGTGCCCCAGGCTTGTCCTTTTCCCTATGCCTTCCTGTGCCTTGTTCTTCCGTGTGGCGCGGGGTGTTCTGTTGGGATGCCTGGCACAGCCCTCCCATTGCGAAGGAGCTCCCATTTGACCGTGGTGTATTTTTCGGATCTTCCGGGCGCTTGGGCTTCTGCTACCTGCCCTTTCTGGTATGGCTGGCCGGCAAACTGGCTGACGGAAAAAACGGGACTTCGGAGATGAGATGAAGAATCTTGTAAATCGATGACTTGCCCCGAATAGGCTTGGTGCTTGGAATCTTTTTACTATCTTTATTCCAAAGAACAGATTATGATAGAGATACCCGAGTCTCGCACCTTGGCGAAGCAGGCGGCCGATGTATTGACCGGCCGTACGATTACCGATGTTTTCAACGCAACGTATCCGCATAAATTTAGCTGGTATACCGGGGATCCGGCCGCATACAGGAGTTTGTTCGCCGGAAAAAAAGTTCTGGCTGCCGCAGGTTATGGGGCATTTGTCGACCTGCTGTTGGAGGATAGGGTGCATATCGCGCTTTCCGACGGCGTACACATGCGTTACTGTCCGGCCGGAGCGGATATCCCGCCCAAATACCAGTTGCTGATAGCATTCGACGATGACAGTTTCCTGGTCTTCACGGTGGCCATGTATGGCGGGATCAATGCTTTCCGGGATACACTGGATAATCCGTACTACCTGGGTGCCTTGTCGAAACCTTCCCCGCTCGGCGATGGGTTCGATGCCGCTTATTTCGACCGCCTGGTGGCCGGTGCTAAACCTAATCTTTCCGCCAAAGCATTCCTTGCTACGCAACAGCGGATTCCCGGCTTGGGAAACGGCGTCCTGCAGGATATTCTTTTCAATGCACGGATCCACTCTAAACGGAAGATGGCGACGTTGGGCGAGCGAGAACTGGACGCGCTGTTCGGCGCTGTGAAATCCACGCTGGCCGAAATGACAGCGGTCGGTGGCCGGGATACGGAGAAGGATCTTTTCGGCAATTCCGGCGGGTACAAGGTCATCCTCTCGAAAAATACATATACGGATCCGTGCCCTGTATGCGGAGGTGCACTTGTCAAGGAGGCCTATCTGGGCGGGGCGGTTTACTATTGCCCGCATTGCCAGCCCTTGAAATAGCTCCGGCTTTACCGGGGACGAAGGTGTTTTTCAAAGAAGTCCGGCCTGTGTCCCCGCCGAAAGCATGAACGGCAAAAGCCGGGGATTTCCCCGGCTTTTGCGTAATTGTGCGGCAGATAGATTATTGGGCGCATTGGCTGCCGAATAGTGCGGACTCTCCCTGCACGACCCTGTCCCGGGCGAGCCGGTATTATTCGGTGTAACTTCTACTGTTCCGCGTGTGCGTCGGCCTTCTCTTTCATCCTGGCGGCGCGTTTCTCGCTGTCGGGGTGCGATGAAAACATCTTTTGTACGGTCGATGCCTTGGCTCCCTTCGAAAGTTCTACCAGTTTGTTCAGCGAGTTGCCCATCGCATAGGGGCTGAAACCGTGTTTTACGGAGAATTCAAATCCGTATTCGTCAGCTTCGTACTCCTGTTTCTGCGAGAATTGCGCATCGGTGAAGGCCGTCACCAATTCGCCCAGCTGCGAGCCGCTCAGCTTGGCCAGCCTGCTTCCTTCCGCAGCCCCGGCAGCATTGCGGGCCGCGGATGCCAGGTAGGCGTTTTTCATCGCATGTTTTGTGTCGGCGTGGACTACGTGCCCGATTTCGTGCCCGATGATCGCCATCAGTTCGTCGTCGTCCATCAGATCCATCAAGGCGCTGAAGACGCGGATCGAACCGTCGCCGCAAGCGAAGGCATTGACGTCTGCCACCTTGTAAACCTTGAAGTTGAGCGGTAACCCGTCGACCTCGGTGATACCCTCGGTCAGACGTTTGAGGCGTGCCCCGTATTCGGTCGTCTCATCGGCGACGGGGTTGTTGGCGTCCATCCATGCTACGGCTTCGCGGCTCAACTGTGCGATGTCGCTGTCGCTCAGGGTCACCGCTTTGGCGACATCCTTCCCGGCGTCGAGCAGTTTTGCCGTGTTGAGTTTCTTGCCGCCGATTTTCAGCTGGGCAATCGCATCCCCGGGCCACAGGACGCTTAGGGACAGGACGGAACATAAAAGCAGGAGTTTCTTCATTTTCGTTTACGGAGTTTTAAGTTTCCAGGCAAAGATAGCAAATTATCCGGGAACCGCTATGGACGTAAAGCCCATTCGGTTTTCCCGGTTCCGAATGTTATTGCCGTGCTGCGAAGCTCAGTCTTTTTTCCAGCGCTTGAGTGTGGGAAAGTATTCGCGCATCAGCGTGACGGACTCCTCGAAAGTATAGCTTTTGCCATTTTCGTCGCGGAACTGTTCGTGGAACTGTGCACAGTGGCGGATCATCTCCTCCATCGTACATGCCGCGGTGAAGGTGCCGCCCTTGTAACAATAGACGCAGTATTCCCCGCTCGGGCTTCCGTCGGTTTCAGTGCCGAAATCGCCCGCCGCCTGCATCGGCATGCCGCAGCTCTGGCAGAATTTCATCTCTTCGTTCATCGTTCTAAAGTTTTATATCCTGCCGGAACCGATGAGGCGCGGTTCGTCGAGGATCTGTTTAGTCTGTGCCGGAAATATCCATTTTACAAATGTAGGCAATTCCCGTTTCCGGCAAATTTATTTGCCGGATATATTCGCGGGCATGGTTAAAAGCAAAAGCAGTCGATCATCCATTGGTCGTCTATACCTTTGACCGTGGCATTCAGATTCCCGTCCGATGAGGTAAGTTGCATCTCCTGCCGTCTGGTATCCCAGATAAAGTCCACTTCCCAGGTTATCGGGTTCATCTCTTCGGCGATGGCGGAGTAGTTGTCGATCAGCGGATCCTTGCGGAGCCACTCGCCCTGTCCACTGCCTATTTTGCCTGTTTTAACACTGTCGGCCATCTGGTCGAAAGTCGTTTCCAGATTCTTGAGCAGGTCGGGTGTAAGGTAATTGCTTTGCTTCAGTGCGTGGACGTATTTGCCGAGTTCATCCCGGTCGAGTTTTACAAGTTTGCCTTCGTCATCGTATTTTGCGGCTTTCAGCTCCTTGAACGACCAGTAATTGGCTTTGTACCAGTCGATAAACTCGGTAGCCCTCTCTTTGGCCCGGGCTATATTGCGGGTCTGGCTGCGAACCGTTTCCGCAGGATAAAGTTCGTTCGGATACACGTCGAGTATTTGATCGAGGAGTATGCGCCACATGGCGCTGGTTCCGTCGTTGGAACGCCGCCCCCAGAACGTATAAGCCCAAAGCAACAGATATTGATCGTCGGAATTTCTGTTGACCGTGTAGCGTACATAGGGATTGGTGATGTAGTCGCCGTATTCTCGCCAAAGCAGATACGTGTCTTCCTCGTTTGCATAGTTGTAAATGTCAGTGAAAGCGTCCCTGCCGTTCTTTTCACCCAGTGCGTTCAACTCCCGCCAGGCCAGATCGAGCATGTCGACCCTTTTGGCAAAGAAATTATAATCGATAGCGTCCTTTCTTTTCAGCAGCGCTTTTTTCAGCCACCAGAGCATGGTGTCGAAATCCTCCGAATCGAAATCCTCATAGTCCGAGTGGAATACCTGATGGTAAAAGCGGCTTAACCGCTGTTTGACGACGAAGCGCATGCTGTCCCTTGCCGCGAATTCCCTGTATTTTTCTTCGCCTATCTCCTCGGGACTCGTTAGGATACAAGGCGTATAAATCGCATTCGGATTATATTCCAATATTTCGCTGCACTCCATTACAAAAGAATAAACGTAGTCTTCACCCAGTGCTGCCCAATCGTATTGGTTGTAGATATACATAGCGTCGTCGGCAAGACGTTCTGCGGTTTCTTCACTCACGACTACCTCTTCGTCGGGGCAGTCCGGGGTTTCTCGCTGCGCGTCCGATTCCGTATATTCCCGGTTGTCCGATGTCGAGCGGCGATGCGATTCCGACCAATAGAATGCGTCGGTCGAGGCGAGGTCGCATGCGATGGTCGAGACCAGAATGTATGCGATGGTCGACAGCATGAAAAGCAGGATCAGCACTATTTTCCAGCCGGTTTTTCGGATACGGGTGGTTCTGCGCAGGAGAAGTACCAGCAGCTAGGTAATAAAAAGATGTACCGCAATGAAAATGGAGAATACCCGGAAGAATCCCCGAATCCAGATGTCGGGTATTGTGGAAGCTAAGAAGGCGGACGGTACGGCCAGCAACAGCGACAGTGGTATGAAGAGCTGGGTTTTCGACAATCGCTCCACGAAACTCTGCTGTCGCTCCTCTTCCGAAAGAGGTTCTATTTTATTGGTCAGTCGCACCAGCCCCACGATTATGCAGGTCACCAGTGCGGGAAGCAGGAGAGTCCAGAATTCGAAGACGGCGAGCCATGTCAGAGGAGGCGAGTAGTCGCTGCCCAACTTGGAGTATAGGGCTATGAGGGAGATTGAAATGCCTATCCCCGTTGAAATCAGATAAATGCCGCTGATAAGCCGGCGAAAGTGTTTTCTTGTCATTATTGTTTGGGATTGTGTGTTGGGGGTGGGGGTGTTATTTTGGCACGAAATCCAGGATCGCCCGGGCCGTCGCCTCGGGTTCTTCGAGGAATCCCATGTGTCCCGAGTTTTCCAGCCATACGACCTTCGCCTGCGGATGCTCCGCGACCATTTTCTCGGCCGCTTCGGGCGGGATGTAACCGTCTTTCCTGCCGAGGATAAAGAGCTGCGGCACCTTCGACGAGCGCAACATCGCGTTCTGGTCTTTGCGGGCGATCATGCCGCCCAGCAGGGCGACAATCCCTTCGTCCTCGGTAAGGAAAACCTGTTCGGTCAGGTCTTCGATATGATCCTGCATCCGCGCGCGGTTCTCTTCGGCAAAGCCTGCTGCCGGAGCGACCCGGGCGAGCATCTCCTTCTTGCCTGCCTTTACGAGGGCGATCTCCCTGCGGCGGTTTTCGGCCTTTTCGGGAGTATCGGGGTTGGGGGTGGAACTGAGCAGGACGAGCCCGTCGAGCATCCCGGGATGGCGCTCGCAGAATGCCAGTGCCACGTAGCCTCCCATGGAGTGCCCTACGAGCGTACAGCGCCCGATGCCCAGAGCCGTGAGGGCGTCGGCTACCGTGTCGGCCAGGAAATCCATCGTATGCACTTCGCCTGTGACGACCGAAATGCCGTGACCCGGCAGGTCGAGCGTCACTACGCGTACCTCTTTATATAGGTAGGGGACGAAATCCTCCCATACCAATGCCGATTCGAGATAGCCGTGCAGCAGCACGACACACTTGTCACCGACCTGCGAATCGCAGACATGCAGGGCCGTAGACCCTGCCATTATAAATTTTTCGGTCATGTTCCGGGAATTATTCCTCCTCGTCATCCCCTTCGTCGAGGTAGTCGAGTACGGATTCGCGCCGCGTCGTGCCGAGGAGATCCTCGTCGTCCTCTTCGTCGATCGAACGGTAGAGCGAGTGCCGCTCTTTGCCGCTCTTGCGTATCGGATCGAGGCGTTTTGCCTTTCGAAGTTCGTCCGCGTCGTGTTCGCGGATTCCCTTGGGTGTTTTCATGGGTGGGAGAGGATTGGTTTTAGAAATTGTCGGTTTCGAATACCCCGCTGAAAACCCTGCGGGCAGGGCCCGTGAGCCTGATATTCGTATAATTCTGTGTCCCGGCCTCGTGCGTGAAGCCCACGATCAGCTCTCCGCCGGGAACCTGTATTCGGTATTTTGTCGTTCCGTGCTGCAAAGCATAGTTGGTTATGAGCGCCGCAGCCGTGGCACCCGTGCCGCAGGCCAGCGTCTCGTGCTCGACGCCCCGTTCATAGGTGCGCATACGGATCGCTCCGTTGCCCGTGACCTCGACGAAATTGACGTTCGTACCCTGCGGGAACCGCCCCGTATCGTAACGGATACCCCTGCCGCGCCCGTTTACGTCGATGCCGTCGACATCATGCACCATTTCCACGTAGTGGGGAACCCCCGTATTGAGGAACCACCAGCCGTCGCCGCTGCGGATTTCCGATACATTTATCATGCCCAACTCGATTTCGCCCGCGGGGCCCTGCGCACGCCGGATGTGTGCCGTATGCACGCCGTCCGTCGCGTCGAAATATTTGGTTTCCCCGCCGATGCCCAGATGTTCGGCGAAGAGCGCGAAGCAGCGGGCGCCGTTGCCGCACATCTCCCCTGCCGACCCGTCGGCGTTGTAGTAACGCATCGAGCAGTCCAGCTCGGAGCTGCGGCGCAGGGTCATCAGCCCGTCGGCGCCGATGCCGAAATGACGGTCGCACAGGGCGGCGATATGTCCTGCATCCGGCCGGAATGCCCCCTCGCGGTCGTCGATCAGGATGAAATCGTTGCCCGCCCCCTCGTATTTGACGAATTTTACCAGCACTTCCGATAGTGGTTATATCATCGCAAAAATAATAAAACTTCTAAAAGTTTTACTACTTTTGTGGAAAATATGCGTATTCGCCGCTACCGGCAGGCGCCCGTATTGTTTTTTCAGAAAACCTATAAATACAATTCCCATGAAAAGTGTGCTTTTCAAGCATCGTTCGATACGTAAGTTCCGTTCCACCCCGATTCCCGAGGACGTGCTGCACGAGATTCTCGAAGCGGCATCGCGTGCTTCGACATGCGGCAACATGCAGCTCTACTCGCTGGTCGTGACCCGCGACGCCGCTTTGCGCGGGAGGCTCGCCCCGTGCCACTTCAACCAGCCGATGGTGACGCAGGCTCCGTGCGTGGTGACGGTCTGCGCCGATGTGCACCGCTTCTCGATGTGGTGCCGGCAGCGCGATGCCGACCCTGCCTATGACAATTTCGCGTGGTTTCTCAATGCCGCGACCGATGCCCTGCTCGCCGCCCAGAACCTGTGCGTCGAGGCCGAACTGAAGGGGCTGGGCATTTGCTATCTCGGAACGACGATCTATACTGCCGGCGAGATCGCCGACATTCTGGAACTGCCCAAGGGCGTCATTCCGCTGACGACCGTCGTCGTGGGGTATCCCGACGAGTCGCCCGGGCTGACCGACCGCCTGCCGCTCGAAGGCGTGGTGCACTATGAGAAATATACCGACTATACGGCCGCCGAAATCGACGAGTTGTGGGCCGAGCGTGAAGAGTCGGAGCTCACCAAACGCCTCCTCGAGGAGAACGACCTGCCCAACCTGGCGCAGGTCTTCACGCAGCGCCGCTACGTCCGCAAGGACAACCTCGCGATTTCGAACTCCTATTTCGCGCTGTTGAAGGAAAAAGGGTTCTTTAACAACTGACGCTGGGGTGCGGGGGGCCTGTCGTATATTCGTTGCCGCCATGCTGGGCCTGATCTGCTCCGCATGCAGCGTCACACGCAAAATCCCCGAAGGTCAGTACCTGTTGCAGAAGGTGAAGATCGACGCCGACAAGTCGACGCCCCGCAAGGAGCGTATCACTGCGGCTGATTTCGAGAAATACGTGCGCCAGACCCCTAACAAACGTTTTCTGGGTACCAATTTCTATGTCTGGCTCTACGAGCAGGCCAATCCCGGCAAGCAGAACTGGTGGAACAACTGGAAGCGCCGGATCGGGCAGGAGCCCGTATTGCTGGACATGGGCCTGACGGAGCGGAGTGCCCAGAACCTGAAGATCTTTATGGATTCGAAGGGATTTCGCGCGTCGCAGGTGACCTTCGAGGTGGATACCACTTCGCGGCGCAAACGCGCCAGGGTCACCTACCGAACCCGGCAGGGCGAGCCTTACCGGATCGACTCCGTTTCCTATGAGTTCCGGGACAAGTTCCTCGAACAGATCATCCTTCCCGATACCGCCAATACGCTGCTCCGCAAGGGCGGCATCTTCGACATCACGGTACTCGACCGCGAGCGCGAGCGTATTGCGGCCTACCTCAAGGAGCGGGGGTATTACAACTTTACGGTCAACAACATCGAGTATGTGGCCGATACGCTGGGCGGCGGCCATAAGGTCGGGCTCGAACTGGTTGTCAAGCAGAACCTTACGGGATATGACGAGCGCGGCCTTCCGGTCATGGACAACAACATGGTCTACCGTATCGACCAGATCAACGTCTTCCCCAATTACGACCCTACGGTAGCCCGAACCGATTCGACCTTCCTGCAGCGGCTCGACACGCTCTATTACCGCGGCCTGAATATCGTCTACGAGAAACGCCCCAACCTGCGACCCGCGATCCTGCGGCAGGCGGTGCCGCTCTACCCGAACTATGTCTACAATTCGGCACAGGTGAACCGCGCGTATACCGACCTGATGTCGCTCGGGTATTTCAAGAGCGCCAAAATCGAATTCGAGGAGCAGCCCCAGAGTGCCGATGTCACCAACTATGTCTCCTTTATCGGAGCATCGGCCGATTCCACGCAGACCCGCTATACGCGGGAAGGGTACCTGAAATGCAATATCCTCTGTACCCCGACCCTGAAACAGAGTTTCAAGGTCGATCTGGAAGGAAGCACCACGTCGAGCTTCTACGGGCTGAAAGCCACCGTGGGCTACCAAAACCGCAATATTTTCCGGGGTGCCGAAGCATTCGACGTTTCGTTCACGGCCGGTTATGAGTTTATGAAGGCTCCCGATGCCAAGAAGAAGCGGGCTACGGAGTTCGGCATAACGACCGGGCTGACTTTCCCGCGTTTCCTGATGCCCTGGCGCACGCGGCGGTTCCGTTCGGTCAACCAGCCCAAGACCAAGGTCGAGTTGTCGGTCAATTTCCAGGATCGCCCCTATTACCGGCGCACGCTTTCCAGCGCGGGCATCACCTACCAGTGGACGAACGACCGTTACTCGGCGTTCTCGCTGCGGCCCATCGACATCAACGTGGTCGATGTCAACAACCTCGACGAATCGTTCCTGATGATAAACAAGACCGACTCTGCGGGGCACCAGGAACTCACTCCGAACAAGTACCTGCTCGAGAGTTTCCGGACGCAGTTCATCGGCGGGCTGACGTTCGGCTATTCGTACAACAACCAGCGCAAGAACCTTGGGGGCAATGCGACCAATATTCGGTTCAATTTCGAGACGGCGGGCAACCTGATCGACGCCGTAGACCGCCTGTTCTACGCACGTCCTAAAGACGGAAGCCCGGCCAAGATCTTCGGGATCGAATATTCACAGTATTTCCGTACCGACCTGAGCATCAGCCGCAAGATCATGCTGGGCGGCGCCACGGCACTCGTCGGCCGCATCTATGGCGGCGTGGCGATGGCTTACGGCAATTCGGCCTCCGTTCCGTTCGACCGCCAGTTCTATTGCGGCGGTAGCAACGGCATGCGCGGCTGGGCGCCCCGTACGCTGGGGCAGGGTTCGGTGCCCGACCCTCACAGCTCCTTCCCGATACAGACGGGCGATGTGAAGCTGGAGGCCAACCTCGAACTGCGTTTCCCGGTATGGGGCATGGTGCATGGCGCGACCTTCTTCGACCTGGGAAACATTTGGTATATCCGCCAGAGCTCCGACTACTCCGACGATGCGGTCTTTCATTTCGACAAGTTTTACAAGCAGTTGGGTTTCAATACGGGGATCGGCCTGCGGCTGGACATCAAGTTTGCGGTACTCCGCCTCGACTGGGGCGTGCAGCTCCATAATCCGAACAATCCCTCCGGCGAAAAGTGGATACACAACCTGCGCTGGAAAAATACGGCGCTCAATTTCGGCGTGGGGTATCCCTTCTGATCCCCGCCCTTTCCTTTTTTGCCGGCGGAGGATTACCCTCGGAGCCCGACGCATAAAGCCTCCCCGGCCGTATGGCCGGGGAGGCTTCGTTGTCTGCGGCAATGCCGTGCCGTCAGTTCTGTGCCTTGTACTGCGAAGGCGACATGCCCGTATTGCGTTTGAAGTAGCTGCCGAAGAACGATTGGTTCGGGAAATTGAGGTAGTAGGCGATCTCCTGAATGCTCATGGTGGAATATTTGAGCAGTGTCTTGGCCTCGATGATCACGTAGTTGTCGATCCACTCCGAAACCGACAGCCCGCTGATCCGTTTTATGAGCGTCGTGAGGTATTTGGGCGTGATGCAGAGTTGTCGGGCATAGAACCCCACGCTGCGTTCGGTGCGGTAGTGTTCGCCCAGCAGGTGCGTGAATTGCTTGAAATATTCTTCGGCCCGGTTGTGTATGGGATTCTGTACTTCGGGATGCTCCGAGAGGTAGTTGTAGAGGACGTCCCCGACCTTGTAGATCGTCGCGGCAATCAGCCCGTTGATAATATCGTACGTGAAATGGGTTTCTTTGCCCCGGGTTTCACGCTCGATCTGCGCGATGAAACTGCGTATCGAGTGGCTTTCCTCGTGCGTGAGCGTCAGGCAGGGGTTGGCTGCGAATTGCAGGAAAAGCTGGAGCAGGTTTTTTGTGTCGATGTTGATGCGTCGCAGGAAATCGGGTGATACGACGATTACGTCGGCCTTGAAATACTCCTCCGACTTGACCTGGAGGATATTCTTCGGGCTGAAGATGAAGATCGAATTTTTCTTCAGCCGATATTCGTGCAGGTTGAGCGATATGCTGGTTTCGCCTTCCGTGCCGACGCCGATGACGAAGGCGTCGATGCGGCACGGGAACCGGAAAATTTCCATACGGTTGTCACTGCTGGCCGTGAAGCACTCCCTTATCAGGCCCTGGCGGTTGTCCCCGGACATTTCGATGAGCTGCGACAGCGTGAATGAGTTGATCATAGTTTCTGTGTGTTTTCTGTTCATTTATCCCTTATAGTCGGGCTGAATATAGCAAAAAAACAGTAATTTAAGTTCATTATGTTCGATAATCGAACGAAATGAACAATATAGACTCCTTTCCGTATTTTTCCGGTTGTTTTGCCGGATATGGGCATGAAAAAAGTGCCGGGGAGCCGGCACTTTTTAAGTTTTTATTTTGAGTTTATTCGTCTTACCTTATTTTGCCGCAGGTGCTGCGGGAGCGGCGGGCGTAGCTGCCGGGGCGTCCGTGATCCCCAGTTCCTTCTTCACGGCTGGGGCGAGGTCGGTCAGCATGGCCTCGTCGAAATAGGCCAGCGACCCTGTCGAAGTGTCGAAGACTGCCAGGTAGCTGCCTGCGGTCGCAACCTTGTCGATAGCGGCCTTGGCCTTGTCGATGATCGGGGCCAGCAACTCGTTGTAACGCTTCTGGAGATCCTGCTGTGCGACCTGTTCGAAATCGTTGCGGCGCTGGATGAGATCATTCAGTTCCTTCTCTTTGAGCTGGCGCACGGCGTCCGACATGGTCGAGAAATTCTTGTTGAACTCCTGATACTTGTTGTTATATTCGACGACAATGTTCTCCATGCTCTCCTGAAGATCCTTACTGTAAGCTTCGATGTTGGTCTGCATCTCCTTCATTTCCGGCATCACCGAGATAACTTCCTGGGTGTTGATGCGCCCGAATTTCTGTGCGAAGAGCGATGTGGCGCCCATCACGAATACAACCGCAAGGGTTAGTTTGATTGTTTTTTTCATAAATTATCAGTTAATGTTTTGATGATTCTATTTTTTGAGGACGTCGATAACCTGCTGCGTACGATCCACACTGGGGTTCGAGTAGAGCAGCGTCGGGTTGTTGGCCGAATCGAGCACCACGTCGGCACCCACCTGTTTGGCATAGGCTTCGATCGCGGAAAAGACCTGTTTCTGGATCGGCTCGATCATTTCGACACGCTTTTTCATCAGTGTGCCGTCGTTGCCGAAGAGGGTTTCCTGATACTCCTGTGCCGCTTTTTCTTTGGCCAGGATGTCGTTTTCCCGGGCCTGGCGCGTCGCGGCCGTGAGCGAGGCTTTCTGGTTCATGTAATTGTTGTAGAGCGTCTCCACCTCTGCGAACTTCGCGTCAACCATATCCTGATATTGTTCGGCCAGTTTGTCCAGCGTGGAAAGCGCAGTGTTGTAGGCGTCGATGGACTTGAAGACCTTTTCGCTGTTTACGATTATGTAGTTCTGGGCAGCCAGTGTGCCAGCCGAGAGAACGAATGCCGCTATTAAAATCAGACGTTTCATAATCCTTTGTGTTTTAAGTTAATATTCAGCCGGTTTCCCGGAACGGTGCTATAAATATAACTATTTTCTTTCAAATTTATTGCCACACTGCGCTTTATTTGCGCTTCCCGTATATTGGCACGGATTATCGTGAGGGATTGCCCCTCTTCTGGCCGTCGTGCCGTGCCGCGGGTTAGAACTGCTGCCCCAGTACGAAGTGGAACTGGCTGCCGCTCTTCTTGGTCGAACCTGCCGGGGCGTCGAAACCGTAACCCCAGTCGATGCCCAGCATACCTACCACCGGCAGGTAGAGGCGGACGCCGAAACCGGCCGAACGCTTGATCTTGAAGGGCGAAAACTTCTTCCACGATTCGAACGCATTACCGCCTTCGAGGAAGCCCAGTACATAGATCTGCGACGAGGGTTTCAGGATGACCGGGTAGCGCAACTCGGCCGTGTATTTGTTGTAGCCGACCGAATAGTCGCTCGTGGGGTCGAGTGCGCCGTCTTCGTAACCGCGCATCGAGATGATGTCGATACCGTATATGTTATACCCCGACATACCGTCGCCGCCGACCTCGAAACGCTCGAATGGCGAAACCTTGTGTTTATTGTAGTTGCCCAGGTAACCCATCTCGGCCTTGAGCATCAGCACCAGGTTCGAGTTTTTCGTCAGCGCCTGGAACCACTGTGCCTTGAACTGCCATTTGTGGAACTCTACCCAGCGGTAACGCTCCTGGTTGGCCTTGTCGGCGGTCGTGCTGTTCGTGCTGTTGGCCAGTTGTTCGAGTTTCTTGTAATCCTTGCCGTCCCAGAGCGAATAGGGGGGCGTGAACTGCACCGAAGCACTGAATTCCGAACCGCGGCGCGGATAGATCGGCTGGTCGACCGAGTTGCGGGCGAATACGAGTTTGAGCGAAAGCAGGTTGGCTGCACCGTTGGTCATGCCGAACGTGTTCCAGTTCTTGAGCGAGAAACGTTCGTAGCTGGCCTCTCCGTAGAGCGTGAAGTAGGGATCGGGCCAGTTCAGACGCTTACCCAGTCCGGCTGCCACGCCGTACGTGCGGAAATACTGCGTACTCTTCTGCCATACGTAGTAGGCGTTGTTCTGCTCGGAGAAATGCGCCGAGATCGTGAACGAGTTGGGTTTCTTGCCGCCGAGCCACGGGTCGGTGAAACTCAGGGCGAAAGCTTTGTAATAGGTGCCGTTGGTCTGGGCCGATACCGACAGGCGCTGGTTCTGCCCCATCGGATAGGGGCGCCATGCACCCTTTTTGAAGAAGTTTTTGACCGAAAGGTTGTTGAGCGTGATGCCGACCGAACCTACGAACGTGCCGGAGCCCCAGCCGCCCGCGATGTTGAACTGGTCGGAAGCCTGCTCCTCGAGCGGCCAGTTGACGTTGACCAGCCGGTCGGATACCGGTTTGATGTCGGGCATGATCGTCTCGGGGTTGAAATGTCCCATCGAACCGAGCGTGCGGATGGTCTGCATCAGCAGCGAGCGGTCGTAGAGTTCGCCCGGGAAGGTGCGCAGCTCGCGGCGGATGACTTCGTCGTCGACGCGCTGGTTGCCCGTGATGCCCACCTCGTTGATCTGGAACTGCTTGCCCTCGAATACCTTGACCTCGATGTCGATCGAGTCCGGGCCGATGATCGTCTCGGCGGGTTCGATCTGCGACATCAGGTAACCGTTGTTCTGGTAGAGCGACGAGACGGACATCGCTTCGGGGTCGGTTTCCTTGCCGATGCCCAGTCGTTTGTGCATCGACTTTTTGTCGTAGGTGTCGCCCTTGCTCACGCCGAACATCTGCTGCAGGTCGTTGGTTTCGTAGACCGAGTTGCCCACCCACGATACGTTGCGGATGTAGTATTTGTTGCCTTCCGAGACTTCGAGGTCGATGCCCAGCCGCTTGTCATTGATCGGGTAGATCGAATCGCGCACGATCGTAGCGTTACGGTAACCGCGCGAGTTGTAGAAGTCGATCAGGAGGTCTTTGTCCTCTTCGTAATCGTTTTCGTTGAGCTTCGCCCCGCGGAAAATGTTGATGCTCTTCTGGTGGGTCTTCTTGAAGGTACGGCGCAGGCGCTTGTCCTTGAACTGTTCGTTGCCCGTGAAATTGATCTTGCCGATCTTGACCTTGTTCTTGCGGTCGATGAGGAACGTGACGTTCACCATCTGCGGGCGCAGCGTGTCGTTGGTGATGCGCACGTCCACCTCCGTATTGCGGAAGGCTTTTTCCGACCAGTAGGCCTTGATGAGCTTTTTGTTCTTGTCGATGATATAATCCGATAATTCGCTGCCCCGCTTGAGTTTGAGCTTCTCCAGCAGGTCTTTCTTCTTGCCCTTCGAGATGCCTTCGAAATCCCAGTTGTTGACACGGGGACGCTCCTTGAGAAAGACCTCCAGGTCGAGGCTGTCGCCCTCGATCTGGGCTCCGATCTTCACGTCCGAGAAGAACCGCTGGCTCCACAGGCGCGAAATGGCATTGGCGATGAAGTTGCTGGGCAGGTAGATCGAGTCGCCCGCGATCAGTCCCGCCGAGGATTTGAGGATGTCGGAATTGAGGTACTGCACACCGTGGATATTGATGTCGCGGATGTAGTAGAGCTTCTGGGCGCCATCCTGCCGCATCATGGGGGCGTTTTCCGGGAATGCGGGCTTCGACGAGGCCGCGGTGTCTGCAGGATTCTGTTCCTGGGCGAATATATTCGTGCAGCATAACGCGAAGGTCACGGCTGCCGTGAATATCTTACCGAAATAATTCATCTATTTTAATCTAATCTTTACTTCATCTATTTAACCAGCCCGAAACGTCGGTCGCGGCGGGCGTATTCCTCGATTGCCCGGTCGAACTCCTCTTCGGTGAAATCGGGCCACAGCACCTCCGGAAAATAAAGTTCGGCATAGGATGCCTGCCAGAGCAGGAAATTGCTCAACCTGCATTCGCCGCTCGTGCGGACGACCAGGTCGGGGTTCGGGTAGGGCGCCGTGTCGAGCGAAGCGCTGACCGTCCCCTCGGAGATCTCCCCCGGGGCGAGCTCTCCGGCTGCGACCCGTGCGGCGATGCGCTGCACGGCGCGCGTGATCTCGCTGCGCGACGAATAGTTGAGCGCAAGGATCAGCGTCAGCGTCTTGCCCCCGGCCGTCCGTTGCTCGGCCTCGCAGAGGTAGCGCTGCACCTTCTCCGAAAATCGTGTGCGGTCACCGATCATCCGGATCTCCACCCCCTGGCGGATCAGTTCCGGGGTCTCGTTGACCACGCTCTTGCAGAAAAGCTCCATCAGCGCGTCGACTTCCTGTGCGGGACGCCCCCAGTTTTCGGTCGAGAACGCATAGAGCGTCAGGTACCTGACGCCCCAGCGTGCCGCTGCGCGCAACGATGCCCGGACAGGCTCCACACCTGCAACATGGCCTTCGTAACGCTCCTTGCCGCGCAGCTCGGCCCAGCGGCCGTTGCCGTCCATGATGATAGCGACGTGTTGGGGTATGCGATTCTGCTCGCTCATATTAGGGCACAAATATAGGGAATTAAAATGAAAATCTACCTACTTTACTGAACAACTTTACACCGATTTAAGACAAGGGCTTCAACTGCGGATGTCGATGCCCCACATCATTTTATTCCGTAACGTGTCATAAAATGATATATTGTGCGGTACGGCCAGAAAAATCTTCTGATCGGCGCGTTTTATCGTGAAGGCCGCTTCCTGCCCGATGGCGTACACGCGGCTGTCGAGGGTGACGAATGCGTCGGAGCGCCGCGCGTCGACACGGAGCGTGATCGTGGCCGAGTCGGGGATGACCACGGGGCGCATCGTGAGGTTGTGCGGAGCCAGGGGGGAAATCACCAGGCAGGCGCATGTCGGGGCTACGACGGGGCCTCCAGCGCTGAGCGAGTAGGCCGTCGACCCAGTGGGGGTCGAGACGATCACGCCATCGCCGTGGTAGGTGGCCACCATCTGCTCGTCGACGTAGGTTTCGACCGAGATCATGCCTGCGCCGTGGCGCTGTACGGTGAATTCGTTGAGCGCCAGCGTGGTGTCGGGCTGCTCGGCGTAATCGCCCGTGACTTCGATCATCGAGCGGGCCTCGGTGGTGAGACGCCCCTCCGCGATCTCCTTGAAGATCAGGTTCAGGCCGGCGGACGGGGCGCTGGTCAGGAAGCCCAGATGCCCGGCGTTGATGCCCATGACGGGAATCGGTGCGCCGCAGAGACGGTGCACGCCTTCGAGCAGCGTGCCGTCGCCGCCGTAGCAGACCATCACCGAATTGGCAGGCTGTTTGCCCGTGCATTGTCCGTAGATCTTTTCCGGCGGAATGCGGATGCCCGTAAGCTCTTCGGCCAGAGGCGCGAACTCCTCGTTGACGGCGTAGTCGAATCCGAAAATGCGGAAGGCTTCGAACAGCTGGCAGATCTCCCCGGCGGTGTGAGGCAGCTGGCGGCGGGAAAAAAGTATGATTTTCATCGGCGGAGTTTCGAAAAAATAAGTAACTTTACCACGCCAAGACGATACAGGAAGCCGGTTCGTGCCTCGTCCGGATCGCCCGGCGCAACTTGGTTCAACATCGGGGACGGCGCAGTCCGCATTCCGGCTTCATCCGGCAGCGGCCGCAGACGGGTCCCGAATGCAAATATAGCGAATTTTATGACAAAGTTGAGTGTAAACATCAATAAGATTGCCGTGGTGCGCAATTCGCGCGGCGGAAATCTTCCCGACGTGGTCCGTGCGGCCCTCGATATCGAGCGTTTCGGCGCGGAAGGCATCACGGTCCATCCGCGTCCCGACGCCCGCCACATCCGCTACGAGGACGTGCGGAACCTGAAACGGGTCCTCGCCACCGAATTCAATATCGAGGGCAATCCGATTCCGAGCTTCGTCGATCTGGTGCTGGAGGTCGTGCCGACGCAGGTGACCCTCGTGCCCGACGCCCACGACGCCATTACGTCGAACGCCGGGTGGGACACGCTCGCCAACCGCGGATTCCTGACCGAAGTCACGGCGCGGTTCCATGAGAAAGGCATCCGGGTCTCGGTTTTCGTTGATCCCGATCCGGCGATGGTCGCCGGGGCGAAGGCCTGCGGCGCCGACCGCGTGGAGCTTTATACCGAGGCCTACGCCCGCGAATAC
>OGUL01001765.1_pt1 | contig 17008 bp, 13 predicted proteins | sample 1553651 | NCBI WGS metagenome assembly OGUL01 (sample SAMEA2580048, study PRJEB22360) | human gut metagenome | biome: human gut; feature: human-associated habitat; material: faeces | place: Denmark | collected 2008/2010
GCTCCTGCCGCTCGGCGCGGGTAAGCTGCGCCAAACCTGCCGTCGCCTGCTGCCGCTGAAGCCGTCCGGCTACCGAGCAGCCGAACAGGCTTCCGAGCGCTGCCGACAGCAGACCTATCTGCAATATCTTATTGCATATCTTCATGGCTAAAAGATATAAGAGAATGAGACTTCCAGTTTTGTCGGCGCCAGCGTCCAGCGTCGGTAACGGTAGATGTATTCATCCTCCCAGTCAGAGACGGTCGGGTCGCGGCGTGTGTCTTCGGTATGGAACAGCCCTATGCCGGCTTCGAGGGCGATATTCCATCGTTTCGAGAGCATCCACGCATATCCGTAGCTGACACCAAGACCGTAGGCATTGCCCTTATAGCGTTTTGTCCGGCTTCCGAGGTCGTAGTCGGCATAAGTGAGGTGCTGCCCGAGAAAGTGCCCGACGAAGGATTCGTAGAACCAGTAGCGGCCGCCGAGCTGTACGGCGTGGAAGTTCATCGAGAGGGATGCGGTATTCACCGGATTCCAATAGCCGGACAGCTCCAGCGACCAGTTGTCCGTCAGGGCCGTTTCGGCCCCGACGTTCAGCGTCGCGCTGCATGCCGCAAGGGCATTGGCCCTCACGGCGAAGATCTGCGCCGAAGCCCTGCGGGGCAGCCCCCACAAGGCCGCCGACAGCAGCAGGAACAGTATGATTCGTTGTTTGTTCATTGTTGAAAGTTAATTCGGTTTTATTCCCGGATGCAGCGCACCGGATTGGCGGCATAGCGGTAAAAATCCGTCGTATTGACGAACGGCGGGTAGTTGCTCGTATCGAATAGGATCGAGGTGCAGGCTACGTCATGGAACACGCCGGTCGAGTCTCTCCAATGAAGATAATACGGAGCGTTCGTGTAGAGCCTTCCGAGCGACCCGTTGCGGTCGTAACGTCCTTCGTAGAATGTTCCGCCCAAAGGTATCTTCGCTGTCTGCGTGCTGTTACAGCGGATTGTAATGTAATAAGGTGTCGATACGCCTATCCGCTCTATTTCCGCAAAATCCTCGGCACCGGGCACTTTCCATCCCGGAGGGCATGGATCGTAAATGGATTTATGGCTGGTGCGGCTGATATTGTTCTTCCCGGTCGTGACGTTGCCCCAGAGGTTCGGGTGGTGGTCGTAGAGCCAGTCGGCGACCGACGTCCACTCTTCCCAATCCTCGTAAAATACACCGTCCATATAGGTCGTTGGATGCGCTGTGGCCCATTCGAGGGTCATCACGTCGTAAGGCGATTCGGTTCCGGAGGTTCGGGGATTGCTTTCAGCATACTCGAATCCCGGAGCATAGACGGTCGGAGCCTGCGTGTAGGCGTCCGTGGCCAGCGCCGGATACGGGAACGGATCTTTGCGGCCCCACTGGTAATAGAGTCCTTTGGCAGCGGCCTGCGTGCAGTCCGTAGCCAGGGCCCCGAGGTTGCGATCCATAAAGACGGCTCCCGAAGCATAGGTCTGGGCCGTGGCCTCGATATCGTAATCCACCGACCAGATGTGCCACGACCATATGCATACCCCGCGGCTGTCGAGAAGTCCGATTACGGCATTGCCATAGGTCATGCCGGTTCGGAAGACGATACGTCCGTTGCCGGTCAGCTCCGCGCTTTCGACGATCGCGCCACGGATCGTGCCCGTTTCCCAGAGGACTTTCGCCTCGGCTCCCGCAAGTCTCTTCGGGACGATATTCGTCGTTGCACGGCCGTTGCCCATCGTCGTAGCGTCGAACGAATAGGAGGTATTCAATTCCGGCGCGATATAGCAGTTGGCCGTGCCCCCGTCGTCGAGCGGCCGGGTATTGACCGTGAATTTCGGGAAGATCGCGGCTTCGGGCGAGGTCGGAACATAGGCATACGAGGCCGATATCGAAAGCCGTGTCTTGTAGTCGGCTGCCGAATACCATCCCTCGAAGCGGTATCCGGCTTCGGGCAGGGCTGTCAGCGTGCATCCCTTTTCATGGCACAGGACGACCCGGTCGTGCGTCAGGGAAGAAGTTTCAGCGTCATACAACGCTCCGGCGACGGTTACCGTACCGTTTCCGTTTTCAGCCGTCGCGGGGTGAATATATACGTCGAGACGGTTGGCGAAGCGGTGTCTGATGTCGAACGACTGTGCAAATCCCGCATCATCCTCGACCGTGACGGTATAGACCACCTGCGAATTGACTGTCGTATAGATTCCCGGAGCGTAGTTCACGCCGAAGACATTGGGGCCGGGCTGTTCCGGAAGCGTAAGGTCGCGGCCTTCGCCTACGGGAGAGCCGTTCAGACAGAACGCTCCGGCGTTGCCCTGCGCGACACCGATACGTCCCCGAAGCGTCAGGGGTGCGGGACTCCCGTCGATCTCCACGGCAAGCATCTGCAACGGATTGTAGGTGCAATATCCGCCGACCGAGTTTTCTTCGTAGGTGTCATGGACATTGACGGCATAGCAGCTAATGCGGGTATCGACCTCGCTGTCGCCCAAGATCGAGATATTGAGCCGGTAATGCGCGTTGGCCCGGACATTGAAATCCGAGGTGTTGTTTCCTCCGAGGTAAATATAATAAGCCAATATTTTCGACCCGCGCACGGCGCGGATCAGCAGATACGAGGCATTCGCAGGGGCATTCTCCGGGTGCTTCTGCCGTTGGTCGGTAATGGCCGCCACCATGCCCTGCATATTGGGTAACAGATAGCAGTCGTCTGCGGCCTGTTGTCCGGAAAGTCCCACCTCCGGACAATCCGTATAGTCGTCGGGAGCATCCGACGGTGCGGCCGCCATATCGAACACGGATACAGAACGCGGTACCGAGAACAGTTGCACGGAGCGCAGTTCGATGTCGGCAACGGCCGGAGTAACGGTAATGTTATAGGAGATTTTCGACACGCAGCGTTGTACTTCGACGGCAAGCAGCGTCAGCATCCCGTCTGCCGAGGGAATTATCGTTATATCGCCCTCATAGGCCATAGGCAATACGTCGTACTTGTCGGCGTGTGTAACGGTAAGATTGTCGCCCAGATCGCGGCCCAGATTGGCGGCAATGCACATCCGATAGTCGCCCGGCAGGCATTCGAAACGCAGCGTCGCAGAGGTCTGGTAACGGTGCAGGACAACATTGCCGTTATCGTCGTAAAGGTAGAGGTTCAGGTCGCGGATGGCCGTTTCATCCGCAGAGCGGGTTACGGAGGACATTCTTTCGGGCCGTACCGTCAGGCTGACAAAGACACCGCGGGGATTTGTACACTCTGTCCTGTCCTCGGCGATACAACTCCACAGCAACAGGATGGCAGCGAGTATCAACAGATATTTTTTCATAGTCGGAAAAATCTGAAAAAGGGATTGAAAAAAGCTCCCGCCCGCGAGGGACGGGAGCTGCCAAAACAAGAGGGCTATGCCCCCAGCTCGACGTTCTGCGTCACGGGCGTCTCCCAATCGGCGACGGTGACCGATACGGCGCACTCCTGACCTACAAGGCCCGTGATATTGGCCGCGACACGGTAGTAGCCGTTTCGGAGAATCTCGCCCGCGGCCTTACCCGTCAACTCGACCGAATAGGTCACCTCCGAGCGGTCGTCCGTAGTCGAGGTGCTGCCGTCCGAATCGTATGTGGCGTTAATTTCCAGCAGAACGCGGCTGCCCGCGGGCAAAGCTCCATTCTCGAAACAGTAGAACAGCGCATTGCATTTTCCCGAAGCCGTGGCGGGAGTCTGCGTGTGGCTGAAGGTCATGGCCCCGGGTGTCGGCGTTCCGGCCACGACGAGCGACTGCGAGGCGGCTTTGGAGAGTTTTACCGAGTTGATGGTAAGCGTTCCGGCATATTTGTCGGCGAACGACGGGGCGATGGTCGTCTGAAGGGCTACTTTAGCGACAGTGCGTTTGAGCGTGATGCCGACATTGGTCGTGGAGTTCACGGCCCCGACGGTCTGCGATTTCATGCCCGACATCACGAAGCCGCCCGAACGCTTGGCTGCGGTGGACACCTCGGCAAAGGTGCCGTTATAGTCGGCGGCCGACTTCTCCACAAGGGCCGTCCGGGTCTTAGCCGACGAGGCGTCGTAGTTCGCTATGGCGTAGAATGAACAGGGGGTGCTGGCAAGAGATTTAGGTAGGGAGAATGTCGCCGATTTCGCGGCCAGTTCGCTGGATGTTAAATCCCGGCGAATAACGAAGTTGTCGGCATTATCGAAGACGAAAATCGACAGTGACGACAACGAAGACTCTCATGCCTCGGCCGAGGCTGTCGAATCGAAGAAGGAGCGGGTGTCGGCGGCATCATCGGTAAGCGTAAGTGCGATACGTGCCCCATCGGTGAAAGAATTGGGGGAAGGTACGACTTCGGTCTCCTTGTTGCAGGAAACGGATGCGGCAGCGAAGACTGCAACGGCTAAAAGGATGTTTTTCATGTTATTTGGATTTTGAATGCAGCGATGCACTATGCGTCGCTTTCTGCTGCAAATGTATAATACAAAATCACTGAAAAGTACACTTTTCCGGATGCCTCTCGGGAAAAATCAAAAAGTTTTTTGTAAAGTATGAAAATATAATCAACTGAAAAATAAACTGTTGAAATTTTGCAAACGGAGAAAAACTTTCTGATTTTCTCGTCCTTGACAGGTCTCCGCTCTCTCTATCGCAGGTGTCTTTCGACGACTTGCTCATAGGCTTTTTTCAATTTATCCAGAAAAGGTGTGACCGCCGTGCTGCGGTCAAGCATCCTGGTTTTCTTGACATAGACATCGTTGATCGTGATATGGAATGTAGAAGACAAGGCACGGACGATCTCGATGAAACGCGCCTTGCGGTTGCCGTACATGATAATCCCGTTTTTATGAAGGGCAACGGCAAGCTCCAGCAGCTCTTGCTGCGTCCCTGTCCACAGCAACTCGCCGTCCTGATAGGATAAAGGGAACGAATAGTCTTGGTTCGAGCTATATTTCGTACTATTGCTGACGATATTGATTTCGCAATCCAGAATATACATGATTTTATAGATGAACGTCGTCCTTAAAACATTGTTCGAATATCGATTAAACGATGGATGGGACAATACGTCGAATTCAACCCGGCTGTAATACAGTATTCTCAAAATATCATCCCGGTTATCGAAATTAGCAACCATCTCGGTCATCGTCCCGATAAACTCTTCGTATGCATGGGCTAATTCCGACGGATTCGATTCATTTTGAGTTAGCAACGCGTATATACGGGTATGAATAAGCGTTTTCATAAGACAGATCTCCGTATTGCAGAATCATGTGTATTTTTCGTATTCACAAAGTATCTGTTGGATAATTTTTCTTATCTTTGCAAAACAGCGAATAGCTGTCGAATCCTGTCATCGACACCTGAAAATGCTACCAAGACAAGATGGACGGGATGATAGGAGAATCGTGCAAAAACAGCACGGGCTCTCCTATCTGTTCATCGGGTTGTAGCATTCCTCAGGTGTCAATAGGTTGAGTCCGTGCTTATTTTATACTATCTCAACTTATTATTGTACCAACTAAATATAATTTGAATACGAATTCATCAATTCGTGCGTTATTAAATAAATACTATCACAAACCGGCCACGGAGAGTTTTTAAATTGAAAGGTCACTTACGGGTATATATCGACTCGAATCGGTCAATGTATTTGCGGTAGTTTTTGTTTCCCCATTCGTCTTTCGGATGGGGGAACGTTTTCATATCCCTTCATCAGTTAAAATAACCCGCACACCTGTTTGCGGATGTGCGGGTCTGGAATCGGTCACTTTCGGGTATATAACGAATCCGAATCGGTCAATGCAAACACATCGCTATCATGTTATTCCACTTCGTCCATGTTGATCTCATACCCCGACGATACAAAAGTCCAGTCTTGAGGGCGATCGCCGTTCTCACAGGTAACGGTCAGACCGTAAAGCCCGCTTGCCGTAGCGTTGAATCCGTTAAGCGGATTAACGTTGCTGCTGCGACGCAGGTTGAAGAACATGAATGCGCCGTAGCCCTGGGCTTTGGCACGCTTGGCCAGCGAATTCAGCGTCGCTGCGTTGGGAGCAGAGCCGAGATTCGTCGATACCGGCGACCAGCGGGTTTTGTCCACCAGACCGGATGTCATGAAGCTCGAACCGAAATAGCCATGATACGCATAGTCGATGCAGGCTTTAGCCTCGCTGTTCAGCGTGTTGGTATACCCCCAGTCGAAAACGGTGATGAGTTTGTCGGCCGGCATCAGCGCGTGGAGTTTGGTGATGATTTCGCTGTACGAAGTAGAATTGGTAGACGAATAATTAGCATACTCATCATCGAATCCGATTCCGTCCAGACCGTATTTTTCCACAGCATGGGCCAGGATCTTGGCGAACTGTGTGGTCTGGGTATCGTTCATGTTGGCGACACCGATGCCCTGCCAGTCGCCCAGCACGGTCAGCAGCACCTTGATGCCCTTGTCCTGCAACGGTTTCACGTAAGTCTGATAACCGCCGTTTTCGAGCAGGTTGGTCATCTTGTCATTCAGGAAGAGCGTAGGCTCTACCACTCCGTTCACCGTCCGCTTGTGGATGTTCGAGGCAAACAGCTCCACGATACCGGCAAAGGGTTTGCCGTTGGAGAGCATGTAATCTCCGGCATTGAGCGGGTTGGTGTCGTTGGTCTCGACATAGATGGCCACCACGGGCGTATCGCCGTAAGCACGGGTTTGGGGAACTGTGCCCTGATCCATCGTCGGCTCCTCGGCCTGCTGGCACGAGAACATCATCGTAGTACCCAAGAAAAGGGCTGCAAAAATTTCAAAATAACGTTTCATAGTCGTTTTTAGTTTTAAAGGATCAATAACTGGTTAATCGGTTTGTTTTGGTTTTTGTTTTTTCTGTCATTCAATGAGTTTTAAGGGTTAAAGAATATGTCGTTTAGACCGAAATAGGCATGCCTGTAAGTTTACCAGTCTTTTAACCATTTGTTATATCCTGTACCACCATTCGGGAGTTTGCCCAAAAGAGATGTATCGAATGAATATTCATTATCGCTCATAATGGAGGGGCCCCAAGGTGTATCCTCGATCATCCAAGCGCCATCGTCGGCAAAATACGTATATCCAACCTGAATGCTGCTAGCCCAAGTGCTTTCGAAATTATCCTGAAGAAGCGTCCGCAGACTTTCAAAAACCAGAATATTGCTCTGCTTGTTTCCTGCCTGACGCCAGAAGAAAATATCGGTGAAATAGTCATTTATAGTGTTCGGGCCCTGCGGATACCACGGAATATTGATACATCCGTATTTCGCAGGATCGAGGCCGGCAATAGGCTTGCGGGGATGATCCGTCGAGACATATTGCTGCCCCTGATGCCAGGGATCGACAATCTGAACATTTTTCTCATTGTCCAGATACCCAGACCATGCGTAATCGAGGTATTGCCCGACTTCGATGCCTCCGGTCGCCCCGGTATCCCAGAAATACTCGGTGGGGGCTTCGTAATCGGTCAGCGTCACCAGTTTGTCATTGCCGAGCGCTTCCCGCATCGCTTTGATGAGTTTCGGATAGGAGGTCGTGTTCATGGCGGGCATTCCCTCCTTGCCGTAGGCGGCATTGCGATCCCAGAAATTCACACCGTCGAGTGCGTATTCCGTGATAACGGTCTTCACCTGGGCTACGAAATCGACAATCTGGGCGTCGGTCAGATTGCAGAATCCGAGCCCTGTTCCGCCACCTTCCAGACAAATGCAGACCTTACGGCCTTTATCCTGCAAGGGCCTGATATATTTGTCGATATGGTCGAGGACATAGCGCATGTCGTTTCCGAGATTCAACAGGGCGCGTCCCGTCTCCGCATCGTAATCCAATACCACCTTGTTCAAATTGACAATGTTACCGATCGTCCGCAAGCCGTCTTCCCGCTCGCTCCACGCATTTTCCCACGTATTGGCATCGAGCTTGGACATGAGGTATTCATCCACCAACAACGGCTGGTATTTTTCCGTGTCGAGATAGAATACGGCAAATACCTGGTCGGCATTGAGCTTGTACTCCCCGAGTTGTCGTGCGCGAATTGAAATGAGATAATTGATTGTCTGATGCTCCTCGGTTCCGGCCTCTTCAGCCACCGTCAGCGGCAGATAATATTCGCCCGGAGCCAGATTCTCGGCCATGAAGCGGATACGTTTAAGTGCAGAACGCTGATTTTCTGCCGAGAGCGAAAGCGTTTTGCCGTCAGGAAAATCATAATTGCCTTCGGGCAGCAACGTTCGCTGCTCGTCGTTCGCCTCGTTCCACCCATCGAGCAGCGAACCGTCGATCCATGCGTCGAGGGATAATTCCGAAGCCGGCGCTTTTGAAAACTGGTAATAGAAGTTGGAAGTTACGAACCCGGATCCTTCCGTCATCCGAATACGAACCTTGTCGTCGGACATACTGCTGCTACGCAACCTTCCATAGATATTCTCCAACGGTTCCTTGTCGGGAAGTTTCCCGCCATGCTGCTCTACGGTGTCGGCGTCGCAGGCCATAAGGCCTGCGAGTGCCGCCGTACAGAGAAGCGTCGCAATTCCCGTTTGCAAACTAAAAATCGTCTTCATAATCACTCGTTGTTTTCGTTAAGTTTCGGAATCTCGATGCCCTGCGGCCAGATAATATCGTACTTGGCTACGCCGTCATTGCGGTACATCGAATAGTCCTTGACCGTATTGCCCGAGGCATCGTTGCACTTCCAATAGCCAAGAAGCGTCGGATCGTCCTGCGGGTTTTGAATTTCGTACATATTGTCCCAGATCTGTTCGGGCGTACGGGCCACCGACCAGACACGTGCTTCGGCGATCTTGCCGTTCAGAGGACGGTAATCGTCGTAGGAGCGGCCGAGGAAGAACTGGTAAGCCTCGCCCAGCTTGTTGTAACCCGTGTCGTCGGTCTCGTACTGCGGTTTTTCGTTGTCGGGAGCCGTATTCCACAGGTCGTAGAGCGCCCGCATGGCCAGATTGATCTGGTTCTTCTTGCTCTGCGCCGAGATGCCGACATCGGTCGCTTCGCTCTGAATCTGGCCATCGACATAGATGCGTGCGGTACGCGCCGCTTGGTCATATGTGCAGGCGACATGGTACCAGCGCCCCTTTTCGAGGTTCTTCGTCGCATCGCGCCCGGGAATCTTCCCGAAGGACGAGCCGGCACCCGATCCGTCGAACTGCAACTGCTGACGCTCGAAATTCGTGTCGCCGATACGCAGCAGCAGATACTGCTCGACACCCATGATGGACGAGATGTTGACGGGGCTGCCCGTAGCGTTGCTCGTCGCAAAATCGTCGAGGTAGATAAGGGCCTCGTAGGTCACGGCCGTCAGACCGTTCCAAGCCTTGCTGCTTTCCGAATACTTGTCGAGGGTCGGGAACTCGATCCAGTTGTCGGTGAGCTGCGCTGCGACGGTGATGGCCGAGGATCGTTTCACGACATAATAGGCGACGTCGGAACCGTGAAGCACGTCCATCGAGGCATGGCCGATGCGCACGGGGACGAGATAGGTTTCGTCGATAGGAAGCGCTCCCGTCTGTTCCTCGCCTTGGCCCATCAGCTCCTTGAATTGCAGGGTCACGACATCCGAGGTTGTTTTTCCCGCGGCGATCGTGACACTCTCGGCCGACAGCTTATAGTATTTGGCATCGAGCATCGTCCACTCCGTACCGTAGCGGGCGTTGTACGTCCCGACGAGCGACGGGTCGACCGTGAGCGTCACCGCCACATCCTGTCCCGCAGGATAGGTCAGCTCCGCCTGCAAGGCGCAGTCGTAAGTCGGTTTATTGTTGCCGAAGGTCGTAAGCTGCACCTCGTTCGTTTCCGCGACGTCGAGATAAACGGCGTTTCCGAACTTGTGGTCGTCGGCCTCATAATTATCGCAGGCCGCGAAAAACACGAGCCCCGCGACGGCTGCAATCAGATATTTTCCGTATTTTTTCATGGCGTTCACTATTTAGCGGGATTTAACGTCTGGATCGCCCCACGGATCGTCTGGTAGTTCATCTCCGCATGATAGTAATCTCCGGAAATGTTGTAAGCTGCCAGACCGCCCAGCGGGCCGAATTCGATGACGCGGCGCGACATCTCATCGACGGCCGCGAACTCCGTGCGATCCTCATCCAGCAGGGGTGCGCTGATCTCGGCCGCCAGCAGCAGCTTCTCCGGCGCGATACCGGCATACCCCGTGGCATTCAGCACCTGGAGCTTCACCTCCTGCACATTTTCGAGTTTCTCCGTATCGAGGGCAATAAAATCGACCTTGGGACGGTCGGCGGCAGCCAGCGACAGCGGGTTGCCCTCGAAGACGAGGAGCTGGCCCTCGGATTTCGCCGCAGCGAATTTCTCGACGATGCGGGCTGTGGCATCCGTCGCCAGCGGGTTGGTCGTAAACGAGTAGCCGTCCATGCCGTTGGCGGCGACGGCGGCGACAACCCGATCCAGATAGGCATCGAGCGCCTGCATATCGACGAACTCTTCCGCGCGTGCGGCATAATCGACCTGATAAAGTACTTTCGTCCCCTTCTCGCGCATGACGTCCATATCCTCGGCGTCGAACTTCGAGAAGTTATCGGCGTTGGTCAGCGTCACGATGTCCAGCGAATCCGGGAGGCAGCGCATGAAATCCTGCTCACTCGATGCTTTCTCGGGCGAGTTGTGCAGACGGGCATAAACAATGAAATGTTCTGACTGTTTATAGGCCCTCAGCGCCGCGGTGTATTCGGCCCATAGTGCCGGATCCTGCTCCCAGGGCTTTTCCACCTTGCTGTCCACCGTTTCCATCTCCGTCCAGTCGTTGCAGGCCGCAAACGTTGCGACGGCAGCGCAAAAAGCGAGGAAACGTATCATTCGGTTTGGTTTCATATTCATAGCGATTACTTGTTATACGGTTTGCAATCCCACCATACGCGGGTTCCCATGACGTCGCCCGAACGGTCGCCGTTCTGTTGCTCTGCACCGAGCGTTTGAATGGCCGCCTGAAGGTTGGCGTTGTTCTGCTGGTACTCCTCGACAGGGTAAGGCAGACGGCGTGCGCCCTGTTCCACATTGACGGAACCTCCCGATTTGTCGGTAGGTACAGGCAGCAGTTTCGGATACCCCGTACGGCGGTGTTCCGACCATGCTTCGACTCCCAACGGGAAGATAGCGATCCATTTCTGCACGATGATGCGTTCGAGGTTGCGCTCCTGAACGGCCTCCGTATCGCTGCCGTCCGTCGCCGTTTCCCACGGAACGGTGATTTCGCTCCGGGCAGATGCGCTGTAGTTGCCCAGCGGATCGGTATAGGGTGCAGGCTTCTTCGTGGCGTCGACCAAATAGGCGTCGGCCCCCGATGCTCCCCGCTCCTCGAACGAAAGTCGGACAGCCTGCTCATAGAGCGTCTTCGCCGTCTCGGCCGATCCCCAGCGCAGTTCGTACTCTGCATGCAGGAAGGTCGCTTCCGCGGCATTGAACCATAAATAGGGCGTATCGCTCGCAACGATCATATTCGAATACTTCGACATGGCCGTCGATTTTCCCGCCACGTCGATGCCGATGCGGATACCCACGTAGTCGTCTACGTCGTTGGGCAGGAACATCTTCTCCATACGCGGGTCTTTGTAGCCGTTCATGTAGCAGAGGATGTCGGCTCCGACACGGTGGTCGCCCCAGTCGTTGTAGATGAGCGTCGTGCGGTTCTCCGCGGCGTGCATCGCCGCATTGTCGGCATTAGCCTCGATAACACCCCCGGCAATAGCCTCGGCGGCCTTCGCACGGGCGACGTCGGACTTCACATACGACAAACGCATGGCCATGCGCAACTTGAGCGAATTGGCATATTTGAGCCACTGCGCGATATTGCCGTAGTAGACGCCGTCGTAGCGGCTCCACGCTTCGGCCGGGAGCGTCGTGTTGCGGCCCAGTATCTCGATAGCCTCGTCCAGCTCCTCGAACATCTTCGTATAGACCGCCTCCTGCGAATCGTACTCCACATAGACCGACTCGTTGCTCTCCAGCTTCGAATAGGGAATCGGACCGTAGGAGTCCGTCACACGGTGCATGATGGCCACTCGCAACAGGCGGGCGAAAGCGATGGCCACTTCGTCTTCCGTGCCGTTGACGATGCCCTTATAGGGGGTATAGGTCTCGGTGATGACGTTGGCGAAAGGCCATTTGCGCCAGTCGGCCGAGGGATTATAGGTCTCGAACTTGGTCTGCCATGTATCGACCGTAGCACCGATGTAACCGCCGAACGGCCCGCCCGAAAGCGATTCGTTGAACTGGTACATATGCTCCTGCACCGGAATCACAAGACTTTGAAGAGCTTTGAACTTCGTTCCGGTCTTATAATTCAGGGCATCCATCTGGTCGTCCGTAACCTGATTGGGATTGCGGTTGATGTCTTCGAAATCGCCGGTGCAGGCTGCCAATCCGAACAGCGCCAGTGAAAGCAGCACCGACTGCCATCTGTTATTCATCTTTTTCATGGTTGCTGCGCTTTAGAATTGGAATTTGACATTGAAACCGAGGTTGCGCATCGAGGGCATCATGAAGTAGTCGATACCCTGATAGTTCAGCCCCGTCGAAGCGACGGCTTCGGGGTCGAACGGCGCTTTGCAGTAAATCATCCACAGATTGCGCCCTACGAACGACACGGTAAGCCCCAGCTTATTGCGGAACCACTTGCGCGGGAAAGTGTAACCCAGCGACAACTCCTGCAAGCGGACATTCGTCGCCGAATAGAGATAATACTGCGGCAAACCCGACTGCGAGCCGATCGCCTGATACCATTTCTGGGCATCGACCATCTCACGGCCGTTGATCAAAACACCGCCCGCATCGCGCGCCGCGGCCGAAGCCTCCGAGACGCCGTACAGGTCGAGGTTGGCCTGCGTCGCCGAATAGCAGACACCGCCCAGACGGGCCGTAAACAGCACGCCGAGGTTAATACCCTTATAGCTGAAGTCATTGCGCCATGCGAGGTTGTGGTTAGGGAAAACCGATCCGAGATAGATGTCCTCGCCTTCGTCGGTCATCAGCAGGTTGCCGTTCTTGTCCACCTCGACATAACCGTTGTCGTTGAAGCGAAGGTTGGACGTCGTGTAAAGGTCGCCCAGCGTACCGCCTTCCTTGAGGATGTACTTCGCCTTACCCAGCCCCTTGATGTCCAACTTGGTAAGATTCAACGCTTCGCCCGTAACCGGGTTCACGGCATTGGCTGCCAGTTCGATGATCTCGTTCTTGTTCCATGAGTAGGTGAAGTTCGTCGTCCAGCGGAAATTCCGCCACTGATTGTCATACCCGAGCGACAGCTCGACACCTGTATTGCGAACGTGTCCGGTTTGCAGGTAGATGGTCGTATAGGACGACGAGGGCGGAAGTGACGGGTCGAAGGTCTGGTTTTTCGTGTCGGCCTGATACCACGAAGCCGAAAGGTTGATATGCTGCCACAGACGGGCATCCAGACCGACCTCATAGGTAATGGTACGCTCCGGCTTCAGGTCGCCGATCGGATAGTGCGTCTTGTCCTTCCACACTTTGTTCGTAGCGTCGTATTCGTAGGTCGGAACCGTCAGGTGACGCGGGAAAGGCATACCTACCGAGGCGATCGAACCGCGGATCTTCAGATAGCTGAACGTCTTGCCCAGATCCCATGTCGAAGAAGGCACCCAAGACAGGCCTACTGACGGATAGAAGAACGACGACTCGGGCGAATTGGCCAGTTGCGAAGCCCAGTCGTTACGCCCCGTCACCGTGAGGTAAAGCAGCTGTTTCCAACCTACTTCGACCGAGGCGAAAATCGACTGCGTCTGGTCGTGCCAGCCGACCTTTTCGGCACGTTTTTTCGTGTCATCCAGATCGAAAACATTGAATATGTTGGGAAGTCCGTTCTCCTGAATCGGCCCACGGTATGACAACTCATCGGTCTTGATATTGTTGATCGAGGTGCCGATATTCGCGTTCAGAGACCAATCCTCGCCGAAAGTCTTGTTAATGTTTACCATCAGATCGGCGTAGGTCTGCGTGTCGTAAGCACGGGCTTCGGTATAGTGGCCGTTTTTGCCGCCTTCCGTAATCGTGGTGTTCGACGAGGCATAGAGTTTTTGCGTGTAGAGCGAATTCGAATTATCAATGCGGACACGTCCGGCAACATTAAGCCACGGAAGAATGTCGTAGCTGGCCGAGAACGACAGCATATAACGCTTCTTGTCCGTATTGCGCAGGTTGCGGTAGTTGATCCAGTAGGGATTCTGCATGCGCAAATCACCGCCTTCCATATCCGCACTCCAGAATTGCTCCATGAGTTTCGTCCCTTCGTTGTAACGCTCGAAGCGACGGTAAAGGTCGAAATTCTCACCCCGCGGGAACAGGTAGGCCGGAACCAGCGGGTTCGAATAGACTCCCTGATTGGTCATGTTCTGGTCTTTCTGATAGATGTAGCTGGCGCTCGCATCGAGCTTGAGCCGGTCTTTCAGAAAGTACGAAGTATTGCGGAACGTGAAGTTGTAACGGTCGTATTCGTTATTGGGGATAATGCCGTCCGAATTGACCGAAGCAGCCGAAAAATAGGTCTGGTTCTTGTCCGTACCGCCAGAAACCGTAACAGCATTCGTATAAACGTGTCCCGTCTCGAAATAATCGTCCGGAGTATAACCGTAACGGGCTTCAGGGCGTAATTTCTCGCCCCAACTGTAAATGCTCGAGCCGCTGCGCTGGCCGTTCAAACCCGTACCGTAGCGATTCTGAAATTCCGGCTGGATGAAAGGTGCGAGAAATTCGATATTACTCGAAAACGTAGCTTTCAGAGTCCCGGCTTGGCCTTTTTTCGTCGTAATCATCACAGCGCCGTTCGCGGCTTCCGAACCGTAGAGCGCGGCCGCGGCAGCACCCGTCAGCACCGACATCGACTCAATATCCTCGGGGTTGAGGTCTGCGATGGATTCCGTAGCACCGCGCGAATCGAACTCCGTACCGCCACCACCACCGAAGTTGTACATCGGAATGCCGTCGATAACGTAAAGGGCGTTCGAAGACTGCGAAATGGACTTGTTGCCGCGCAGTACGACCTTCGAGGCACCGCCGACACCTGACGATGAGGCGTTGATCGTGACACCGGCCACTTTACCCGTCAACGAGTTGATGAAGTTGGCATCCTTGACGGTTGTGATGTCTTCGGCCTTGATCTGCTGAACATTGTAGGCTACGGCCTTTTCCGAACGCTTAATACCAAGAGCAGTGACCACGACCTGCTCGATCTCGGACGCAGCCTCTTCGAGTGTGATTTCGAAAGAAGTCCGGCTGCCCACGACAATAGACACAGGAGTATAACCAATAAAACTGATTTCCAGCTGTCTGTCTGCTGCGGGGGGGGGTACCTGAAGCGCAAACGCACCATCGGCGTCGGAGCTGACGCCTATTGTAGTTCCTTGAACAAGGATACTGGCTCCGACGATCGGATTACCTTTTGCATCCCTGATTTTTCCGGTCACGGAAACCGGATTCCCCGCATCGTTCTTTTTGGTCAAGATAATGTAGGATTCATCGATCCGGTAAGCGATTTCCGTGCCGGCGAACAGTTGTGCCAACACATCCTGGATCGTTTTTTGGACAGCGTTGATACTGACCTTGTTTTTGGTATCGACGCCTTTGTTGATAAACAAGTAACGGGTTTGATTTTCAATCTCTTTTATAACCTGCGAAATAGGGACGTTTTCCATCTTAATGGAAATTCGGGCATTCTGTGCAGATGCAGCGAATACGTTCCCAAGCAAAGAGATTGTGAGTACGAACCCAAACAGTCTTCGAAACTTGTTGAAGAATACTGTTTTATTCATATCTTTGCGAAGTTTTAGATAATAGGTTAATTAGTGTCTCAAAAAAGCTCGATTCAATCTATTATCCGGCCTGCGGATCTCTACCTCCGCAGGCTTTTTCATTGAACAAGCTATGAACGATGTTGGTTACGTTTTCATAGGCAATCATTTTAGGCGTTAAACAATCAGGCTTTCACATCAATAGATCGTCACTACGTTTGTTTCCGAATTTTTCTTGTAAGAAAAGTCCGCGGTATACTGCAAAATGTGAAGGGCTTTGTCAATGCCGTCGTTCACACGAATTTTACCACTGACGTTTCTGATGTTCGGAAGTTTCTCAAGGGAGATGTCGATCTTCACGTCGAATGCCCGCTCGAATTTCTCCATCAGTTCATCGAAAGGCAGACCCGAAATGTTGATAAGACCTTCCGTCCAGCACAATATTTCCGGATCGGTTATCGGTTCGATGAAAAGATGACCGTTCGAGAGATTAGCAATATCGTTAGGTTTCAGTATAATGTCTTTTTGCGTGGGATCGAGCCGGTTTGTAATTTGCACCCGACCTTGGAGCAATGCAGTCGAAAAGCGTTGGTGGCGCTCATCGGCCACAACGTTGAATTTCGTACCCAACACCCGAATATCGGATGCGAAAGTTTCTACAACGAACGGACACCTCTCGTCATGTTCGACATCGAATACCGCCTCGCCGGAAAGCTTTACTCTGCGGAGATTCTTTTTGAATACGGATGGATATTCGATCTTTGCTCCGGAATTGAGCTGAACGCTCGAACCGTCCGGAAGCGTGAACTTCAAGCGTTGGCCGTAAGGAACCTGCAACGTGTTGATTTGCTCGGCAAGCATATCGTAGGTGCGTTCCTTGCTGATATATCCCCCGACGAACAGCCCGATGGCGAGCATGGCGGCAGCTTGTACGGTAATACGGACTACCTTTCTCCAGTGCACGGCGATCCAACTTGCTGGACGGATCTCTTCGCCGTACAACTCCATCATGTCGATCTGCATGTGCACCTCATCCGCGCAGCGCTGGAAGTCCTCCGGATTTTCGGAATGCCACCGTGCCACCTGTTCCAGCTCATCTGGGGTTGCTTCGCCGCGCAGAGCTTTGTATATTACCTCTTGATCCATTATCTTGTAATTAAATTATATGCCGGCTTCATTGCTTTCTCTTTTTAAACGCATGAGCGAACCGAGTTTACAGCCTTTTTTATAAATAA
>OGUL01001796.1_pt1 | contig 16735 bp, 20 predicted proteins | sample 1553651 | NCBI WGS metagenome assembly OGUL01 (sample SAMEA2580048, study PRJEB22360) | human gut metagenome | biome: human gut; feature: human-associated habitat; material: faeces | place: Denmark | collected 2008/2010
CGCCATATCATCTTCCAGGATTACCTGCCAGAATTCTTTTTCTTCCGTATGACATTTCTGTAAAACCTGTTCAAATGACTGATAGGACATACCCACTATTCCTCCACATTGATATAGGTTACCTTAATAATTCCATCCAGCTGCTCCAGCCACGTCACTGACTCCTCCGGTACTTCCTGGTCCGTCTCAATGACCATGACAGCATAACCGCCTGTACAATGGTCTGGGAAATATCCAAAATGTTCACCTGTTTTTCTGCCAGCATGGTCGTCACCTGTGCCACATGTCCCGGTTGGTCCACGTTATGCACGATCAGCGTCGGTTTTTCCGCGGAGAAATTTACATCGATTCCGTCCAGTTTTGCGATCAGAATTCGTCCTCCACCGATGGACGCCGCCTGCACTTCTATTTTCCGTCCATGTTGCCCGGTCAGCCGCAGAACCGCAGTATTCGGATGGGCATCTTTTAGGGTAACCGTGGAAAAAGTAAACTCCATTCCGGCCTTTTTTGCCAGATCAAAGCTTGCCGGAATCCGGATATCATCCGGATGCATCCCTAAAAGTCCGGCAATCAATGCCTTGTCTGTACCGTGTCCGATTCCCGTGGTAGCAAAGGAACCATGCAGAAGGATCTCAGCCTTCCTCACATGGTCCTGAAGTAATTTTTCTGAAATATATCCGATCCGGACAGCTCCCGCAGTATGGGAACTGCTTGGGCCGACCATCACAGGTCCTAAAATGTCAAACAGATTCATAAACGCCTCATTTCTCACGCCAATACTGTCAGAAGATGTTCAAAATATTCCGGCAGAGGTGCGTCGATCTCCAGATATTCTCCGGTCGTAGGATGTATAAATCCCAATGTTTTGGCATGTAAGGTCTGTCCCTGTAATTTAAATGGGCTCTTCCGGTTGGAATACACCTCATCTCCCAAAAGCGGGTGTCCGATACTTGCCATATGCACACGGATCTGATGGGTCCTCCCGGTCTCTAATACGCACTCTATATAAGTATATCCCTTGAATCTCTGTAATACCCGGTAATGGGTCACTGCACGTTTTCCGTTCTGATAATTGACCGCCATCTTCTTCCGGTCATTCGGATGTCTGCCGATGGGCTGATCTATGGTTCCTTCCTCCTGCTCCAATTCCCCGAAACAGATGGCCCGGTATCGTCTGTTGATCGAATGCTCTTTTAGCTGCTCCGCAATGCATCGGTGAGCTTTATCGTTCTTACACGCAATCACGGATCCTGTGGTATCTCTGTCAATGCGATGGACAATGCCGGGACGAAGTACGCCGTTGATTCCGGATAAATCTTTACCGCAATGATACATCAGTGCATTGACCAATGTCCCTGTATAATGTCCTGCCGCCGGATGCACTACCATTCCCTTAGGCTTATTCACCACGATCAGATCCGCATCCTCATACAAAATATCAAGTGGAATGTTCTCCGGCTCAATATCCGGCTCTACTGACTCCGGAACGGAAAATACCACCTCATCATCGCATTTGACACGATAGCTTCCCTTCACGGGCTTACCGTTTACCAGGACATTGCCTTCCTTGATCAGTTTCTGTATAAACGAACGGGACAGATTCTCTACCAGCAGACTCATACACTTGTCGATCCGTTCGTCTTCCGTTTCTTCCGTAATCTGAAATCGGAGTTCTTCCATTTTTCACTCTCCTATTTCATCTCCCGATAACGGTTCTGCTTAAAATTAAGGAACTCCAGATCCTTTTCCTTATAGACAAACAAAAACAGAATAAACAGCCCAATCGTAGCAACCACCACATAAATATCCGCCACATTAAAGATCGGGTAATTGATCAATACAAAAGAAATAAAATCCACCACATAATCCAGGCGGAATCTGTCGATCATATTTCCGATGCCACCGGCAATGATCACCGCGAGCAGAATATGAACAATACGGAATTTCTTCTGTTCGGGAAGCTTGAGCAGGAAAAACAAAAGCACTGCCAGGAATACGATCCCCACGAACAGAATAAACACTTTCTGGTTCTGCAGCATTCCGAAAGCAGAGCCTCTGTTCTCCAGATACTGCAGCTCCAGTACACCGTCAATAAGTACATAGGGTGCCTGCCCCTTCAGATGTACGACAGCCAGATGTTTCGTAAATTGATCGAATACCAAAAGTACCGCCGCGATCAGCACATCTATAAGTAACATAATAATACGACTCTTTTTTTCTTTATTCATGGGCATCCTCTTCACTAAAATTGATTTCTTCGATTGCAGCCAGAATCTCGTCATCAGTAACGGTTCTGTCAATGACTGCCTTACCGATCTTTTTAAGCAGAATAAATTTAATCTTACCGGCTTCCATCTTTTTATCGGATTTGGTAAGCTTCAGAATCTCCTGCGGATCAATATCGTCCACGGAGATCGGAAGATAAAACGGTACGAACATATCGCGGATCTCATAGAATTCTTCCATGCTGAGCATTTCCTTTTTCCAGGAAATATATGCCGCTGCCACCGTACCAAGGGCAACACATTCGCCGTGATACAGCTCAAAATTCTTGTATTTTTCAATAGCATGTCCGATCGTATGACCCAGATTTAAGAGCGCTCTGTCTCCCTGTTCGGTAGGATCCTTCTCTACCACCATCTTTTTAATAGAACAGGTACGGATCACCATCTCTTCCAAAGTGGCAGGCTCTCTCTCGCAGATCTCATACATGTTCTCGATCAGCCACTCATAAAATAAAGCATCCTTGATCAGAGCAGACTTCATAACTTCCGCAAAACCGGAATAGAACTGTCTCTCTTCCAGTGTCTTAAGTACCGAAAGATTCATATATACCAATCTGGGCATTTTAAAAGCGCCGACCATATTCTTATAACTGTCAAAATCCACGCCTGTCTTACCGCCAATGGAACTATCAACCTGCGCTAATAATGTGGTGGGAATCTGTACGAAATCAATGCCTCTTAAATACGTTGCCGCAACGAAACCAGTCAGATCGCCGGTCACGCCGCCGCCGAGTGCCAACAACATATCCTTTCTGTCAAAGCCCTCTTCGATCAGATAACGATATACATCCTTTACCGTCTCCAGATTCTTGTTTTCCTCTCCGGCAGGAAATGCATATTTTACAATTTTGCGGCATTTTCCTTCTAAGAGTTCTGCAACCTGCGCTCCGTACAGTTCATCCACTCTGGAATCTGTGACAATGCATAATTTCTTCTCAGAAGCGCCCAGTTCCTGAAGTTCTTCCCATAAGCCGTCAAAAGACTGCTGAAATACAATATCGTAGCAAGGCTTTTTGTTGTAAAGCACCGGTAATCTCTGTGCCATATTTTCACCCTCCGGTTTGATTCCAAACCGTTCTTTCTGTGTTTTCATTCTTTTTCTTTTAAAAAACTTCCTACAGCCAGCTGCAGGAAGTTATCCGTTTATGACATTTTATGACATTCCGTTGTTAATAGGCATTTCAAAGGATCCGGCGCCACCGAAAATATCCTGGAAATCACCGGAGATATCTACGCTTGCCGGTGTGATGATAAATATATAATGCGATATTTTCTGTAAATTACCTGAGATTGCAAAACAGGATCCGGAAGTAAAATCAATGATCCTCTGTGCGATATCCACATCCAGACCTTCCAGGTTCAGTACCACTGTCCGGTTCGCCAGAAGTGTCTCTGTAATCTCCCGTGCATCCTCTACAGAAGTAGGTTTGATCACACAGACTTCCATGCCGGTTCCGGGCATTTTCTTGGTAACGGTACGATGGATCGGAGTAACCTTGGGCTGTGAAGTACGCTTTCCCTTATCATCCAGAGCCTCCTCATCCTGTGCCTGCTGTCTGTTCTTGGCAGCGCCGAACTTTTTCACAGGCTCTACTTCTTCCTCATCATCCAGATAATCGTCATCATAGAAACCTTCATCTTCTTCATCGTTCAGTTTCATATAATTCAGAAACTTATCCATTACACCCATGTTTACGAGTCTCCTTTATTAAAATCTTCTTAAAATATTCTTTATATCGTCTTACTGTAATCTCGCTCTCCGAAAATACCGGTTCCGACTCTGACGATTGCAGAACCTTCCTGTACTGCCACCGTATAATCTCCAGTCATTCCCATGGAAAGTATGCTCATAGAAACATTATCAATGTTTTTATTTCCGATGTCAACAGCTAATTGCCTAAGTTTCCGAAAATATATCCTGTTTTCCTCCGGGTCTTCAACAAAAGGAGCGATAGTCATAAGTCCCTTAATATGTACACCTGGTAAAAACGAAATATCGCGAACCAGTTTTTCGGTCTCTTCTGTTGTGGTACCAAACTTGCTCTCTTCCTGTGCCACATTGACTTCAATCAGAATATTAACTTCCACCTGTTTCTTCACAGCTTCCCTGCTGATCTCCTCTGCCAGTCTGAGACTGTCCACACTGTGGATCAGGTAGACCTTGTCCACAATATATTTTACTTTATTACGCTGTAAGTGTCCGATCAGGTGCCATCTGATATCCGAAGGCAGCTGTGGTATCTTTTCCACCAGTTCCTGTACTTTATTCTCTCCGAAGTCCCTGGCACCCGCATGGTAGACATCCATAAGCATATCCACCGGCTTTGTCTTGCTTACCGCCAATAGAGTAACTTCCTCTTGTGATCTGCCTGCCTGTTCGCAGGCTTTTTTTATATTTTCCTTTACGGCATTATAATTTTTTGCCAGTGTTTTGCTCTGCTCAGTCGTCTGCATTTTAAATATCCGCCGTCCTTTCCAGCTTATCTTACCCTTCCGGCACCGGACTGTTCTCCGGGGCCATATCATCACCACTGACCGTAGTATCCTTATTGGTACCGGTCTTCTTAATATTCGTAATAATCTGATCATCCGATACCGCCGAACCGTCCAGGACGATATAGTCATATACATTCAGACCATAGGTTGTGTTTGCCCTCACAATGGAATACTCATCATTCTGATACAGAATATTGATCTGTTTGAAATCCGCATATCCCTTGTTGACATTATACACGCCGATCAGCGTTGCACGTTTGCTCACCGTATAGGTATCCTGACTGTCCGTCTTATACAGAACATCTCCCGCCTTAAGCACGGAAGTATCCATGTAATACACGCCTTCCGTCTCATCATAGCTATAGGCATCCGTCTCCACGAATTCACTGGATATATTGCCGTTTTCCAGATAGCACTGTCTGATGACACCCTGGGTCCCCGTGTTTTCATCCATCGAAACGAAGTCTTCGTCGATCAGGAAAAATTCTTTCTCCACAATAGAGGAATTCGGGATCTTCAGTCCCGTCTCATCGTTTAAGATCAGCTCAATATCCAGGAAACGATCGGATACAAATGTTACCATAGAATTGGTAAAGGTAAGAGACAAAAAAGTGTTCCCGTCACTTCCGGTGAACAGCTTTGCCTGCCCCCAGGATTCATACTGGTTCTTCAGAAAACGGACCTTTACATAATCTTCCTGCTGGATCTGGGCACCACGTTCCGCATCTATGGGGATCACCACAGACCAGTTCTCATCGGTAGACAGCTTGTACACTGGATCTCCCACTGCCATCAGTTCATTACCCAGCATCTGTTTTTTCTCGTAGTCCTTATGATCAAAAACAGCCTCCGTCACACCTTCTACCGTCAGGCCTTCATAGCCATCCGTCCAATAAGCTACGATTCCCGTGGTGGGTGCATAGCAAAAATTGACAATATTGGCTGTTGAACCGCCGTTTTCATTTTTTATGCTTTGCAGCATATTTACATTTGCCAGTTTTAATACCGTATTTTTTAAAGAATATTTAAAATCATAGGTACTTTCATAAGTAACATCATCATACCCATGCATAAAATTCACAATTTCATTTCGGAACTCGGAAAGTTCCTGATTACTCAGGGTGTTTTCCCCAAGGCTGGCATCTTCTAATTCCTGACTCAGCCGTCCGGTCTCATCAACAATATATACCGTATCTCCCTTAGCGACACGCTCTCCCTCTCGCGCATAAAAATTCACATACCCTGCGGTATCCGTGCTGACTACCTCTTCTTTGCGGATGGCAATTCCTTTGTAAATATTATTTGTAGCAAGAGAGCCTTCTGTTACTTCATAACGGACAATGTGATCTGTCTGAAAATACATGATCACACAAATGATCACATAAATAAAAATGGCACCAAAAATAAGCATGCCGATATTAAGGTTCAGAGGTTTTCTGTATTTTTTTACTTTATTCTGTCGTTCTGCCATCAGGAAACCTCCTTTACACTTGAGAAGCCCCGGTTGGCATCCGAGGCTTCTCATACGTGAAAATTATAATACGTTTTCTTACAAAGATACGATGATCTTATCCTTAACAGCCTCCGGTAATTCGGATTCATCCATCGATACGCTGAGGATAAAATCTACCTGGAAGAAATCGCTCATTTTGTCCAGCTTCTCAATCACAGCTGAAATATCTTTGCCTTCCAGTACTGCAATCTTCAGAAAGCTGTCAAAATACATCTGTTCCAAATCATGATCCTGAGAAATGATACCGCACACGAACCCTAAAAATTCGTCCGCATTCTCGATCATATAACGGGAAACGTCGATCAGACGCACCTTGTTGTTCAGTTCATACATATGTTTCGTACTTTTGTCCAGATATACGATACTGCCCGAAATATCCTTTACCTCGCTGTTTACTTTGTCCAACAGCTGCTTTGTCTTGCCCTTACCCTTTTTGCCTACAATCAACTGAACCATTGGTGTAACCCTCCTGTCGTAAAATTTATAGGAATTCACGCAACCTATTTACTTTATTATAGTTTATATACCCTTAAAAAACAACATCTATTTGTTGATTTGCTCCAGCAATTGTACCATCTCAGGATATAGGACATCGCTGGCCGATGAATTCAATATAACGGATATATACGGTGCGCCGTTCACATCTCTGGACAGCAGAATCAGGCAATGTCCGGCCGCATTGGTCGTACCGGTTTTACCGCCGATGACGGTAATATTTTCCGGTGCATTGAAGTCACCTTTCAAAAAACGGTTGGTATTATTCACCGTAAGCTCTTTTGCCTTGCCGTCCTTGTCGTAGAAGGTTGTCTGATAAGAAGTCATATGAATGATTTCATTAAAAGAATCATATTTGATAGCTTCATTGAAAATCAGGTAAAGGTCATATGCGGTGGTAAAATGATTGTCATCCGAAAGTCCATGGGGATTGGCAAAGCTGGTGTTAGTCGCCCCAAGCCGCATAGCCTCTTCGTTCATCATTTCCACAAAATGATCCACACTTCCGCCAACATTTTCCGCAATCAGCATAGCTGCATCATTGGCCGAATACATTAAAAGAATATGTAATGCCTGATCAAGTGTCATAGTATCTCCGGACTTCAGTCCGCACAGCTGGGCCCCGGATTCATTGATCTTCACGGAATCCGTAGCTGTAAGCACCGTATCCAGGGATGCATTTTTCAGAGCCACCAGTGCAGTCATCACTTTGGTAAGGCTGGCCGGATATAATCTTTCATGTGCATTTTTGGAATACAACACTTCACGGTTGTTCACATCAAACAGCACTGCCGCGGATGCCTGCGTCATATCCACGCTTCCATCCCCCATTCGGTCTTCCGTAACCACACAGAGATCCGATGCAAACGCATCTGCTTTCCCGGTGCCGGTTCCCGCCAGCACATTAAAGCTGCTGACATTGGAATTTACATTGTACGGAAATGTATAGGAAATATTGCCGCAGCCTGTAAGCAGAAACACGCAAAGTAACGCAGCTATGCAGGAAAATCGTATTCTGCAAAATCTATTTATACATTTCACGCCACTCTAAATCTCCTCTGTCTAAGGACTTGATCAACAGTTCAGCACTTGCCAGATTTGTTGCCAGTGGAATATTATGCATATCACAGAGACGCATTACATTGCTCACGTCCGGTTCATGTGCCTTCGGTGCCAGCGGATCCCGCAAAAAAATTACCAGATCAATTTCATTATGCTCAATCTGCGCACCAATCTGCTGTTCTCCGCCCAAGTGTCCGGCCAGGTATTTGTGAACATTGAGATTCGTAACCTCTTCGATCAGTCGTCCGGTGGTACCGGTTGCATATAATTCATTTTTACTCAGGATTCCACGATATGCAATGCAAAAGTTCTGCATCAATTTCTTTTTGGCATCATGTGCGATCAGTGCAATGTTCATATTCTATACCCCTTCTTTTCTTCTATTATTCTCAGCTTTTCCTTGCCTGCAGTCGAATATTCAGTACAATACCCATTCCTATATACAGACTGAGCAAAGATGTCAGTCCGTAACTTACAAACGGTAAAGGAAGTCCCGTATTTGGGAGAATAAATGTAGCCACTCCTATGTTTACAAAACTCTGGAATGCGATCAGTCCCCCCATGGCCGCCGCAATAATAGTCCCCGCGACATCCTTAGCCCTTACTGCTACGGAAATACACTCCATTGCCGTAAGCAACAGAAGAATAATGACTGCTATACTTCCCTTAAATCCGAACTCTTCACCGATTACCGCAAATATGAAATCGGTTTCCGCTTCCGACAGGAAATTGCCGTTCTTCACCGATGTGATCTCATTGTTTTTATATCCCTTGCCATCCAGTTCGCCGGATCCGATTGCCATCACGGAGTTCAGCTGCTGGTATGCCAGATCCGTGGAATATTCTTCCGGATTTACAAAGGCAAGGATACGATTTTTCTGGTAAGTTTCCAATATGGTACTATCCGGCTGCATTGCCAGAGATACCAGTATCACCACCGCCGGTATCGCTACCGCCAATGCTCCGAAGACAAGCTTATAACTGATGCCTCCGACATACAGGATCACACAGAAGATAAAGATCAGTACAATACTGGTAGACAGTGCCGGCTGTTTCAGTACCATGATCCACGGCACTCCCATCAGTACAGCAATTGAAGCGATCACACGAAAAGTATTCAGCTTTTCCTTATATTTCATAATAAACTGTGCAAAGAATAAAATCAATAAAATTTTTGCAAGTTCTGAAGGTTGAAACTGTAGTCCGCCGATCTTCAGCCATCTCTGCGCACCGTTGCCTTCCTCACCCATTATAATGACCAGTCCCAACAGTACCAGATTGCCGATATACATCAGCCAGTACAATTTTAGTATCACAGAATAATTAAAAAAAGAAAGGGCGATCATAATCACCACGCCGGCAGCAACTCCTGCCATCTGCCTGCTCTGCTGGGCAGGCTCCGCGCTGCCGATGGTCATAATTCCCACGGCAGACAGGGCCAGCACCAGTATTATTAATTTAAAATCATAATCCCGCAATCTATAGTTCTTAAACATTTATCCGGCCTTTCTCTCTTATGTACTTACGGTATTTTCGCAGTCTTCTGCAGATCAAGAATCGGTATATTTGCAATCAGGCTGGGGGATTTATTTCTCCCGCTTTTGTTGCCGCCTTTTGCCTGTATCTCTATCTCCATATGGTCGGTATCGATTCTCATGTATTTGGAAATCACTTTGGTAATGTCCGCCTTGATCAGTTCCATCATTTCGGGGGAACAATTTACCCGGTCCGATATCAGAAGGATCTTCAAACGGTCTTTTGCAACCTGGCAGGAACTTTTCCTGCGAAAAAAATGCTTCATATTCATCCTTCCCCTTCCTATGCTTTTCGAAAAATACCGGTTACTTTCGTCCAAAAAGATACTCCCTTTTCGAAATCCAGAAAGGGAATCTCTCTTCCCCTCAGTCGTTCGACCACATTAAAATAAGCTTTTCCTGCGGGGGTATCGGTTCCCACTAAAGGTTCGCCCTGATTGGTGGCAATGACCACATTTTCATCATCCGGAATGATTCCAATGAGAGGTATTGCCAGAATATCCACCACATCATCCGCGGACATCATATCTCCCCTGCGTACCATATCCATTCGTAGTCTGTTAATGATCAGATCCATCTGTTTAAAACCGTTTGCCTCCAGCAAGCCTATGATCCGATCCGCATCACGGATTGCCGAGACTTCCGGTGTGGTGACTACCAGTGCTCTGTCCGCTCCGGCAATGGCATTTTGGAAACCCTGTTCGATCCCCGCCGGGCAATCGAGAATAATATAATCAAACTGTTCTCTGAGATGATCGATCACTTTGATCATCTGTCCGGGTGTTACTGCCGTTTTATCTCTGGTCTGCGCCGAGGGCATCAGATAAAGTCCGGGATGTCTCTTGTCCCGGATCAGTGCCTGCTTGATCCGGCAATTTCCCTCCACTACATCTACCAGATTGTATACGATACGGTTCTCCAGACCCATAACCACATCCAGGTTACGTAAACCGATATCCGTATCAATGAGACAGACTTTACAGCCTGCCTTCGCAAGACCTGTACCGACGTTTGCGGATGTAGTGGTCTTACCTACACCGCCTTTTCCTGAAGTGACGACAATGACTTCGGAGCTTTTCTTCTCCGTGGAAACATTTTGTTCCATATGGGATTCCTCCTGTTTGATTTTGTCGTCCCCTGAATTCTTTAAAAAGAACCCAGTAATTCTTTTGTAAGGGGATCAAATACTATCTTCCCATTCTTCAGGTGTGCAATTTTCGGTTGTACTTTGGGGTGTATTCCCCATTTCGACTGTTTCGCATTGGTTTTATATTTGAAATCGCCGATTTTTAATCTTTCCGGCTCCATTTCAAGCGCTACGATATAGCAGTCTTCCCTGCCGGTTCCGCCCGCATAAGCTTCCCCGTACAGTCCTCCTAAAATAATGATATTTCCGCCTGACATCACAGCACTTCCGGGGTATACATCCCCCAGGACCACAATGCTGTTCTCCGTCTCTATCACTTCACGGTTTTTCAGAGTTCCTTTATAGAACTGCCCCTCATCACCGCCGGAAAGCTTTTTCTCCATATGCTGGAGTGCCTTAATAAAGTTTTTGTTCGTGGCTTCATCATGACCGACGATACAGGCGATCCTGACATTACTGTTTTCCCGAATGGTATCCAGAATACGAATCTCCTCCACTTCACTGACTTCACGTCCCTCCATGGACAATGCCATGGTGGACGATCCGAAGAAATTCTTTGCCTCGGTGAATTTCACTGCAAGTTCCTGCAGGATTTCCTCCAAGGAAGCATCTTCTCTCATTAAAAGCGTGATTCCGTTGGTAAAGCTTTTGATCAATACTGCATCTTTCATTTTCTTGTACCTGTCTTTTTAATTTATCTATCCGGAGTCCCACATTCGCATAATCGCTTCTTTGAAGCTCTCCTTTTGCGAATGTGGTTACTTCGTCATATAAACCCTGTCAGATTCTCTTACGAATGCCAGCATTCGACGTTCATCTGCCCGTGTTTACCTGACTCCGGATAGTTACATCTCGTTGGATACTGCATTATCCAGTGAATCTGCGGTGCCGGTGATCAGATCATCTTCCTCTGCCAGTCCGTAATAATACTTAATAATATCTCTGGTAAACTGTGCTGCATAATCAGAAGAATATCCAAAAGGAATTCTCGTTGCGATGGCGATCTCCGGATTTTCATAGGGGGCATAGCAGATGAAAAGTGCATGGTTGGGTCTGGATGCCGTCTGCTCTGCCGTACCGGTCTTACCTGCAACATTTACCGCCAGATCGCTGAAATATTTCTTATTTTCCACTACCTGTCGCATTCCCAGATGGAACGCATTCCAATACTCCTGCGGCAGATCGATCTGGTTTCTCACTTCCGCATGATATTCTTTCAGAAGATTCCCCCGGGAATCCGTTGTTTTATCCAACAAAGTCAGATTATAACAGGTTCCGCTGTTGGCAATCGTGGTAACATATCTGGCCAGACCTACCGTAGTATAACTGTTACTGCCCTGACCGATGGCGGAACGCACCGGGTCCTTGGTAGATACATCCGGCGCATACTCGCCGATCTCTACCCCGGACTTATCGGTCAGACCGTATAGATCCGCATATTTGCTCAATGTCTCCAGACCTGCTTCTTCATTGTAACTACCGCTGCTCGTTGCCAGCTGGTAACCCACATTATAGAAGAAATAGTTACAGGAATCCTTGATCGCTGAAGTCACATTTTCATACCCATGTCCGGAGATCTTCCAACATCTGGGAGACGGAGTGATCTCAGTGAAGGTTCCGACACAATTCACCTTGGTCTGCAGATTGATCACGTTCTCCATCAGTCCCGCCGTAGCGGATACGATCTTGAAGGTTGATCCGGGTGCCGCCTTATACTGTGTGGCAAAATTCAGCTGCGGACTGGATTTGTCCGCGTTCAGACGGGCATAATATTCCGCATCCACAGTATTTGCCATTTTGTTATTGTCATATCCCGGATAAGACACCATGGCCAGCACATCACCGGTATTGACATCCGTTATGACCACCGAAGCATTGCAGGGATCCAGCGCCAACTGTGCCGGCGTAATCTCCAGATTGGTGATCCGGTTCATCATGAACTGATATGCCGACATTTTACCGGCATACAATGCCTCTTCATCCTCTGCGGGAATATCTACCACACGTTGTTCACACAACAGCATGCAGATCTGTCTTCCGGTGATCTTATCATTTAAAAGCATATATTTGTAAAACCGTTTTTGGAATTCCGTAGTATGATCAATTGTCTCTATGATATACTCCAGAAGCTTGTTATACACTTCCGCAGAATCCGAATACTTTTCATTCAGATCCAGCCTGCTTACATCGATCCAGTTCATGGCAATGCAATACTGGAGATATTCCTTCAGCGAGATGACTTCATCCTTGGCCCATGCGATCTGGGTGGCATCATTGTCATCTACAAGTTCCTTCATGATCACGCCGTCGTCTCTTAAGAGACTTACGATATTGCTCTGGTATACCTGATATTCTTTGGAAAGCTTGTTATAAGGAGTTCCGCCTTCTGTCAGTTCATAATTCAGTTTGTCATAGACACCCTGCTTGTACTCCAGATATGCCGCATATACCGCCCGTTCCGTTTCACCGGCATCCTCTGCCTCAAAGTGTTTGCGATCCAGAATATTATTATTGATCATTGTAAAATATACATCATAGATCGGAATCTTAATTGAGGAGCTTTTCGCATTTTCCGGCAGATTAAACTCTTTGGCATTGATAATCTTGCTGGATACCAGGCCTGCCAGTTTTTGCTCCACAATATTGTAGACTGCTTCCGTAAGATCCTTGTCAATGGTCAGGTAGACGTCTGCTCCCGGCTGGGCCTCTTTCCGCTCCAGGATGGTAATTACCTTACCGGTATTATCTACCACCACTTTTTCACTGCCCTTGGTCCCCTGCAGAGTGGTCTCCATATAGGACTCAATGCCGCTTTTTCCTACGACATCATTAATGGTATAGGCATCCTCGCTTCCGCCTTCTGCCACCACCTGTTCATTCAGATCCGTCAGTTCATCGGAAGAGATTTTGCCGGTATAACCGAGTATATGTGCGAAATACTTGCTGTCTATGTAATGTCTCACCGTATCTTCCACAATGGAAACACCGTCTAACTGATCGGAATTCTCCATAATGACAGCAACTGTTTTCTCGCTGACATTCGTTGCCACGGTAGTTCCCACATATTTTCGGAAGGAAGTCAGATTCATGGCATACCGGATGGTCACCATCTGCAGCCATTCTTGCTTCGTATAACCTTTTCCGACAATAAAAGGTGAAGTACGATCTTCCGGATCCTCATACTGTCCGATAGCAAAACCTTTTGCCCGGCTTAAGTATTCCATTAGTTCCTGGGCTGTCATAGCCTTCTCTTCTTCAGAGAGCTTGTCTACCGTCTTATAACCAAGCACATCCGCCTGGAAACGCAGCAATGCGGTTCCATCTACAGAATAGACATAATCCCCATCCTCATCAATGACAATTTTAAAATCCGTGATGACGCTGTCACCGTTTTTCTCAATCAGCTTGATCAGTCGGTACACAACATCATTCACCTCGGCATTTTTATTCCGGCTTGACTCAAATACATCCTCGATCTTCACGGAATAAGCCAGTTCATTTTCCGCCAGTACATTACCGTTACGATCCAGGATCCGGCCTCTGGTGCTGGTAATATCTCTCGTCTTCTCAATCTGCAGAATAAAATCATTCAGGTACTCTTCTCCATTGATGATCTGCAGATTAAAACAGCGATAGACCAGTACTCCGGCAAAAAAGAAAAACATTATGGTAAGTACGGTCAGTCTGCTGGTCACAATATTTATAATGTGATCTCTTATTTCATGAAACAAATTTCTGTGCGCTCCTTTTTTCCTTTTCCTCCAGCTTCTGGTTCACTTTCAGAATCAGAGGATATAACACGATCGTTACAACAATGGTATAGAGTGCTTCCGGCAGGATCACTCTTGTAAAATAATACGGGAAATGAAAACGCCCTCTCAGAAGAAACATCAGAATATAGCACAACAGTCCATAGGAAATATCGCTCACCACAATGAGCGCCAACGGCAATTTAATATCCTCCGGATAAAAGATTCTGCAGAATTTCCCGTTTATAAATCCTATGTACATCATGATCATGGCATAGAAACCTAAAAAACTGCCAAAAAAGATATCGCATAACAGCCCGCTGAAAAAACCGATCAGAAGTCCTTCCTTTTCCCCTCTCATAAATCCGAAAGAAGAAGTCAGAATGATCATCAGATTGGGAATGATCCCTCCCAGCGCAAGGCTGTTAAATACACTGCATTGTAAAATGAAGCACAGGACAACAAACAGAGTCACAATCACTTTTCGCAGGATACTGCTATTATTTTCCATCCGTGTTTCCTCCGCTTGGAATCTGTTGCTTTTTATCTGTGATCACCAGGACTTCACTCAGATGTTCAAAATCCACCACCGGAGTTAAATATCCCGACTTGGTCAGATTGTTGGTATCCTTATTGATCGTGCTGATATAACCGATCAGGATATTCGGAAGATATTTGTCACTGATATCGGAAGTGACTACCTTATCTCCCTCCACAACCGCATCCTGACTGTCCACCAGTTTGCTAAAGGAAATGACTCCCTGCGCCATAAGCTGCAGGTCTCCCGATACGATCAGGTTATCCCCGGTAGCCAGTGTCATGCCGCTGACGTTGGAATTATCGGAGATGATCGAAGTCACTCTGGACCAGTTCGGGCCCACAGAAGTAATGCGGCCTACCAGGCCTCCCCCCGCTATAACATTCATATCGTCAGCCAATCCGTCATTGGATCCCTTATCAATAACAAAGGAAGAATACCAGTTGCCGGAATCTCTGCTGATGATCCGGGCTCCGATCTTATTATAATCTCCGTATTCCTCATCCAGCTCCAATAAGCCTCTTAATTCATTCAGTTCATATTTGTCCTGCTGCAGCAGGGTGTTTTCCTCCGTGAGCGATGCCACCTGCTCCTTCAGGGCACTGTTCTCCGCTAAAAGTGTGCGGATCTGCACCAGTTCATCTGAACGGTTTGATAGCCATTCTCCCGCCTTAGCGATGCCCTGTTCAAAGGGAACGATCACATATCCCACCACACGGTTAAACGGGCGGTTAAACACATTGGTCCCGAAGGTCACCAACATCATTACAGTACACAGGATAGTTAAAATAAAAAGGAGATATTTACTCGGTAAAGTAAACCTCTCCCCTTTTCTTTTTACGACTGGGCTCATTTACTCATCCCTTCAATTGCGTAAGCTACAGATTTATAGTTATCATCCTTGATGATCTTGGCAAGTCCCATTGCCACGCTGGTCAGAGGATTCTCTGCTACATTAACATGCAGTCCGGTGCCGGTTGCCAGTCTCTCAGCTAAATGGTTCACCTGGGATGCGCCGCCGGTCAGATAAATGCCGTGACGATAAATATCCGCTGCCAGTTCGGGCGGAGTTCTCTCCAAAATCACCTTTACATTATCGATAATCGTATTGAAATGCTCTTCCAGGGACTCATCCACCATTTTTGTGGGGATCTCACGTTCTACCGGAAGACCGGTCACAATATCTCTGCCGTATACGATGGCACCCTTGCCCTCTTCTTCCAGTTCTTTCAGGGCAATCTTTACATTTTCCGCTGTCTTGCCACCGATGATCAGTGAGAATTCTCTTCTGACCGCGGCACGGATGGCATCGTCAAATTTCATACCACCCACCTTGATCAGACGGCTTAATACGATACCACCCAAAGACAGAATGGAGATCTCCGTGGTCTCGTAACCGACATTTACCACCAGCACACCCTGGGAATTTTTCACATCGATATCCAGTCCCAGGCCGTCGGCTACCGCCTTTTCCACTACCATGATCTTTTTAGCTTTTACGTTTGCTCCCTTGACCAGATCGTAGAACGCCCTTTTTTCCACCTCAGTGACATCCGTCGGCACCGCAATGAAGAAATCGGAAGGCTTGGTATTGCCTTTTTGCAGATCAAAGTCTCCATATTTTTAATATCCGCGATCACACCGTTGGAAAGCGGATAAGAAATATGAATATTACTGGGCGCTTTTTCATACATTTCAAATGCAGAGTTTCCGTAAGCAAATAAAGTATTTTTGTTCTCGATGGCAATCATATTCTTCTCGATCATAATGTTGTCATCATTGCGATTATAGATCTTTATATTGTTGGTACCGAGGTCGATACCGAATGCGTTGTTTGCCACTGTCGTTTTCCTTTCTTATATCATCTCAATAATTTTTGTTCTTTAAAGCTAGTATACCTGTTATCCCCGATAAT
>OGUL01001797.1_pt1 | contig 16729 bp, 10 predicted proteins | sample 1553651 | NCBI WGS metagenome assembly OGUL01 (sample SAMEA2580048, study PRJEB22360) | human gut metagenome | biome: human gut; feature: human-associated habitat; material: faeces | place: Denmark | collected 2008/2010
AATACTTATAATCAGTCTCCTTTATTTGACTGCACACAGTTCCAGTTATTGCAATGCTTTCATCAGCTAATTTATACATTTTATTGTATTTATTATTTAAATTATTGGTCTGCTGGCAAGAGAATAAACATGGCACAATACATATTGCAATAATTACAATTTTTTTCTTTTTTATTATTTTCCAAAATACAATCCCAATAATTCCTGCAAGCAAAATTAAGAGTATACTTTGCTTAAAGTATACCCCTATAATTATTCCTAATATGTATGATATAGTAACAATTAAAAGTGGTCTTTTCACTAACATTCTCCTTTTAAATTGCCCTATATTATTTATAAAACTCTATATTATTACGTCGTGCTCTTATTAGATTAACCTTCTAGCTGTAGCATATCTCGTGTTATAGCTTCCTGTTAATAAGTTTGATATTTTTACACAATATCCACTTCCAGAAGACGCATGTATAAATTCGCCATTTCCAATATATATTCCACAATGTCCTATGCCATCCATTGTTTCATAATCTAAGAAGAATACTAAGTCTCCAGCTTGTAAATCTCCTTTTGCAACATATGTTCCAACTTTAGATTGCGCTATTGCAGAATGGCTTAATGTATATCCAAATTTCTTATACACATACATTGTAAATCCAGAACAGTCAAAAGATTTATCCCCCGAACCTCCATAAACATATGGACATCCTAAATATTGTTTTGCATATTCTACAATCTCTTGTCCCTTTGAATTTTCTTCTGCAGTACTTTCTGTTGTAGTTTGAGTAGTTACACTTGAAACAGTTGTAGCGCTTTCTCTATTAGCGCTACTTCTATTTGTTTCTTCTGTTTTCTTATCTGATAATAATTCTTTGTAAATATATCCACTGTAATCTTTATAAGTAACCTTGTACCAATCTCCTGATTCTCCAACAACTGTAACATCAGTGTTTCTAATTAAAGTTGTTACAATTCCAGCATTCGTTGAAGGTTCTTTTCTAACATACACTGACGAAGCATTTATGTATTTTGTTGTTTTAGTATAATTTGTATCTGATGAAGTTGTATCATCTTTATTATCCGTATTAATTTTTGTATCAGTTGGTTCTTCATCCTTATCATCACTATTGCTTGTATCTGAATTATTATCTGTGTTTGAGCCAGTATTTTTATCTTCTGAACTCGTGACTTGTCCAACACTTGAATCTTTTACTATCCATCCAGCAATTTCGCTTGTTTCTATAAACATCCAGTTATTTGCTGTTGTAATAACAGTAACTTCATCTCCAGCTTTTGCCGTTCCAAGATTATTCGCATTTATTAATGGTAATATTTTTATCGTAACATCTTTTTCAAGTTTTAAAGTAGAATTTGGTGTTACAGTGTTTGATGTGGTTTGACTTGAAGTCGTTTCATTGTTTTTATTTTCTGTTGAATTTGCACCAGAATTATTTTTGTTATTATCGGTTGGTGTCGTATTGTTTGTTTCTGTTGACGTTTTATCAACTTTTACATAGTCTTTACTAACATAGCCTTCATTTTCTCCAACCTTAACTTTATACCAATTTCCTTCTTCTGATATGATTTCCAACTCATCGTCCATGTTAAGTAACTTTACCACTGACGAATCAGTTGAAGCCTTGCTTCTTAAATTCAAAGTTTCTGTTGTTACTTTTCCTGTAGCTGCTTGTACCTTAGTTGTGAATACTATCATTGATATTGCTATTATTATGCTTGATATTGTTGTTTTTTTCATATTTATTAGCTTTCCTTTCGTAAGTTATAAATCTGATTAGTTCATCCTCTGTTTCTTTAGTATTTACGCTTAAAGTATATACTTAAATCGGTCAAAAGTCAATTTAATTTGGTAATTTTTCATATATATGTTGGTGAATGTTCTTTAATGATAATCCGTTTGTAATAAAATAAAAAACACCCACAGTAAAAAAGATAATAATTTTCTTTTTTTCTGTAGGTATCTATTTAATAAGCTATATATTATTCATATATTATTCAATTATATCAGAAACAACTCCTGATCCAACTGTTCTTCCACCTTCACGAATAGCGAAGTTTAATCCGTTTTCGATAGCGATTGGAGTAATAAGTTCGATTGTCATGTTTACGTGATCTCCTGGCATAACCATTTCTGTTCCAGCTTCTAGTTCGATAACACCTGTAACGTCTGTTGTTCTAAAGTAGAATTGTGGTCTGTATCCATTGAAGAATGCAGTATGACGTCCACCTTCGTCTTTAGTTAAAACGTATACTTGTGCTTTGAATTTTGTATGTGGATGTATAGATCCTGGTTTTGCAAGAACTTGTCCTCTTTCAACATCTGTTCTTTGAACACCTCTTAATAATGCTCCGATGTTGTCTCCAGCTTCAGCTTGGTCAAGTGTTTTCTTGAACATTTCAACACCTGTAACGATAGTTTTTGTAGAAGGTTTGATTCCAACGATTTCAACTTCGTCTTGAATCTTAACTTGTCCTCTTTCAACTCTACCAGTAACAACTGTTCCACGACCTGTTATTGTCATAACATCTTCGATAGGCATTAAGAATGGCTTATCTACTGGTCTTGCTGGTGTTGGGATATAAGTATCAACTGCGTCCATTAATTCTTTAATGCATTGATATTCTGGTGCATTTGGATCTGTTGATGTACTTTCTAGTACTTTTAATGAAGATCCTTTTATAACTGGAATTTCGTCTCCTGGGAAACCATATTCTGATAATAGGTCTCTAACTTCCATTTCAACTAATTCTAATAATTCTGGATCATCAACCATATCACATTTGTTTAGGTAAACAACGATGTATTTAACACCAACTTGTCTAGCTAGTAATATATGCTCTCTTGTTTGAGGCATTGGTCCATCAGCTGCAGAAACAACTAATATAGCACCATCCATTTGAGCAGCACCAGTGATCATGTTCTTTACGTAGTCTGCGTGTCCTGGGCAGTCAACGTGAGCATAGTGTCTTTTTGCTGTTTCATATTCAACGTGAGCAGTATTAATTGTAATACCTCTTGCTCTTTCTTCTGGAGCACCATCGATTTGATCGTATGCTTCGTATTTAGCTTGTCCTAATAAGCTTAAGTATTTTGTAATAGCTGCTGTTGTAGTAGTTTTACCGTGGTCAACGTGACCAATTGTACCAATGTTTACGTGTGGCTTTGTTCTTACAAATTTTTCCTTTGCCATTTAATTTTCCTCCTTTTTAGTTAGTCTTGAGTTTTGCTCATGACTATTTATATTTAAAATTAATATCTTATTTCACACCTGCATTTTACTATATTTTCAAGTAAAATGCAAGTGTTATTTTTGTTTTCACAATATATACATATTTGTATATTATTCTGCTTTCTTAGATCTAGAAGCAACTATTTGCTCTAATACAGACTTTGGAACTTCTTCGTAATGGCTTGGTTCCATTGAATATGTTCCTCTACCTTGTGTCTTAGAACGTAAGTCTGTTGCATAACCAAACATTTCTGAAAGTGGAATAAATCCTCTTATTATTTGGTTACCGTTTCTAGCTTCCATTCCTTCCATTCTACCACGTCTAGAGTTAATGTCTCCAATAACATCTCCCATGTATTCTTCAGGAACAGTTACTTCAACCTTCATTATAGGCTCTAATATAACAGATTTTGCTTGCTTACATCCTTCTTTGAAAGCCATAGATGCAGCAATCTTGAATGCCATTTCAGATGAGTCAACTTCATGGTAAGAACCATCAACTAATGTTGCTTTGAAGTCTATAACTGGGTATCCAGCTAATATACCACTCATAGCAGATTCTCTTAATCCATCTTCGATTGGTTTGATGTATTCCTTTGGAACAGCACCACCAACAATTTTGCTCTCGAATTGAACTCCAGAACCTGGCTCTAATGGTTCCATTTCGAACCATACATCACCATATTGTCCGTGTCCACCAGATTGACGAACAAACTTACCTTGAACTTTAACCTTATTTCTGATTGTTTCCTTGTAAGAAACTTGTGGCTTACCAACTGTACATTCAACTTTGAACTCTCTCTTTAATCTGTCTACGATGATATCTAGGTGAAGCTCACCCATACCAGCGATGATTGTTTGTCCAGATTCTTGGTCTGTCCATGTTTTGAATGTTGGATCTTCTTCAGCAAGTTTTGCTAAAGCTATTCCCATTTTTTCTCCATTAGCCTTATCTTTTGGCTCGATAGCTATATCGATAACTGGCTCTGGGAATTCCATTGATTCAAGTATAATTGGGTGATCTGGATCACATAATGTATCACCTGTTGATACATCTTTTAGTCCAACTGCTGCTGCAATATCTCCTGCATAAACTTTTTCAATATCTTGTCTATGATTTGCATGCATTAATAGGATTCTTCCTATTCTGTCTTTCTTATCCTTTGTAGCATTTAAAATAGTAGTTCCTGTTGTACATGTTCCAGAGTAAACTCTGAAGAAGCATAGTTTTCCAACATATGGATCTGTCATTATTTTGAATGCTAATGCTGCAAATGGAGCATTGTCATCAGTCTTACTTTCAACTTCGTTTCCATCTTCGTCAACACCTTTGATGTTTGGAATATCAAGTGGTGATGGTAAGTAGTCAACGATTGCATTTAATAATTCTTGAACACCCTTGTTCTTGTATGATGAACCACATGTCATAAGAATTAGAGCGTTTGATATAGTTCCTTTTCTTAATCCTGATTTGATTTCAGCTTCAGATAGTTCTTCACCATCTAAATATTTCATCATTAATTCATCATCTTGTTCTGCTGCTGCTTCAATCATTTCTTGTCTATATTTTTCAGCATCTGCTTTCATATCTTCAGGAATATCACATTCTTCAATGTCTTTTCCTAAATCATCTTTATGAATAAATGCTTTCATTTTTATTAAGTCAACAATTCCTTTGAAATTGTCTTCTGCACCTATAGGCAATTGGATTGGAACTGGATGAGCTCCTAATCTTTCTTTTATTTGGTTTATACAACCATAGAAATCAGCACCAGTAATATCCATTTTGTTTACATATACCATTCTTGGTACCATGTATTTATCAGCTTGTCTCCAAACTGTTTCAGATTGTGGTTGAACTCCACCTTTTGCAGCAAGTACTAGAACAGCACCGTCAAGAACTCTTAAAGATCTCTCAACCTCAACTGTAAAGTCAACGTGTCCTGGGGTATCGATAATGTTTATTCTATTACCTAACCAGTGGCAAGTTGTAGCAGCAGATGTAATTGTAATACCTCTTTCTTGCTCTTGGGCCATCCAGTCCATAGTAGCAGCACCATCATGAACCTCACCTATTTTGTGTGTTCTTCCTGTGTAGAAAAGTATTCTCTCTGTTGTTGTTGTCTTTCCTGCATCAATGTGAGCCATTATTCCTATATTTCTTGTTTTCTCTAAAGGAAATTCTCTTCCGTCTCCGGCCATATTTTTTCTTCCTTTCTAAATAATTTTTTCTTTTAATATACATGTAAAATTTCAACTAGAAGCAAGTATAACAAGGCAACCGAATCAAAAATAACGGAGGCGTACGTGGTGTACGTCGAGTATATTTTTAGATGAAGGTTAACGAAGTTAGACGACGCTTATAGTTTAAATTTTTAAAATTTGTAGTGAGCAAAAGCTTTATTAGCTTCAGCCATCTTATGCATATCTTCTTTCTTCTTGAAAGCTCCACCGTTTCCAGCTACAGCATCCATTATTTCTCCAGCTAATTTTTCAGACATTGTTTTTTCATGTCTCTTTCTAGCATATGAAACTAACCATCTAAGTCCTAATGTTTGTCTTCTTTCTGGTCTAATCTCTAATGGTACTTGGTATGTAGCACCACCAATTCTTCTAGCTTTAACTTCTAGAACTGGCATTACGTTGTTTAGTGCTGCTTCAAATACTTCTAGTGGATCTTTTTGCTCTTTTTCTTTTATGATATCGAATGCATCATAAACGATAGTTTGAGCAACTGTCTTTTTACCATCTAACATAACATTGTTTATTAACTTTGTAACAACTTTGCTATTATATATTGGATCTGGTAAAACATCTCTTTTTGCTATAAATCCTTTTCTTGGCACTTTTCTTCCCTCCTTATAAAATTGATACTAATTTATTACCTAGTATCTTTGGTACTCTAAAAAGTTTAATACTAAGCCTTCGGCTTTTCTTCTTAAAACATTTCTAGTTTAGTGCTATATATCTATGCTAAATTTAAGAACCTTAAATTAGTAAGTTATATGCACCTTCTAAGTATTTTGAATTTTTATTTTTTAGGGCGTTTAGCTCCATACTTAGATCTTCCTTGCATTCTGTCTTTAACACCTGCTGTATCTAAAGTTCCTCTTATAATGTGGTATCTAACACCTGGAAGGTCTTTTACTCTTCCTCCTCTTATAAGAACAACACTGTGTTCTTGTAAATTGTGTCCGATTCCTGGAATATAAGATGTTACTTCGTATCCGTTTGAAAGCTTAACTCTGGCAACTTTTCTTAAAGCTGAGTTTGGTTTCTTAGGTGTAACAGTTTTTACTACAGTACATACACCTCTTTTTTGTGGAGATCTTCTATCTGTTGTTTTCTTTTTCATAGAATTGTATCCATGTTGTAAAGCTGGTGATGTTGATTTTGTTGTAGTAGTTTTTCTTCCTTTTCTTACTAATTGATTAATTGTTGGCACTTAAATTTCACCTCCTAATTTTAATTTGCTAGCACAATAAAATAAAGCTATTTATACTAGCTTTATTATTTTACCATATCATGCCACTAAAGTCAATGAATTATTATGAAATTTTTCCAGTTTCCGTAAGGGTAAATCGTATATTTTTTTAAAATTCAGAATAAAATATTAATGTATATTTATTACTAAAATTTACTTGACAAAGTTCATGAAAAAATTATATAATAAATATATAAAAATCGTGGTGTTTCACTACCATTAAACGAGAAAGTTATAAGTCGGGTGTTTCACAGCCTTAAAAATGAGAAAGTTATAAATCGGGTGTTTCACTACCATTAAATGCGAAAGTTAAAATCAAGAGAAGACATCGGCAAGATTCTTCTCTTATTTTTTAGGAGGTAAGTATGAAATTAAATTTATACAGTGTTAGTGATAAATACATAAAATATTTAAGACAATTTGATGAAAGAATCTACGACAATAAAGAAGATATAAGAACTCAAACCAGAAAATATTTAGGAATTGTATTGACAGTAAACGATTTTAATTATTATATTCCAATGTCATCTCCTAAAAAGTCAGATTACATTGATTATGAAAAAAAGATTATTAGAAAAGACACAAAAACAATAATTAGAATTTATAATAGTGATAGACTTTATGGAACTTTAAGAATAAGTAATATGATACCTGTTCCAATTACAGAATTAGAACCATATGTAATTAGCAATGAACGTAATAAAAAATACAAAGAAGTAATTTTAGGTGAATTAAGATATATAAACAACAATTCAGAGAAAATCATGAAAAATGCTGAGATTGTATATAAACAAAAACTAAAAAACGAAGAAATCGGTTACATAAAAAATACAGTAAACTTCAAATTGCTAGAAGAAAAATTGAAGAAATGGAATAAGAGCCTATAAATAATAAAAGCTGCACGCATGTAGCAACTATGATTATATTATTATGTAGATATAATAATATAATCATAGATACTTTCTAATTTTCTCATAGAGATATTATATTTGCTGATTTATTAGCATTTCTCCCATATCTTCAAATCTATTTAGCACAATTTTAAAGTAATCTTTCCAATCTCGTTTTTGTACTTCATTTACATTCACTATATCTATGTTTTCTAATATTTTTCCATTTAGTTTTACCGTTAGTGTTCCCATTACATTCCATTGTTCTACCGGAGCCTTTGCTTCTGTTAATGCATTAATTGAGTATTCAATTTTATCATTATCGCAGATTGGTATTATTGCTTTTTCTATTGCACCTAATGCTAATTTAGGATTGCTTTGTTTTCCCTTTATAATTAAAATTCGTTTTTCGTTTATATTTTTCCATTTATTAAATTCTTCTATTATTTGTTCTTCCAAATTGTACATTTTGTATTTTGAAAAGGTATATTCTATTAAATTCACACTATCTTTTGTTCTGTCTTTTTTGGTATCTGCTCCCAAAACTATTGTAATTATATCCATATTATTTCTTTTGGTTTCTGTTACTAGGCATCGTCCCGCATTGTTTGTAAAGCCTGTTTTTACACCTACCACACCATTTAGTACACCTAATAACTCGTTAGTGTTGTTTATTTGTCTTGGCTGATTATTTATATATATTGTTGTTGATTTTGTTCCGACTATTTTTGCAAAAGTCTCATTATCCATTGCATAATCTGTAAGTTTTGCAAGCTCTAATGCAGTAGTATAATGGTTTGCATCATCTAGTCCATGAGGTGTTACAAAATGTGTATTTGTAAGTCCAAGTTCAATGGCCTTCTCATTCATTAATTCTGCAAATTCTTTTACACTTCCACCAACATGTTCTGCTAATGCTACGGCAGCATCGTTTCCAGACCTTAGCATAAGTCCGTATAGCAAATCTTTTACACTAGCCTTGTCTCCTCTTTTTAGTCCTAATCTTGAGCCACCTGTTCCACCAGCTTTTGCACTTACAGTTACTGTCTCGTCTAAGTCTGATTTTTCTAATATAACTATTGTAGTCATTATTTTTGTTGTCGAGGCCATAGCAGACTTAACATCCTCATTTTTACCTATTATCATACTCTTAGAAATTCTATCATAAACAATGTATCTCCTAGAATTAGTTTTCGGAAGTGCAGTCACACTTGATGCAGTAACTTCCACGGTATTTTCAAACTCACCCTCATTATCCACATCATCTGCACAAACAGTGGAAAAGTTAAGTAAAATTAGCAAAAAAATAAGTATACTGTAAAATATTTTTTTCATTTATTTCACCTCATTATTAATAAATATAATAAATTGAAAAATTTATTACTTAAATTTTTACAATAAAAAAGATAAGGACTTTTCCTTATCTCATATTTATTTTTTTCATATAATTTTATACAATTTATTTTGTAGCTTTCGCTATAGTGAAAATTTAGTCTATTATGCCTCTTTTTTTCATTCTTTCCCACGCATCATTTTCTAAAGACCTTTCTGCTCTTTCTTCATGTTCTTCAGCACGCTCTGCAGATTGTTCCTCTGCCTGTTCTTCTCTAATTAATTCTACTTTGTCAGCATAACAATCAGCTTCTCTTTCTGCAAATTGTTTTTTGTATTCATCTGGTGCAATATTTAACGCTTCTGCTTCTTTTGCAAGAGTTGTGATCGTTCCGTCATGTAAAGTTATTTCTTGGTCCATATCAATTTCAACATCATTATTGGGGTTATCATCAACATTTCTTAACTTAGTTTCAGATGTTTCTCCAAGTTGATGTTCTGTTTTATCTATTGTTTCTTTTAATTCAGCATCAGTTGTTCTGCTATCATTCATAAATTCTTGAACTTCTCTTGTAGTTGGTTTTTGTGTTGATGAATTCACAGTACTTCCTATATATTTATTTTCGTTTGGACTACGTCTTACATATGTTGTTTCTATAATTCCGTATTGTCCAATTGTAACAGAAAATCCTTCTCTTTGATTAGGCATTGTAAACAATGCTGATGTTTGTTGTTCTTTTACTTGTGAGCCGTCTCTATTTATAGAATATATCGATTTTCCAGTATTTACTCCTTGTCTTTCTTCCAAAGCTTGAACTGGTTCCATCTTTCCATCTTGTGTCATTCCCCAGAACGAATAAAGCGAATTTCCGCGTGTTTGACTATTTGCAGATACTACAAATATCTTTGAATATTTTCCTGTAACGTTTGCTATATCTTCAAAACTTTTCTGGTCTGTAATTCTTTCGTGCGGATTAATTTCAGAACAAGATTTAATATCATCTTTAGTAATTCCTGACTGCTTTGCAATTTGTTCCATGCTTTCTTCTTCATTTTCAGGTTCTTGTTCATTCTCTGCCTCTTGCGAATTCTCTTTTTTTGTCATTCCTTGCCCAGCTACTTCATTTTGTTTTGCATTTTCAAGTTCTTCTTTGCTTAATTTAAAATCTTCAACTTCTTGTTTTAAGTTTATATTGGGGAGTTTTTCACTTACCTCTTGTATTTGTGGCAATTCATAATGTTTACCATTCATAGAATGCAAAAGTGCATATATTGAAGGGTTCAAAGACTTCATTTGCGCTAAGTATTCGTTAGAAAATTTTATATTTGAATTTTCATCTATCATCGCAATAGGAGTTCCATTTTGATATAACAAAATTCTATTTCCATAAAATTTTTCTGGCTCTTTTATTTTTACAGGATACACATCTTGCAATCCATACATTATTGGGCTTTTTTCACTTTGCAGCACAATCTGTTTATAATATGATATTTCATCAACAGTATTTTTCTCTCCATCTTGATATGCTTTATATAAAATTAGCATGTTTTCTTTTATAATCTCTTTTTCTGATTTATTTGGTGTTTTATTTTCTTCCATAGAAATTCATCTCCTCTTTTATGTACTTTAATGTAGGAGCCTTACATATTAATTCAAAGCTCCATTCACAGATTTATTATATATCAAATTTCCAGTTATGTCATTACTTTAAGAATATTTTTCAAATAAAAAAAAGCAATCAACTTATTATAAGAGAACTACCTTGATGAATTTTTGTTCTAACAATTTCAGTTCATCTCATTCATAAAATTGATTGCTTTTTATTAAAAATTATTTATCTTTTAAGTAAGCTATATTTGTCATTGTTTCTACAGCCTCATTTCTAGCTCTTTGTCTATATAGTTTTGCAGTTTTTTCATCAATCGTTCCATTTGTTTTTTCTGCCATATTCTTTTCTAATTCACGAGCCAGACTCATTGTTTTTTTGGTCTTTTTATCTTCATCTTCTATAATAGAATCACTATATTTATTGGCTAATTGCATAGTTGCTACAGTTTTATCATAGTTAGCTCCATGCCTTTCTGCATTTCCAACGCCTCTAGGATTTTTTGCATCAAGTTGTTTTTGTAACTTAACCGCCCTATCCAACATTTTAGCATCTGTAACACCTGAGTCATAAGACAATTCTGCTCTTTGTCTTAATTGTGCATCAAGTTCAGATTTCTTAATAGAAGGATTCTTTTCAATAAGTCTATTTCTATTTTCTTGGTTTGACATGTATGATCTTATATAATCGTTTCTTTTTCTTTCAGGGCCAGTTCCTCTAATTGCATCATCAAGGAATCTTCCCACAGCATTGTTTCCAGCAATTGTATTTCCAACAGCACTGTTTAATCTACCACCTGTTGCATAACCAGCTGTTAATCCTGCACCTAAACCTTTAAGTGTATCACTCATGTCTCCTCCAACAATACCAACTCCAAGTCCTAACGCACCCATTGTTGTCATCATAGCTGCTCTACCTGCAAGTTTAGCTCCAGTTTTACCAACACCCTTTGCAATACCAGACCAACCACCAGCACTTTGGACTCTGCTATTTATAGCTGAACCTAAGTTTCCTTTAGCACTATTTGCTTTTGCTCTAATTGCTGCAAATGGATCTTCTTCCGAATTATTGTTGTCTGCATTTTGATTTTGTTGTCCATTTTCAGGCATAGCAGGGTTTTCTCCAGACTGCATTTCTGGATTTTCCAGTTCATTGCCTTGTTGTTCATTGTCTGGTACTTCTCTAAATTGTACTCCATCAATTACACCATCATCACTCACATGTACGCCATTGCTATCTGTTTCTTCATTGTTTTCATTTTCCGTTGCATTAGCAGAAGCAGCTCCTGCTGCAGCTCCAATACCAGCTGCTGTAGCCGTTTGTGCAGCATTTTCTACTCCATTTTCCATAGCATCTTCAGCTAGTTTATCCATAGCATTTGGCTTATTAGGATTACTAAGTCTTATGCCTTTTTCTCCTTTAGGGCCATCTCCTCCGCCTTTCTTAGGTTGTGGCGGACCTTTTCTAAGCATATTAAACGCTTGTGAAGCAAGTGCTCCACCTGCAAACCCACCAAGTGTAGATTCTGTGTTTCCTTTTATTCCAAACATCTGCTTTACTATCTTTTCTGCAGGTACTATAAAAGCTAGCGCAACTATTGCATATAACAAATTGTTTGCCGCAACAGATAATGCAGATGATACAAATACTGTGTACAAAAGCATATGCATTGGCTGTAATAAAGCATAAAACATGTATTCTTTAAACCAGTAATTAAATGCTTGTGCTTTTCCATCTCTTATCTTATCTAATGGGTATGTTAGAGCAACTAATGGTGCAATCATTGTAAAAAATGCAAGCATTAGCAACCTTTTCAAATATACAAATGCAAAATATACTGTGTAAACAGTTAAAGCAATATATAAGATTGAATATCCAATTTTTAAAGTACCACCTTGGTAATCCGCCTTCATTCTTGCCACGCCAGTAAAATTGCTAGAGAAGCATACCTCAGTTCCCGAATCTTTAAATGTAGTTGTACCGTCTGTTTCGGTTAAACGAATATTAACCTCCTTTATCCTTCCCTGATTTGTTCTATCTCCGGCTAGTACATCCGTTACGGTTTCACTCATAGTCATTGTAAATGCCATAATATAATGTAAGAAGAATATTAAACATAATGCAACTACCCAGTCTACAAAAAATTGTTTATATTTTGCCTTATCTCCTGCGCTAGAACTTATAACAATTCTAATACCAATATATAATAACGCTGATAAAAGCCCTACTATAGCTATATTTCTCAAAGCCACATACCATGTTGCAACAGTATCTCTCAATTGTTCCACAATTGATTTTTCACTTCCACCAAGTTCCTGATTATGGTCTCCTTCAGTTTTAAAAAAGTTAGCATCAAGAGCCGATACATTCCCAGCAAAAATTTCCGCAGGTGTAAGTTTTATATTCGGGATTCCATATTTTCCTGTTGCAGTTTCAATATATTCTTCTGCAATATCAACTTGTGGTACTCCAGATACCGGCTTGTTTTCATTCAATACCTCTATCATTTTTGAATGTTCGAATACGCCTGAATTTAAGAAAACATCCGATTTATCTCCTATTATATTACGTTGCAATAGATAATTTACCCCATCTCCTATTCCTTGAATAAGAGCAGCAATTGGGCTTAACAGAAGTCCTCCAATTCCATCCTTAGTTGAACCTTCCAAGTCCGAATTAACCCCATAATTATATGATGTATCTACACTCGCATACCCATCATCATCTACTTGTATGTTATATTCTGTTTTTTCTTTTTCAGTAGGTTTAATCTTAACGTCACTTATTGTATAAGCTGTGTTATCATACGTTTCTTTATTTACATATAAAGTTTTCTCATCGTTTGCATGATTTTTCAACATTTCAATAGCTTGCTCAGCAGTTATATTCCATGCACTGCATAATTTCTTTACTGCTGGACTAGTATCCTTATTATATAAATCTTGCTTTGTATCAGTTCCACCAATTGATAAATCCTGATACTCCTTAATCGACATCCAGCTCTCAACTGCCCATGCTTTTGTACTCATAATAAAGTTGCACATTATCATTATTATAATAATTGCCGTAATCTTTTGTATTGACTTTTTGTTTATTATCTTATGCATTACTTCCTCCCTCTATTATGATTTTCTTTGATTATTTTCCATCATCTTGTTTAGGTTTGTTTCAACAAACTCAAACTCTTTTGCCGTTGGTGTTATTTGCAATATTGCAGTGTCTCCACCAACTTTCAATAATCCTTCTCCTTTGTTGCATGTTACTAGAAATCCTGCTTCACCTTCGCTAAGTTTGAATACTTCTTTTAGGTATTGAATTTCAGATTTATCTTGTGCTAGTAATAGCTTTGTGTCTGATGATGTTAAAACTGCTTGTACTTCTGGTTTCTCGTAGAAGTCTTGGAATCTCTGAGAAATTATTGCAAGCGATACGTTTCTTTTTCTTGCACGTCTAGCCATTGTGTTTAAGAAGTCTACAGCTTCTGGGTATGGCAATAACATCCATGCCTCATCAACTAGAACTCTCTTCTTAGCAGCTTTTCTTCTATCCTCACTGTTTTTCTTAACGTATTTTTCCCATATCCAAGAAAGTAATATTTGTTGTGCAAGTGGTCTTGCAAATCTTTCTTCTAGTTGTGATATATCTAAGTTTATAAATAATGTGCCATCTAATAAGTCAAATGTTGATTGTCCGTCAAAGTATGCCATTTGACCATCATATTCTCTTATGTATTGTTTCATAACTTTTAACAAATAACTGTAGTGAAATCTGTAATCTTGGTTTGTATTGCTTTCTGCATTTCTTTGTAAACGCTTATACCATGACCCAATTGTTGGCATTTTCTTTCTTGCTCTTCCTAATATGTCTCCGTTGCCTCTTCCAGCTGCTTCATATAAGCTCATTGGGTCACTTGTTATTCCATATGCTGCATACTCCTGTGCAACAGATTCTGCAATAATTTGCTTTGTTACCTCATTAATATCTTGGCTTCTTGTACTACCTCTTGCCATTGTAAGTAATGCTTGTGTAACGTCCTCTACTTTGTTTTCTACGTTTAATACAGCTCTTTCTCTTCCTGTTATTTCGTCTTTTACGACTTCGGTTTCTATATCAAAAACATTTATAACTGTTTTTGAGTTAGGGCTTAGTACAACGTTTATTCCGCCTAAACTTTCCGCAACTATGCTATACTCGCCTTCGGCATCTAGTGCTAAGCTTTGTATTCCCATAAGTACTGCAGACCTTGAAATTAAAGTCTTCATTGTTACAGATTTTCCAGCACCAGACTTAGCAAATATAACCATGTTATAGTTTGTAAGTGAGCTATGGAAATTATCAAATAATATTGGTACGCCAGTTTGTTTATTAAATCCAAGTGGAATACCTGTTGAGTGACCAACTTCTGATGTAGTAAATGGGAATACTGTTCCCATAGATCTACGGTCAAATGTATGCGTTTTCCTTATTTTATCTTCCGCCAAAGGTAAATTGCTTTGGAAAGCCTCTTCTTGCATTGCCCATGCACTTTTTATTCCAACCAAAGATTTCGACATTTCTGTTGCTAATAGTTTAGTAAGCTTGTCTAAATCTTCCAAACTATACGCAAACAGTGTAGACACTACAGATGCTTCATAAAGTTTATTAAATCCTGCTGCAATCTCATCTCTTAAGCTTTCTGCCTCATATCTTTTTTGAGCTAAGTTGCTCTCTCTATTGATATTTCCTCTATCTGCTGCAACAATTCTTTCTGTTTCTAGCTCATTTATCGTTCTATTCAACTCGTTTTGAGACCTAGATTCTTGAATTGGTGTTATATATATTGATGTATTTATATCTCCAAACATATACATATCTCTAAATAATTCTGGGAATGTACACATTCTTGGTAATGCAGAAACGAAGAAGCTTCTAGCATATCTTTTTACATTTGATATAATCTCTAAGTGGTCAATATTACTTGCGTCTATTCCAGAAGGTGCAATTAATTCTTTTATTGTTTTCTTGTGCAATATTGGAATTTGCTCATCACTCGTATAATCATTTCTTTGAAATTGAAAATCATTATTAGTAGCTTTACGTTTTTTATTGAACATTAGCTTTCTTCTCCTTCCTTACTTTTTCTTTTGCTTTCTCTGCAACGTCTTTTCCAAGCATTGCTTCGTTTTCTTGAATTATGAGTTGTGCTAAGTTATTTATTATGTCATCTTCTGTTTCAACTTTTCTTTGATATTCTTTCTCTTTTTCTGTTTGAACTTGTGCAATTTTATCACTTGCCAAATTAACTGCGGCATCTTCTATTTGCTTGTCTAACATTTCTATTTTCTTATCCATGTAATCTGGTGCTGTTGAATATAACTCGTTGTATCCAGCTTTAATTGCCTTATCAACACCATAAACTTCGGCATCTTCTCTGTTATATGCAAAATATAGTAAATCTGCAAGTTCTGTTGATGAAAGTACTCTTCCCATAACACCTGATACTGACAAAGTTCTTATTATAGCCTGTGCTCTTGTGTATAATTCCGAGAAAGCCATCTCTCTAACTTCATCTTTGTCAAAATCATTTTGTCCAAGTTCTTCTGAATAATATGGAATTACTATATAATATTTTTTGTTTAATATATTTCTATTTAAACTCATCTTTTCTGTGTTGTATATAATGTCTTTACCATATTCATATAAGTTTTTGTCTTTTGTAAACTCATATAAAGCTTGTTTTTTCTGTTCTGCTGTGGCATTTGGTGATGCCATTATATTTTGATATCTCATCTTTTGTCTGCTATATTCTTGTTCTATTTTATCAACTTCTGCTTTATAAGTTTGGATGCTACTCTCCAAGTTAATTTTTCTTGTTTGTGTATATATTTGAACTGGGTGTGATAAGGTGTTTAAAAATTGTATAAATCCTTCTTCAACTCCAACTTTTTCTGCTTGTGACATTAAGTCGTAGTTAATACCTTGGCATTCAACAACCATTACATATCTAGCACCTTTTTTCTGTATAATCATGTTATCTTCAATTTTATCGAATTCCATGAAGTCGAAAACTGAACCAACATTAAAAGTTTTTGATGAAGATTTTTTTACTGGTTTAGACTCTGCTACTGCACTGTCTTCTTTCTCTTTTTGTTTTTCTTTAACTTTCATGTTTAAATATATAAAAATAAGTGCTAC
>OGUL01001864.1_pt1 | contig 16197 bp, 14 predicted proteins | sample 1553651 | NCBI WGS metagenome assembly OGUL01 (sample SAMEA2580048, study PRJEB22360) | human gut metagenome | biome: human gut; feature: human-associated habitat; material: faeces | place: Denmark | collected 2008/2010
CGATATTAAAAGAAAGGAAATATGTGATAATTAACTTCCTAATTATCATACAAGATATTTATGAAAAAAATTATTTTTACTGTTTTTTCAATACTAATTATATTGACTACTATATTTTTTATTGCTATTGGAACAGTTCGTGATTCACGATACTATATATTGATTTTAGTTTATATTATTGTGTACAAAATTATTTTGTCATTTACAAATAGAAGCAAAAAAAGTAAACAATATTTTTCAACATTAGAATTAAATTTTTTTGTATAATAATTATTATGGTTTTTATACAGAGAAATATATGAATAACTAAATGAATATATTATGCATGATGAGAGGTGAGAACAATTTGAAAGTTTACTATTTAGCGCTATCATTATTTTTAACGTTCTTCTTCGCACATCAGATAACGCATGTAATGTGCTTTGGCAGATATAGAGATAAAAAATGCAAAAAGAAAAAATTTTATTTTATCTATGGATTTTGGGTGGTATTTTTTGGAATATTGTGTACAATGATGGGTTCGGCATCAGGGGTGGATCATACATTTGATTATGGAATGAACTCCTTAGAATTGTATTTGGGCAAAAAAAATTATTTTGAGGGTAATGTTATTTATGCGGAAGATGACTATAAGCATAATGGTGATTTTATACTAGAGTATTATGTAAAAAATACAGAAGACATAGAAATAATATCAAAACAAATTGTGGAAGAAAATGTATTTATATTTAGAGCTTACAATTTAAGTGATATAAATGTTGTATGGAAATCGGTTGATGATGAGCTTTATGTTTATGGAGGTGATGAACTTTATGCAACTATAGATGTGGAAAGAAAAGGCTTGCTAGTAAAATTAAGTTTTTATTGGAATCAAGAAAAACTGAATCAAAACATGGGAGGATAAAAGTATGGCAAAAACAAAGATTGTAAAATTTATGTGTTCAATTGTGCTTGCGGTCAGTCTGGTACTTTCTCAAAGTTATACCGCAATGGCTTCAGGTTCGTCCACAATAACTGAGCAACAGTTGGGAGTTCTATTTGATGGGATGCCATACCGATACTTATATGAAATGTTTTCGAAATTCCCTGCCATAATACCGCAAGGGTTGCACCGCCAAATCCCGCATACAATGCCAGTGTAATGCCATATGCTGCAACGACTGAACCAACCACTATAATAATTAATTTTATTGTCCACTCCAATTTACTCATATTATTACTTTTTTTCATTCCATTCACTTATCATATTCCAACATCTATCCAATTTACAGTTCCAAAATTTTACACTGTTCAAGTCCCGCACTCCAAAACTCCTCAATCGGCATACCTTTCACCTGACAGATAATGCTTGCATTCATCGCACCATGTCCCACAATCAGGATATCCTTACCTTCCTGTAGCTGCGGGTCTATCACTTCCTTCAAAAATGCTCCGGTTCTTGCAAAGAGTTCCTCCCAGGTTTCTGCTCCACCTATCGATTCGTGATATTCTCCCGGCTTTTGAAACAAAATATTAATCGGGCAATCCGGAATAGCAAAGCTGTTTTCGATTCCCTCATAATCGCCAAAACTCATTTCCATCAGCCGTTCGTCTTTTATTATTGGAATTTTCCGGTTTTTTAACACAATTTGTGCTGTCTCAACAGCCCTTATCAACGGAGAACAATAACACACATCTATGTGCAAATCCTTATACTCTTCGCATGCTTTTTCCGCCATCAGGCGTCCTTCTTCATTTAATGGGATATCCGTTCTTCCCTGTATTTTATGTAATGCATTCCATTCCGTTTTTCCATGCCGCATAATATATAACATTTTGAATTTCTCCTAAAATCATAGTTTTTAACTTATCTTTCTGTTTAATAAGCCCCACAAACTCAGGAAACCTATTGCAGCCCCCAGCAACACTCCGGCTACTTTCATTAATTCATTGTTCCTATATTTTTTATCTGGAAGAATGCCCGCTTTATTATAAGAATATTTTATATGATCTGTAGTATATGCAGTTATGGTATCTCCCACCTCATATTCTGTATATACACTTTCCGGCACCTGCATCCGCTTATTATATTCATTCGTTTTTCCACCATGATAATAGAAAAAATAATTTTGAGATATGGCATTATCTGCCGAAGCATCTTCGCTCCTTTTATCTGTTATCACTACATCTTCTCTATCATAATCTTCTCCTAGTACCATCTCTTCCATTTGCCTGTCAAGTGCATTCGACGTCAAGAATACGTTTAACCAGACCATCACAAAAGCTATGCTCAAAGCAGCAAAACAACTCCAGAACAGAACTTTCTTCTGCTTTCCGGTTAATCGTTCTTTTTGTTTCTGATGCTTCGCCAATTTGTTGCTCATGCTGTAATTCTCACATTCTTTCTAATCGTCTTACTTATCATACTTTTCCAGAAAATCCGTTGCCTTATCTTTATCTATATGCAGTTCCTCCTGCAGCAATAAAATAATTTCCTTCTCTGACTTTCCGAATCTGCGTCCAAGCTTTATAACTTCCTTCGTTTTTCCTACTATTTCGCCCTCTTCCAAGCCTTCTTTTCTGCCTTCTTCTTCGCCCTGTTTCCGAATTCTTTCTTCTCTCTCAAAGCTCTTCATATATGCAAGACCTACCTCTCCATCCCGTTTGACTGCAGTTACCATCCGGTGTAACTTTTTCAGGTTTTCGGTGGAAGCATTCTCTACAGATGAATGTTCCATGTAATGCAGTAGCTGTTTTAATTCCTCCGGCGGATTTCCTTCACTTCCTCTTGTATACAGGAATATCGTCTGTGCACCATCCTCATACTTTAATTCCGGCACTTCTACACAACAGTTCTTAATGGTATACACCATACGGTTCAGTCCAAAGGGGTCATAAGTTGTAATGAAAATCACAACAACATTCCGAAGACTTCCATAGGTTTCGCCCGATGGCAAATTTCCCGCGTCAATTTTTGCATGATAGAAACGGACTCTTCTTGGCAATGCTGCCATCTCGTTCTTTCCGTCATTCTGGTCCGGTTCTATATCAAAGATTTCACCATTCTCTTCATCCAGATATACATCCAGCCGGATTCCGTGGGTTTCTGTATTCTCTCCGCAAAAGAAACGCTGCGGCACTACCGTAAGCTTTCCTATCTGTCGGTGCAGAATGCATTCCAAAATATACCTCGCTGACTGTTCCCCATAAATTTTGTGACTGGTTAAGCTATTTACCAGAAAGTCATCCACCAGATTCAGTTCTTCTAAAGTTCTCATTTTTCCTCCTTTTCCCATAATGCAGTGAAAAGCAGGATTGCATATATCTCATATTTTCCTAAACTTCTGCCTCTTCAATGCACTATGCGTTTATTAATTGTAATTAGAATTTAAAAGCATAGAATTCATTGAATTGATACTAGAAATTTAGACTGGCTTTCGCCATTCGAAAATCAGAATATATGCTTTGTGTTGATTGTAACAAATAAGTTCTTTGAATACAAGTAAATTTTTCCCAGTAGCTTAAACCTCACAGAATCTGTCACCGGTGCTTCTTACGGATGCCTAACGTCTTAAAGCAGAAAGAGGCAACAACCCTGCCGGGCTGCTGCCTCTTTCTGTTTTTATGCTTATGCTTTTATTTCTTAATTTTATTCTGCTTTGTCATCTACTGTAACAGTGATTTTGTTCAGGTGCCAGATATCATCCACATATTCCTGAATCGTACGGTCAGATGAGAATTTGCCGGAAGCTGCAATATTTAAGATTGCTTTTCTAGCCCATTCTTTTTCATCTGCATATGCAGCATTAATCTTCTTCTGTGCTTCCACATAAGAACGGAAGTCTGCCAGAATAAAGTAAGTATCTGCGTACTGTGTGCACTGTGTATTCAGCAGTGAGTTGTAAAGGTCACGGAACAATTCCGGATCATTTGGTGAATAGAATCCGTTGATTAACTGCATCAGAACTTTACGGACATCCTGATCATTGTTGAAAATCTGCATTGGGTCATAATCGCGTTTCTGCTCATGAGCAATCACTTCGTCAGAGCTCATACCGAAGATAAACATGTTTTCTTTGCCGACTTCTTCTGCCATCTCAACGTTTGCACCATCCATGGTTCCGATAGTAAGCGCTCCATTCAGCATGAACTTCATATTACCGGTTCCGGAAGCTTCCTTACTTGCAGTAGAAATCTGCTCGCTGACATCTGCTGCTGCAAAAATAATCTCTGCATTGGATACCTTGTAGTCTTCGATAAATACAACCTTAATCTTTCCGTTGATAGACTTATCATTGTTGATGACATCTGCAACAGAGTTGATTAATTTGATGGTAAGTTTTGCATTGCGGTAGCCTGCTGCTGCTTTTGCTCCGAAAATGAAAGTTCTTGGAATGAATTCCATATCCGGATGCTCTTTTAATTCATTGTAAAGATACATTACATGAAGAATATTTAAGAGCTGGCGTTTGTACTCATGCAGACGTTTTACCTGTACATCAAAGATAGAACGAGGATTTACTTCAATTCCGTTGTGTTCTTCGATATAAGATGCAAGACGCAGCTTGTTCTGATATTTGATATTTAAGAATTCCTGCTGAACCTTTTCATCATCTGCATAGAACTCTAATCTCTTGATGCGGGAAAGGTCTGTAATCCAGTCTTTTCCAACATATTTGGTTACCCAGTCTGCAAGTAATGGATCACCATGCATTAAGAAACGACGCTGTGTAATACCATTGGTCTTATTATTAAATTTCTCCGGGAACATCTCGTAAAAATCTTTTAATTCCTGTTTCTTAAGGATTTCTGTATGAAGTGCCGCTACACCATTTACAGAATATCCTGCACAGATTGCCAGATGAGCCATTTTTACCTGACCATCATATATAATTGCCATCTTCTCAACCTTGTGGTTGTCTCCAGGATATTTCTGCTGGATTTCCAGTACAAAACGACGGTTGATTTCTTCTACAATCTGGTAAATTCTAGGAAGCAGTCTTGAGAAAATCTCGATTGGCCATTTCTCTAATGCTTCTGCCATGATGGTATGGTTGGTATATGCACAACATTTCGTTGTAATATTCCATGCATCATCCCACTCTAAACCTTCTTCATCCAGTAAGATACGCATTAACTCTGCAACTGCTACGGTTGGATGGGTATCATTCATCTGGAATACTGCTTTTTCAGGAAGCATATGAATGTCTGGATGATTCTTCTTAAATCTTGCAATCGCACGCTGTAAGCTGGCAGATACAAAGAAGTACTGCTGTTTTAAACGAAGCTCTTTTCCTGCGATATGGTTATCATTCGGATAGAGAACTTCTACTAAGTTCTTTGCAAGGTTTTGCTGTTCGATTGCACGATGATAATCACCTTTATCAAAGGAATCCAGCTCGAAGCATTCCATTGGCTCTGCATCCCAGATCATCAATGTATTTACTACATTATTGTTATAACCTACGATTGGCATATCATAAGGAATTGCTTTTACGGACTGATAGCCTTCCTGTACGAATCTGGTTCTTCCATCTGGCTGTGCCTCTGCACGTACATATCCACCAAATTTTACTTCGAAATTGTATTCCGGACGTTTTAATTCAAATGGATATCCATTCTGTAACCAGTTATCCGGCTCTTCTACCTGATAACCATTCTCTATTTTCTGACGGAACATTCCATAATGGTAACGAATTCCACAACCATATGCCGGATATCCCAGAGTTGCCAAAGATTCCATAAAGCAGGCAGCAAGTCTTCCCAGTCCACCATTTCCAAGTGCCGGGTCCGGCTCCTGATCCTCTATGGCATTTAAGTTGATTCCCATTTCCTCTAAAGCTTCTTTCACTTCATTGTACACAGTTAGGTTAATCAGGTTATTGCCTAATGCACGGCCCATTAAGAACTCCATGGACATATAGTATACAATCTTTGGATCTGCTTTATCAAATTCCTGCTGGGTTGCAAGCCACTGGTCAATGATTACATCTTTTACAACGTAGGATACTGCCTGGAAAATTTCCTGCTCGCTTGCTTCATCCATTGTCTTACGATAGAGGTATTTTACGTTCTCAACCACCTCTTTTTTGAAGGTTTCCTTTTCAAACATTTTGCTTTTCATAATGTTCTCCTTTTGTTTCGATTCCGGTGTTTTTTGTGCAAAAAGGGAGCAAGCCCCTGTCGGCTCCACTCCCTTATCTTTATTCTGCTTATTTCTTTTCCACGCCAAGCACAACCGTTTCACCATTAATGTTCCATTCTTTCTGATATCCGCTCACCGTATCAGCCACAACACTCTCAGCCAAAACTTCTTTTGCAATTTCTTCCCCATATTTTGCGAAGATGTCTTTTACTTTCTGATCTGCCTTATAAGAAACAGTAATTTTATCCATTACTTCAAATCCTGCTTCCTTACGCATTGTCTGGATTTTGCTGATTAATTCTCTTACCATTCCTTCCTCTAAAAGTTCCGGAGTAAGGTTCGTATCAAGAACTACGGTCACTTCATTATCACCTTCTGTCATGTAACCTTCCTGCTGTGTCATGGTGATAAGTAAATCCTCTTCATATAATACAACTTCGTCGCTTATACTGTCAAGTTTCAGTGCACCTGTGCTCTTAAGCTCAGCCATTGCCTTGTTGCCGTCTAATTCTGCAAGTGCTTTCTGAATCTGACCTAAATATTTACCGAATTTCGGTCCAACGGTACGAAGCTGTGGTTTAAAGGTATAGCTAGTATATGCACTGACATCCTCTGTAAATGTCACTTTCTTTACATTCAGCTCATCTTCGATAATCTCTGTAAAGTATTCGGATAATTCAAATGGTGCTTTTACAAACATATTTCCAATCGGCTGACGGTTCTTGATGTTTGCAGTATTTCTGCAGGCACGGCCCATAACAACGATTTTCAATACTTCGTCCATATTTTTCTCTAATTCACTGTCTATCCAGCTCTCGTTTGCCACCGGATAGTCGCAAAGATGGATGCTTTCCGGCGCACTCTTGTCGATGCTGCATACCAGGTTCTGGTAAATTTCTTCTGTCATAAAAGGAATCATCGGCGCTGCTACCTTGCATACAGTTACCAGTGCAGTATAAAGAGTCATATATGCATTGATTTTATCCTGCTCCATGCCCTTTGCCCAGAAACGCTCACGACAACGTCTTACATACCAGTTACTCATCTCATCTACAAATTCATCCAGTGCTCTTGCAGCTTCCGGAATACGATAATTACCCAGATTATTATCTACAGTCTTAATCAGTGTATTGAGTTTGGAGAGAAGCCATTTATCCATAACGGAAAGTTTCTCATAATCCAGTGTATATTTGGTTGCATCAAATTCATCAATATTTGCATACAACACGAAGAATGCATAAGTATTCCAAAGTGTTCCAAGGAATTTACGCTGTCCTTCCTGTACTGCCTTTCCATGGAAACGGTTTGGCAGCCATGGTGCAGAGTTGATGTAGAAATACCAGCGGATTGCATCTGCTCCGTAAGTCTCTAATGCATCAAACGGGTCAACGGCATTTCCTTTGGACTTACTCATCTTCTGTCCATTTTCATCCTGTACATGTCCCAATACGATAACATTTTCATATGGTGCTTTATTAAATAATAAGGTAGACTCTGCCATCAGGGAATAGAACCATCCACGGGTCTGGTCTACTGCCTCGGAAATAAACTGTGCAGGGAACTGCTGTTTAAAGAGGTCTTCATTTTCAAATGGATAATGATGCTGTGCAAATGGCATTGCTCCTGAGTCAAACCAGCAGTCAATTACTTCCGGTACACGATGCATTTCGCCGCCACAATCCGGGCACTTGAAGGTTACTGCATCAATGTATGGACGATGTAATTCTACTTTGGCATCATCCGGATTGCCACTGCGCTCTGCTAATTCTGCACGGCTTCCGATACACTCCTGATGTCCACAGGAACACTCCCATACAGGAAGCGGAGTTCCCCAGTAACGGTTACGGGAAATACCCCAGTCCTGAATATTTTCAAGCCAGTCACCGAAACGTCCTTTTCCGATAGATTCCGGAATCCAGTTTACGGTATTGTTATTGCGGATCAAATCCTCTTTTACTGCGGTCATCTTAATGAACCAGGATTCTCTTGCATAGTAAATCAGAGGAGTATCACAACGCCAGCAGTGTGGATATTCATGTTCAAATTTTGGTGCATCAAAAAGTAGTCCTTTTTCTTCCAGGTCTTTTAATACCATCGGGTCTGCTTTCTTTACAAATACACCGGCATATGGAGTCTCTATGGTAAGTTCTCCTTTTCCGTCTACCAGCTGGACAAATGGAAGTCCGTATCTACGTCCAACCTGGGCATCGTCTTCACCAAATGCAGGTGCGATGTGAACGATACCGGTACCATCTGTCATGGTTACATAAGTATCACAGGTTACATAGTAGCCTTTCTTATGCTGTTTCTCACAGATTTCCTTTGCGCAGTCAAATAATGGCTCATATTCCTTGTACTCTAATGACTTTCCTGGGAAAGTATCCAATACTTCATATGCTTTTACGCCATTTTCTTCATCCGCAAATTTGCCAAGTACCTTATCTAACAGTGCTTCTGCCATATAATAAGTATATCCGTCAGCAGCTTTTACTTTACAGTAAGTCTCGTCCGGGTTTACACAAAGTGCAACGTTAGATGGTAGTGTCCATGGAGTTGTGGTCCATGCCAGGAAATATGCATCTTCTCCGATTACTTTGAATCTTACGATTGCGGAACGTTCTTTTACCGTCTTATATCCCTGTGCTACTTCCTGGGAAGAAAGCGGAGTTCCACATCTCGGGCAGTAAGGAACAATCTTGAAACCTTTGTATAAAAGCTTCTTATCCCAGATTTTCTTAAGAGCCCACCACTCAGATTCAATGAAATTATCATCATAGGTTACATATGGGTTTTCCATATCAGCCCAGAATCCAACGGTTCCTGAAAAATCTTCCCACATTCCTTTGTATTTCCATACGGATTCTTTACATTTCTTGATGAATGGCTCCATACCATATTCTTCAATCTGCTCTTTTCCGTTTAAGCCTAAAAGCTTTTCTACTTCCAGCTCTACCGGAAGTCCATGGGTATCCCATCCGGCTTTACGTGGGACATATTTGCCCTTCATAGTCTGGTATCTTGGAATCATGTCTTTGATAACACGAGTTAATACGTGACCGATATGTGGCTTACCATTTGCAGTTGGCGGTCCATCATAGAAAGTATAGGTCTCGCCTTCTTTCCGGTTCTCCATACTTTTCTTAAAAATATCATTGTCTTTCCAGAATTTTACAGTCTGCTTTTCTCTGTCCACAAAATTTAGATTTGGGGAAACTTTTTCGTACATGTTAGTCCTCCTTAAAATTTCAGTTTCTCGCTACCCTCGTAAAAAAGAATGTGCCTTGGCACATTCTCGTGCCTGCGGCGGTCGCTTGCGACATCTACCTTATACGCCGCAGTGTGCATCCTTGCGGAGCGTTTTTTACTTTACAGGAAAGCAATTTCCTGTAAAGTAAAAAAGACGCCGTCCTGTAATAAGGACGTGCGCCTGCCGTTTCTAACCACCTTGTTACAACATACTTGAAGCTTTCTGCTTCGCATATACGTTCCCATAACGGGGGAAATCCGTCAGTTTCTACTAACGCATCTTTGCCTGTTCGAACTGCAACTTGGAAGTGATTTTCATTTTCCATTTACTCATGCCGGTTTCCACCTGCCCCGGCTCTCTTTGACTTTCCATGGAAAACTACTCTCTTCGTCATCGTCTTTTCATATTCTTAATAAGTATAGAACCTGTATTTTTAAATGTCAATTCCTATTTTCAAATTTTCTATATCTAAAGATGCTACCACCGGGAGCTTCTTACAGATTTCTGGCAGCTTCTTACAAATACTGAACAACACAAAACGAGGCGGCATCCTTCCGGATACCGCCTCTCGTTTATGTAGGAAACCCGCAATGCGTGTTTCTTACAGGATTCTCTTAATCCATCCTTCCGGAGCTTCAATACGTCCCATCTGGATTCCGGTCAGAGTATCATAAAGTTTCTTTGTTACAGGTCCCATTTCTTCCATTCCACTTGGAATTAAGATTTCTTTGCCGTGGTCAACAATCTTTCCGATTGGAGAAATAACTGCTGCTGTTCCGCAAAGTCCTGCCTCTGCGAAGTCTTTTACTTCATCGAAGTATACTTCCCTGTGTTCTACTTTCATTCCAAGATAATGTTCTGCAACATATACCAGTGAACGACGTGTAATGGATGGCAGAATAGAATCTGACTTCGGCGTAACCAGTTTATTATCCTTGGTAACGAAGATGAAGTTTGCTCCACCTGTCTCTTCTACCTTAGTTCTTGTCTTAGGGTCTAAGTACATATTCTCATCAAATCCGTCTGCATGTGCAGTTACGATTGCATGAAGACTCATTGCATAATTCAGACCAGCTTTGATATTACCGGTTCCGCAAGGTGCTGCACGGTCATAGTCACTGACACGGATAGTAATTGGCTTTGCGCCACCCTTGAAATATGGTCCTACCGGTGTACAGAACATACGGAACTGATATTCATCCGCTGGTTTTACACCGATTACAGGATTTGTTCCCATCATGTATGGTCTGATGTAAAGTGTTGCACCGGAACCATATGGTGGAACATATGCTGCATTTGCTTCTACTACCTTCTGTACTGCATCTACAAAACGCTCTTCCGGGAATACCGGCATTTCCAGTCTGCGTGCTGAATCTGCAAGACGGCTTGCATTTAAGTCAGGTCGGAAAGTAACGATATGTCCATCCTCTGTTGTATATGCTTTCAATCCTTCAAATACGGTCTGTGCATACTGGAATACACCAGCGCATTCATTCAATACAATATCTGCATCATCGGTTAAAGTTCCCTCATCCCATGCTCCGTTTTTGAAATTTGATACATATCTCTTATCGGTCTTTACATAACCGAATCCAAGATTAGACCAGTCTAAGTCCTTCTTTTCCATAATAACATCCTCCATTCATTTGTCGCAAATAGATGTTATAACCTGGTGTTATAGCTTTCTATTGTTCTATGTTTTTTCATTATTTTAGTCCTATAAAAGCTATTTGTCTAGTATTTTTTTCTAGGAATACATAATTTTCTCACTGCCAAACATTTTCGCCAGTACCATTGATAAAATACCGGTATAAATAAGGTTGCTGACAAGACATGCCACAATATTGATTCCGCTGTAGGAGAAATCAAAAATTCCGGTCATGCCCTGCACACTGTTATAGAAAGGAATCAGATACCAGTAAAATTCCTTCGGTGCTCCGCTTCCAAGCATGGATGTAACGGAAATTACCATTACCACAACCATCAGCGGCATAATCATAGAACCGGCTTCCTTTACTGTCTTTGCAAATGCTGAAATTACAGCTAATGCTCCAACCAGTACCAATACTGTGGTAAGAATCACCAGCAATAAAAGGATATAATCGGTGACGCTGTATACGCTGGCATCCATTGCATTGGATTCTGTTCCCATTAATTTTGGAAGGGATAACATAGTACCCACAAAACTGGAAATTCCACTTAAAAGTCCGATAATACCAAGGCTGATGATTTTTCCCATGGCAAGCTGTCCACGTTTCATCGGTGTTACCAATAAGGTAGCAATAGTTCCTCTCTCCTTTTCCCCTGCTATGGATTCCGGTGCAATTGCCATACATCCTGAGAAAAGGAATATCATAAGCAGCATTGGAAGCATCATGGAGAAAATCTGTCCGGTGCTGTCTTCCTTGCTGGCAAGGTCATATTCTTCGTCACCGCTGTTGACATCGAACTTATTTGCCATAGAAGCTTCATATCCATCTAATACAGAAGCCATAATCTGATAACATGCCGTGGATTCGGTATCTGCGGAATTATAATATAAGGCTACCTGCGGAGCCGGTGTGGTAGCAGTCATGCTGTCATATGCCAGTACATCTGCTTCAAAATTTTCCGGAAATACCATCAGCATTTCCGCATCTTTATCGGTTACCGCCTGCTTCATATCCTCTTCGCTGACACCATCCCGGTCTAAATATTCCACATTGATATCACTGCCTTTTATCATGGCTGAAACCGTGGATGGCATATTTTCTGCATAAATACGATAGGTATAATCCTCATCTGCTTCAAATCTGGAGGTCAGTCCGCTGCCCATGAAGCTGTACATGATATAAATCATTAAGCCCGGCATCAAAATCGTAGTAAATACCATTCTCTTATCCCCGAAGAAACGGGCAAGTTCTTTCTTTATAATTGTCATAAGATTGTTTCTCATTCTGCTTCACCTACCGTTTCTTCATAGATTTCAAAGAATCTGTCTTCTAATGATTTGCCATTTTTCACTGCCTCTAATGTATCGCAGATAATCATTTCTCCCTTGATGATAATTCCGACTCTGTCACAGATTTTCTCAATCAGGCTGAAAATGTGGGTAGAAACGATGATGCTCTTTCCTTCTTTCTTAAGCTCTAACAGGAAATCCGTTACTACTTTGGCTGTCAGAACATCAAGTCCGTTGGTCGGTTCATCAAAGATAATGATTTCCGGGTCATGGACTAAGGAAATAACCAAAGAAACCTTCTGTTTCATACCGGTAGACATATCCTTTACTTTCACTTCTGCAAACTGTGTGATGCCGAAGCGGTCAAAAAGTCTCTTCTTTCTTTCATCCCGGACAGCCGGCTCTACTCCGTATAAATCCGAAAAGAAATTATATAAGTAATTTGGTGTAAAAAAGCCCTCTAATTTCAGTTCACTGGTCAGAAAGCCGATCTTACTGCGGACTTCTTCCGGTGCATTAACAATACTGCTACCATCTAAAACAGCATCTCCGGAATCCGGTTTAATCAGTGTTGCCAGCATACGGAGTGTGGTTGTCTTTCCGGCTCCGTTTGGTCCAAGCAGTCCAAACACCTCTCCCCGATAAGAAGTAAATGATAAATCATGCACTGCAATTCGCTTCTTCTCATTGGTTTTCTCAATCTTTTGTTGTTTCTGGGATAATGTAAAGGTCTTATTGAGACCCTTTACCTTCATAATCTCCTCCATAACTTCTCCTTTCAGTTATCGTCTTGATTGTACTATTGTATTATTACACTTGTGTATCTGTGCGTCAAGCACTATTTTTTTCAACGTTTAGTGCTTTCCTTTTACTTTCCGGTATTTCCAGATAAAGGAAGCAAAAAGCACTGAACAGATTTGATTCTCCATTCAATGCTTCTTATGTTCTTCTTAAAAATTCTCAAAATTATGCTGCAGATAATCCTCTAAATCCTGATAGTCATCCGGTGCTTTCATTTCACCATCAAACTGATATTCATAACGTCTTAGGAATTCATCCGGCCCACTGGTTCTGCCTGCTGCATGAATAATCAAAAGCCAGTACGTTACAAATGCAAGTATACCAACTACAGCTGTTACAATACCTGCAACTGCCATTCCATGGTTCTGTTTTTGTTTCACCAGATGTATAATTCCAAAAACAATTGCCAGAATTGCAGTTATAATATTGATTCCGGTGCAAAATAATACCAGTGAAATCAGCCCCAACACCATGGATGCAACTGCGAAACCTTTTCCCGGCTCCTCTTTCCGGTTATCTGCCGGACGCTGATTGTAATTCGGCGGGTACGGATTCCCATACTGCGGATTCTGGTTCTGATTCGGCGGGTATGGATTCCCATACTGCGGATTCTGATTTTGATTCAACGGGTATGGATTCCCATACTGCGGATTCTGATTTTGATTCAACGGATATGGATTCCTGTTATCTGGATACATTCTGCTTCACCAATTCCTTTTTAATAATAGTAGCTATATTCCAAAGAACTTAATGATACTGCACCAACGATGCACAGGATAAGTACCAGCACCAGAAGTGCAATGGTAATAATACTGCAGACAATACCTGCTGTTGCCATTGGTGAATGCTCGTTTTTCTTATTATAAAGAATACCAAGGATTAATCCTACAATTGCACAAGGAAGTCCTACAATCCAGAAACAGATTGCCGGGATGGATATAATTCCCAGTACCATGGATGCAATTGCCATTCCTTTTCCGGATGAAGCCGGCTGGTTGTAACCATACTGTGTCTGGTCGAAGCTTCCATATGCCTGCTGCTGTGGCTGCTGATAAGTTCCATATCCCTGCTGGGACTGGTCATAACCATAGTTCTGCTGTGCATACTGCTGATTCTGGTTATAAGCCTGCTGGTCATAATTCTGCTGTGGCTGTTCATATGCCTGCTGTGGCTGTTCATATGCCTGCTGTGGCTGGCTATATGTCTGCTGTGGCTGACTATATGTCTGCTGTGGCTGGCTATACGTCTGCTGTGGCTGGCTATATGTCTGCTCATTCGTTCCATTTTCAGTGTTGAAATTTTCTTCACTCATTATAATACATCCTCCATTAGTATAAAATATTTTCTCCCATTTATTGTAGCAAATGCCTACCTCCATTACAAGAAAAATAAGTGAAATCATAAAATTTTTATAAACTTTTTCTCATATATTTTATCATAAACTTTGCAAATCCGGAAAAAATGGTTATAATGAAGCATATTTATACTCATTACTTGCTTTTTTGTAAGTAAAAGTCTATAATTCATCTGACAAGACACCTGTATTTACAGATGTAAAAGAAAGGAATATCACATATGAGTACATTAAATTTGACATTGTTGACTGATCTTTATGAGATGACAATGATGCAGGGATACTTTAAAACCGGCAACCGTGATGTGGCTGTTTTTGACGCTTTTTACCGCACCAATCCATGTGATGGCGGTTATGCAGTCTGCGCGGGATTAGACCAGATGATTGACTATATCAAGAATCTTCATTTTGACGAAGAGGATATTTCCTATTTAAGAAGTTTATCCATCTTTGATGAAGACTTTTTAACTTATTTAAGTAACTTTAAATTCTCCGGTGATATCTATGCAATTCCGGAAGGAACTCTGATTTTTCCAAGAGAGCCTCTTGTAAAAGTGGTTGCTCCGATTATGGAAGCCCAGTTAATCGAAACTGCAGTCTTAAATATCATCAACCACCAGAGCCTGATTGCCACCAAGGCTGCCCGCGTATGCTACGCTGCCCAGGGTGATGGCGTCATGGAATTTGGTTTAAGACGCGCCCAGGGTCCTGATTCCGGAACCTACGGCGCCAGAGCTGCTGTTATCGGCGGCTGTAAAGGTACTTCCAACGTCCTTGCCGGTCAGATGTTTGACGTCCCGGTACTTGGGACCCACGCCCATAGCTGGATTATGAGTTTTCCGGATGAATATACCGCCTTTAAGAAATATGCAAAGCTTTATCCATCTGCCTGCATCCTTCTTGTCGATACCTATGATACTTTAAAATCCGGTATGCCAAATGCCATCAAGGTATTTAAAGAAATGAGAGATGCCGGCATTCCGCTTACCTACTACGGAATCCGTATGGACAGTGGCGACCTTGCTTATCTTTCCAAGAAAGTCCGCAAAATGTTAGATGATGCCGGATTCCCGGACGCAGTTATCTCCGCTTCCAATGATCTGGATGAGTATCTGATTGAAAGCTTAAAGATTCAGGGGGCTACCATTACTTCCTGGGGTGTTGGAACCAACTTAATTACTTCCAAAGACAATCCTGCTTTCGGTGGTGTATACAAGCTGGCTGCTATCCAGAATGAAGCCGGCGAATTCATTCCAAAGATTAAGCTTTCCGAAAATGTGGAAAAAGTTACAAATCCTGGCAATAAAAATGTTTATCGTATTTATGATAAAGAAACCGGTAAGATTAAGGCTGACCTTATCTGTCTGGTGGGCGAAGTCTTTGATGAATCCAAGGACATGAAGCTCTTTGACCCGAACGCCCCATGGAAGAAAACAACTCTTCCTGGTGGAAGCTATACACTGCGTGAACTTCTTGTTCCGGTTTTCCAGAAGGGCGAATGTGTTTACGAATCTCCAAGTGTTATGGATATTCAGCGTTACTGCACCAGAGAAAAAGATACCATCTGGGATGAGACAAAACGTTTCGTAAATCCACAGGAAATCTACGTTGATTTATCCGACAAATTATATGAAATGAAAACTGCTCTCTTAAATAAAGAACATATGTAACTCGCAGTCGCCGCCACCCCTAAAAGGGGTGGCTCAGGACGCTGGCTAAAAGCCCTTGGT
>OGUL01001869.1_pt1 | contig 16111 bp, 15 predicted proteins | sample 1553651 | NCBI WGS metagenome assembly OGUL01 (sample SAMEA2580048, study PRJEB22360) | human gut metagenome | biome: human gut; feature: human-associated habitat; material: faeces | place: Denmark | collected 2008/2010
AACAGGAGCAGGAAGCCAACCAGAAGCGCCTGCAAGACCTGATGTTGATGATGCGACACTCTGACGAACAGGAAAGCGAAGTCCGCACCTTTATCCGGGAAATCCGGCGCTACGCCGCCATTGAAGAACTGGACGAGGCGGTGCTGAACCGGCTCATCAGCAAGATTCTGGTGGGTGAAGTCAAGAAGATTGACGGACAGAAAGTGCAGGAAGTCAGGATCATTTATAACTTTGTCGGAGAAATCCCGGAGATTACAGAATAATCAGTGATCCCCATCTCTCAATCAATGAGGGATGGGGATTTTTTCTTTGCCGTCGTCCGGCAGATGTTACATTAAATTTTCCAAAGTGGATTGCAATTATAATTCATTGATTGTTTCAGTAATTGCCATGTTTCGAATCCGCTTCGCTGGGGCATGAACCGCAAGAGCTGCGGCAGCAAATACGAATAGAATGATAAGGCAGAGCGTCATTCCTGGCAGATGCCATGTCATGCCAAAATAGCGTGTAATGAGTCGAGCGTACAGCATACGGCTCAGCAGCAGACCGGCAATACAGCCGACAATCAGCCCGGAAACAGCATAGGTAAAGGCTTCCGCAGCAACCATCCGAGTAAGCTGACTGCCATCCATTCCAATTGCACGCATGACGCCATACTGCTTTGTACGGGCAGAAACGCTCATCGAAATGCTGTTGACAATATTAAAAAGAGAAATCAGTCCAATAATCGCCAGAAAACCATATACGACAATTCTGGAAGCCAGATAGGTAGCAGCTTCCTGCGAATTACGCTCTCGCACATCCGATACAATGATCTCGTCTGTTGCAAGGTGGGCAATTTGCATTACAGTCTGCTCTGTTGCTGAATCGTTCAGCAAAACGCCGATCATATTATAGTTCTGCGCTCTGACCAGACGGTCAAATAGCGCCTGTGGGCAGATGACTGTAACATCATCCGGGAACATTCCCTCCGAAAAAGCCCCCACAATGGTAAGGTCTCTTCCGCTTATATAAACGGTATCTCCAACCTTCAACGGGTTGTTTTTATTATAGATCGTCATGACTTCGTTGCTGCTGGCTGCCTGATCGGCCATCCTGCCTGCTACAACGAGATCCCTGCTTTTTTCCATCATAAAATCATCGTAGGAACCCAGCACCACATGCTCTACATCTTTCTGCGGACTGCTGGCAGGAGTGTTGGTAAGGCCGGTTGCGCCCCAGACATACCCAACACCCGGAATCGCACGCAGCTGTTCTGCCATACTGCGGGACAATACCTGTTCGTTTCCGTACCCGTTCAAGAGAATATCCGGCTGCCACGGAGCTTGACCGGGCAAAAGCAAGCCGGCAAATTTAAGCAGTACAGAAGAGCAGAGCACCAAAACAATACTGAGTGCAAAAGAAGATGTCATTAAAAACAGGTTCTTTTTACCGGCAATGGCGTGATGGGCTCCCAACGACAACTCGATTTTTCCAAAGCTATAGTTTGAAGCATGACGCGAAGCGGAAAGATTCTCTCCCGTGCCGGAGACCGCCGCCACAGGTGAGACCCGTGCCGCCCGCCGCGCCGGTGACTCTGCCGCCAGCAGGACGGTCACGATACCGACCACGATGCCACTGACTAAACCTACAGGACTGATTTGAAAAACCGGTGTTGTGGAAAACTCGCCACCGATGCCATAATGCAGCGCCGCGCAAATGCTCCAGCTGGCAAGTGTGCCAAGCAGAACGCCTACGGGCACAGCCGTTTTGCACCAGTTAAGCGCTTCTAAACGGACAAATCGGATAATTTGAGATTTGCTCATGCCGATACAGCGCATCATTCCGAAGAACTGGATTCGTTGTGCCAGATTGCTGTTCATGCTGCCGGAGATCATCAGTACACCTGCCAGAAGAACCAGCACAAACAGAACTGCGGCAAGGCTGTAAACATTTTTTGCGGCGCTGCTATCGCTTTGTCCGGCGATAGCCATCACACCGGTGTTTTCTGAGACAGCATTTTCCGGCAGGTTATGCTGTGCCGTCAGTTCCGGGATTGCTTTAGCTGCCTTAGACGCGCTGGTAAACTGGACATAATATGACGTTTGAAGATTATGGACGTTGTTCTGCTCCATCAGCGCTGCAAATGCTGTGCGCGGCAGGTAGGCATCCATCAAAGAATATTGCCCGGAATAGTAGCTTTCCTCCACACCGCCCAAACCGGACACTGTAAAATCCCAGTCTCCGGACGGCGTACGTAGTGTAACAGTGTCCCCAACTGCAACTTGAAGGACACGCGCTGCATTGCTGCTGAGCATGATTTCGCCCATTCCCTGCGGAAAGCGTCCTTCGGCGGCACCAGTTGAATTCATTGTCAGATAGGATTCATCAATACCATAAAGTACAACCCTTTTTCCGTCCATGCGGTAGGGCAGTTCTCCGTCCGGGTTAAATATCGTAACTGCACCAATCGAAACCACATCATCCCGCTCCGCAATTTTCAGGGCTGTTTCTTGAGAAATGCCGTCCAACTCTATGTGCCAACTTCCGTTTTTGCCGGTCATTCGGTCGCTTTGGGTTCGAATCATCATATCCGCCACGCTAAAAATTGCTGTCACCAGAAATATCGAAATAATGACACACAGAATGGTCATCCGATTCTGCCGTTTCCGCACCTTTGCAGAGATCGGCACAAGGCTTAAATAGCTTTTCATTCCCGGCACCTCCCAAAATCGGTGAGGTTACCGTCCGATACCTGCAATACCCGGTCAGCCGTTTGCGCGATACTACGGTTGTGGGTAATCATAATAATCGTCTGCTCATACTTTTTGGATGCTTCTTTCAGCAGGGCAATGACCTCGCTGCTGTTCTGGGTGTCCAGATTGCCGGTCGGCTCGTCAGCCAGGATCAGGGCTGGCCGGGTAATGAGCGCACGGCCAATCGCCACACGCTGCTGCTGTCCGCCGGAGAGCTGGCTGGGCAGATGGTTCCGGCGCTCTTTCAGGTTCAGTACCGCAAGAAGTTCTTCCAGATATTTCTTATCCGGCTTCTGGTAGTCCAGCAGCACCGGGAAGATGATGTTCTGCTCCACCGTTAACTCCGGCACAAGGTTAAACGCCTGAAAGATAAAGCCAATGTTCCTGCGGCGGAATACCGTCAGCTTGCGCTCGTCCATGGCAAAAATGTCCTTACCGTCGATCAGCACCTTGCCGGTCGTGGGCGTGTCCAGCGCGCCGATCATGTTCAGCAGCGTACTTTTGCCGGAACCGGATTCCCCCACGACGGCCACATATTCCCCCTTGGGAACGGAAAAACTGACATCCTTCAAAGCCTTGACTGCGGTTTCTCCGCTGCCATAGGTCTTACAAATGTTTTTGACCTCTAATAAATTCATTGTGCATATACCTCTTTCTTCATGTTTTGCGAAATAGGCGGGCTGCTTTTGTTTTTCCTGCCTATGAGGAAAGGATAGCACCGAAATATTACTGTAACCCTACACTCAGCCTACAATTTTGTAGGAATTAAAAAATTCATGGTGAAGGTCGTGCCTTTTCCAAGTTCACTGTCCACCTCAATCGTGCCGCTATGGGCTTCCACGATGGTCTTTGCCAGCGGCAGGCCCAGCCCGATGCCCTGCTTGTCCTGGGAAAAGCGGCTGCGGTAGAACCGCTTGAAAATATGGTGCAGGTCCTCCGGATGGATGCCGCAGCCGTTGTCCTTTACGGCGATCTGAACGGCATTGGGCAGAGCTTTCCATGTAATATGAACCGCGTCGCCGCTCTCCGTATGGTCGAGGGCGTTTTTCACGATGTTGTCAATGGCCTCGGTCAGCCAGTCGCGGTCGCAGAAAAGAAGGACCTCCTCCGGGCCGGACAGGACAAGTTCTTTATGCTCCTGTTTGGCCCGGTATGCGAAATGCAGCTCAACATCCCGCAGCATATCCGCCACATTCTCTGTGGTCTTTTCCAACACAATGGCCCCGGCATCCAGTTTTGTAATCTTGAGCAAGTTTTGCACCAATATTTCAATGCGGTCAAGTTCCTGTTCGGATAAATCAGCAAATTCCTTTACCGCACTCAATTCCATATCCCCGTCTTGAAGCAGACCATTATAAATATTCAAAGCAGCCAGCGGTGTTTTCAGTTGGTGGGAAATATCAGAGATTGTATTTTTCAAAAATTCCTTTTCCCGGAGTTCGTTATCTGCGTGAGCATTTAAGACAGCGGCCATAGAATTGACAGTATGAAACAACCGATATAGCTCGCCTTCCTCATCACATTCAATACGGGCATTGTGATCGCCGTCAAGATACGCTTGAAGCTGTGATACCGCCTGTTCCATGACTTGATTTTGCTTTTTGAAATAAGAGTAGCCCACCGCCAATATCGCTCCTCCTGCCAATACGAAAACAAGCAATAGGAACAAAGAAAACCGCTGATAGCACAACCATAAGAACCCTTGTGTCAACAGAAGGGAGGCTACCCAAATAACGGATACTGCAAGAAACAATTTTTTGATTTCTTTGTTTGCAAATATTTTCATAGGCCACCTCACCGAATCACATTCCATTTGTACCCCATTCCCCGAACTGTCAGGAGCATTTGCGGTTCACTGGGATTATCCTCGATCTTTATACGCAGCCGCCTCATATATACGGTAAGGGTACTGCTGTCAATATAATTCCCGTCGCAGTCCCATAGCTTATCTAAAATTTGTTCTTTGGTAAGTACCATGTTCGGGTTTCTCATAAATAGACACAGCAACTTATATTCTGCGGCAGTCAAATCCAATAGCTTTCCATTCTTAAATGCCTGCCCTTGCAGCAAAAGCACTTTCATTCCGTTGGATTCCAGTTGTGTATCTGCGGAGCTGAAATCTTTTGCCCGACGAAGCAGTGCATTTACTCTGGATACTAACACTCCCAGCTTAAAGGGTTTTGTAATATAATCATCTCCACCAATGTCCAAACCCATGATAATGTTCATTTCTTCATCTGCCGCCGTCAAAAAAATGATGGGGACTTTAGAAACTTGCCGCACCTTTTTGCAAACTTCAAATCCGGTGCCATCCGGCAGGGATACATCAAGCACCAGCAAATCATATTTTCCATCCACCCACAAACTATCTGCTTCTTTGAGGGTTCTGGCAACAACTAATTCAAATCCTTGTTTTTTGAACGCAAAAGAAAGCCCGTTAATCAGGCTCAAATCATCTTCAAGAAGTAATACATTACTCATGCTTTTGCTCCTTTCCTTATTTTGTCCGGCCATCAAGCGGCTTCTCCGCAGTTTTAGGGAGTAGCCAAACACCGGCCATTTTTACAGCGCCGGGGATACGCCCACCGGCACAATAATAATTTACCCTACGAGGTGTTACGCCCCACTTTTCGGCGGCCTCTTTCAATGTCATATAGTCCATTTCGCACCTCCACAGGATATATTATAGTTCTCTACCTCGAATAATACAAGTTAGAGCCCACATGGATGCGAAATAAAATACTACTTAATGTAAAGAATGATATAGGGTGATATGAGAATGAACCAAGATGAAAGAAGGTTTGACTTTCACGGCCTCGGGGCAGCTCTCAAACGAGCCAGAGAAGAAAAGGGCTGGACACAAGCCTATGTTGCGGAATTAGTAGACCGTGACTCCCGTACCATTATGAATATTGAGAACAAAGGTCAGTATCCCAGCTTCGACCTTTTTGTTAAACTCATTACCATGTTTGACGTTTCAGTTGACCAGTTTATTCATGCGGACGGAGGGGCGAGGTCAAGTTCTTGCAGAAAGCACATTGATGTACTTCTAAACTCCATGAATGAAAAGATACTATTTTTCCCACGCCTACTATGAGAACGGCGGCTATGAGATAGAAATTGCATATACTGGCGAACAAACTGGAGATTGAATGGGGAATCAGGGGCCGCCTGGAGCAGCTTTTTCCGCAGATTACGGACGTGGCAGCCCACCGCATTACTTTCATTTCCGATTGCGTCCTCGCCCCATACTCTTTGATAAATCTACTCATAGGTAAGGACACGGTTTCTGTTTGCCACCAAAAAGCAGAGGATTTTATATTCCTTCACTGTCAGCTTAATCTCCTGATTGTTACGATATACTTTTCGCTTGTCCATGTGAATTTCAAGACCGGGAAGTGATAATATCGTTTCTTGCCCTAAGCTGTACCGTTCAAAATCGGGGTACTTCTTCAGAAAAGCAAGGATTTCTGTAAAGGCCAGTGTGTCGTTATCCTGTAAATCTAAAATTATTACTTTTCCGATGGTATCACCTCACATTTCTTTTGTTTGCTTCTCTTAATCTCTTAAAACTTTCTTCACTGATAACATGTTCTAATCGACAAGCGTCCTGTTCTGCAATCTCATAAGGAACGCCCACATCCATAAGCTGCTGAGTAAAAAACAAATGTCTCTCATAAATCTGTTTAGCTAATTTCTGTCCTTGCTCTGTTAAGGAGAGTGTACCATCTGTTTTTTTCATCACACATTTCTTTTTAGACAGTTCCTTTACCGCCCGGCTTACAGACGGTTTTTTCACTCTTAAATGATCCGCCACATCTGTACAGCGTACATAACCGTGATTTTGTTGAATAATCAAAATAGCTTCCAGATAATCTTCCAATGATGAAGTTAAAATCACATAGCAAACCTCCTTTCCAAAATGATTTAGAGCAGAGAAAGCCTAATAATCTCTAATTAATTTTCCATGTTCCGGTATTTTGTTGGCTAGACCACAAGCAACGGTACAAACCGTCTTGTATTATTAATTCTTCATGTGTCCCATGTTCTGTTATTTTACCTTCATCTAAAACTAATATTTGATTAGCATTTTTGATTGTATTAAGCCTATGAGCTATCACTAAAAGTATCTTCCCATTTACTAACGCATCTATTGCTTCTTGAATATAACTTTCATTATCACTGTCAATGCTTGCGGTAGCTTCGTCCAAAATAATAATAGGCGCATTTTTTAGAATAGAGCGCGCAATAGAAATACGTTGTTTTTCTCCTCCTGATAAGCTTGCGCCTCCCTCGCCAATAATAGTCTGAAAACCATTTGGAAGTTCCATAACAAAATCATAACATCTGGCTTTCTTTGCAGCTTCTATAACCTCTTGTTCTGTGGCATCTGAACGTCCCATTAAAATGTTGTTATAGATAGTATCTTCAAATAAATAAACATTTTGAAAAACCATACTAATTTGATTCATTAAAACAGATAATGGGAGTTCTTTTATATCAATACCGCCAATATATATTGTTCCACTGTTAATATCCCAAAAACGCACTAATAAATTAGCGATTGTTGATTTTCCAGAACCACTTTTGCCTACTAAAGCCGTCATAGAATTTTCCTTTAAACCAAATGACACATCATGCAATACTTCCTTTTTACCGTAAGAAAAACAAACATTTTTATATTCTACAACATACTCTGATTCATACGTGTTAATTTCCTTTTTACCTTTGTCTGGAAGTTCTTCTACTGCAAAAAGTTCTTCTATTCGATCCAAACAGCTTTCCATGATTGTCATGTTATTTGATTCTGCATATAATGATTTTAAAGGATTAAAAATCTCTATAACAAATAAAAGCATACCCATTGTATAAGTCAACGACAATGTATCAGATATAAACAAAAATAAACCACTAATTAAAATTCCTAAAATTCCTATTGCATACAACCAGCTTAGGCCACGCATCCAGGGTGTAACCATTTCTTCAAACTGTATATTTTTATCTCTTGATTGGCGAAAATTTTCGCTTAACTCTTTTGACTTGTTTCCCAAAAGATTATAACTTTTAATAACAGAAATTCCTTCTACAAACGACAATACCGCCTCTGTTAAATGCTCACTCTGTTCTTGACGTACTTCCGCTTCCTTTAGGGATACTTTATTCATTTTTTGCCCTATTAAAATTGCAATTATAGAGGTTATGGTAGCAATAATTCCTAATTTCCAGTCCATTATAAACATAAATACAACTAAAATTATTGCGGAAAAAGCGTAGCTTAAAATATTAGCTATTTTTGCCATTACATTTTCTTCAATAAAAAGCATATCCGTAGAAAGAACGGAACTAATTTTACCAATATTTCCTTCTGTAAAATATCCCATTGGCAAGCGCTTTAGATGTTCACCTAATTCGATTCGTTTATCAGAAAATAGTAAGTATCCAGCTCCGCTTTGTAAACGATCACTTGCATGTTGAAAAATCATTTGCAAAATGATGGTTATAACCATTACTATGCCGACATATATAGCATGAAGTGAAGTCATTGTCCCATAATATAATTTACTTATTATAATCATTGCATATAAAATTGGCATTTTAGCAAGAACTGCATTTAAAACAGAAAAAATAAAAGCTATTTGAATTTGTTTTTTATATTTTCCGGATACTTTTAGTATACGGGTCATCATATTCAAAATCATAAAATCCCCCCTTTACCCAGTTGCCACCCTTGACTTTTCTGATGTGCCTCCCATAGAGTCCTGTAACACTCGTTATTTTCTAATAACTCCTCGTGTACACCACAGCCAATAATTTCTCCGGCTTTTAATACACATATTTGATCTGCATTAATAATAGATGACAATCTATGAGCAATAACAATCAATGTTTTATTATGCACAAATTCTGAAATAGCTGCTTCAATTTTTGCTTCATTTTCGGTGTCAGCAAAAGCAGTGGCCTCATCCAGAATGATAATAGGCGCATTTTTTAAAATAGCTCTTGCCAACGTAATTCTTTGTTTTTCTCCACCTGATAATTGATTACCACAATCACCAGCTAAGGTTTTAAACCCTTCAGGAAATTTTTTAATAAATTCCATACATTGAGCCTTTTTAGCGGCCTCTATTACTTCTTCATCCGTAGCATTGGGTTTTCCAATCCGTATATTTTCCATAAGAGTTGTATTAAAAAGAAAATTATCTTGCGAAACATAGGAAACAAGATTATTTAAAGTTTCCAAACTCATATCACAGATATTTTGTCCGCCTATCGAGATAGATCCAGAATTTACATCATAATAATGGACCAACAGTTTAGCAAGTGTACTCTTTCCTGAACCGGATTCTCCAACAAAAGCAGTTTTAGTATTCGGTTTTAGGTTAAGACATACATGATGTAAGATTTCTTTTTCATCATAGCCAAAGCAGACATTATCATAGCAAATATTATAATCTTCTCCTTCAAAAAGAGCAGAACCTTCCTTTAAAGGGGGAATATCCATTAATTTTTCTAATTCGTCAATTTTATATTTTACCTGTGGCATTACAGAAGTAAATGACATAGTCCGTAATAAAGGAGAACCTAATCCTAATGCCAGACATAATACTAAGGCAAATTGAGATAATTCTATTATTCCTTGTAATACTAGCCATGAGCCTACTGGAAGTGCAAATAAGATTGTACATGGAATAAGTGCGCTATAAGCTGCCATACAGGGCCAACATGCCTTAAACCATGCAAGAGTATAGTCCCTATAATTACAAATAGCGGTTTTGAATTTTTCATAGGATTCACCCGATTTATTAAATACTTTTACAACCTCCATACCGTTTACATATTCAACAATAGTATTATTCATTACTTGTCCAGCAGTGTAGTAAGCTTCCATACCTTTGTTACCAATTTTATACATTAGAATCATTGGTATCATACCCATCGGAATAGTAAAAAGTACCAATAATCCCATTTTCCAGTCAATAATAAAGATAAAAAAATAAACAGCCAGAATCCCCATTAAATTAGACAGGCCCTCTGGTATTCCATGAGCCAATAAGACCTCTAAGCTGTCAATATCATCAATAAAAATCTTTTTAAATGTACCTGTTCCTTTACCTTCAATGACTCCTAAAGGTAATTTTTCCATTTTACCTTGTAATGATATTCTTAAATTCATTAAAGTGCCATAAGCCGCTTCATGTGATAGTCCTAATCCTTTACAATATGTAATCGCCTGTAAAAATAATGAAATGCCAGTTCCAACTGCACATATTATAATAAATGATATTGTAACTGTCTGGTGATTTAGTATTTTGCCAATTATAAAATATATAAAAAGAAAAGGGGCTATTTGAAAAATCACAGATAAAAAGAGAACAATAATTGACCTAACGGTTTTTTTATTGTTTTCTTTTCCATAATATAATATCTTTTTTAGCATTTATTTCATTTCCTTTCTAAACAATCGGGAATTACTGTTTCCAGAATTCCCGTACTGCTTTATTTATATCTTGATTCATTAATGAACCTTGTTTTATGATTTTCCCTGACTGCATAAGGATAATATAGTCACAGCAATGGGAAACAAGTTCTGCATCATGGGTAATAATAAACTGAGTATTGTCAGCTTTTTTCATTTCCCGAATTGCTTCTGCAACATCTAGCATGTGTCTGTAATCTAAACCACTGGTAGGCTCGTCATATACAAGGATTTTTTTTCCTGATCCTAACGCACTGGCTATTGCAACACGTTGCTTTTGGCCTCCAGACAATGACATGGGGTGACACTCTCTAAATTCTTGTAATTTAAGTAGATGTAGTATCTCCATAGCTCGCTTTTCTTTTTCCTCCAAAGTTCCCGGCTGTTTTTCCATTGAAAGAAGAATTTCATCAATTACACTTTCTGTAAACAGTTGATGATTTACGTCTTGCATTACGATATAAGATAAAGCAATCCTCTGCTTTTGAGTTAATTCTCGATTTTCTAAAATCACAGTACCTTTGCACCTTTTCTCTAATCCGCAAAGGCAGCGCCCAAATGTTGTTTTTCCCGCCCCATTGTTTCCTAACACAGCTACTATTGCGCCTTTAGGAATAGAAAGTTTTTCAATGTCTAACGCCTTATGTGGTGCGTTTTTATACGAAAAACTAAAATCAGTAAACGTAAGCCCTGTATCTCTTTCATTGCACCTGTACAAGCTATTTTCAGATGCAATAGAATTGCGCAAGCCCATTTGGTGCAAATCGTTTTCAGAATATTCCCTAAATTCGTTGATAAGAAGGTCTTGCACTATATACCCATTATCCATGTAAATCACTCTGTCAGCTAAGTCCATCAACCAATATAATCGGTGTTCTGCAATAATAACTGTTTTTCCACTTTTCTTCCATTTTTTGATAATCTCTTTTAAATAAGAGATAGATTTCATATCTAAATTGGAAGTCGGTTCGTCCATCACAATAATAGAAGGGAACAACGCAGCCACAGAAGCACATGCTATTTTTTGTTTTTCTCCTCCTGAAAGAGAAAACAAGCTTTTTCCTAAAAGAGTTGATATATTCAACTCTTTAACTGTATTTTCAAAATTTGAAAGTATTTGTTTTTTTGGCATTCCAACATTTTCACACCCAAAAACAATCTCAGTATCTGTTTTTACCGTATAAAATTGAGATTTAGGATTTTGAAATACACTTCCTACAAATGGAGCAATTTCATATAAGTCACTGTCTGCGGTCAACATACCACAAACAGTGACATCTCCTTTCATTTCTCCTTCATAAAAGTGAGGAATTAGTCCATTAATCATTCTTGTTAAAGTAGTCTTCCCACATCCAGAACTTCCACATAAAAGAACAACCTGCCCTTGTGGGATAGAAAGAGTGATATTATGAACACCTGCTCCGTTTTGGGCATTTTGATATGTAAAATCTACGTTATTAAACTTGATCATACTGTACCTCCTTGCCATAACATAATGCTAAAATACAAGGAAAAGAAAAAGAAAATTCCTATAAATGTTATTACGTCACGCCATGTAAAACCTATATTGCATACATTCGTCCTTCTATTCGGAGAGTTTAATGCTCTTGTCAATGCGGAGGCAGATAAATCATTTCCTATGGATACCACGCTCATTAAAAACGGAACCATACGATATTCCAACATTTTCATAGGATCACGAACAGAACCTACTCCTCGTAATTTCATTGCATCTTGAACGTTTCGATATTCTTCCTTTATAGTAGGGAAGAATCTAAACATAACTGAAATAGGGACTGACAATTTCTTTGTAATGTGCATACGATCCATTGCTGCAATAAATTCACTGACAGATGTTGTTGCAAATAAGAAATACGCCATCATAGTTCCTGGTATTAGTTTTGTTGAAAATGCGAATACACCTGTAAATAAAAGATTAACTGCATTTGGAAGGTATGGCATAATTAAGTCTGGAACAAAAAGAGCAAAGGCATACACAGTAACGTAATAAAGTGCAGCCTTAAACTTTCTCAAAATCAACAAAAAAATGAGAGGAAGGACAGCCAGAGCATAATGTAAATATAACAAATATCCTGTACCATTACCTGCAATTAATGTTGTAGAAACACTGAGGCAAAGCAGAATTTTGGTCCGTGGATCAAGATAGAGCTGCTTTGACGAAGCCTTTTCTTGATATAATTCTGAAGCCATTTATACTAACCCACTCTTTTCAAAATGTTTTTTCATTACTTTACGTCCAATAAGCCCTCCAATAAGGCCACCTAAAAAGCAAAGAATTATCATAACAGGAAATACCCACCAAATTTTGAAATATCCAGCAATGGTATTCATATAAACTTCTCCATAACCGGCTGCTTTGCTTGCTAACCATTCATCACTTGCACCAATCCAATGAACATAGTTACCAGCAATACAAATGCAAGATACAGCATAAGCAAGTACACATGCAATCCCTTTTTTATATTTCGTAACTTTCATAATAATTTCTGCAATAATCCCTGTAACAATTCCCCATATAAGAAGGTCATATCCCATACCGGTAATAATCATAGCAAGCCCGATAACTACTTGAAGGATCATAATCATACCTACTTTTTTGATTTTGGAAAAATATAACATCATTGGTATTCCTTCAAGTAAAGGGACAAGAAGCGTCAATAAGATAAATCCTATTGGAATCATGCCAACAGTACACGCAACAAGCATAATAATTACTACATAAATAGCAGAGAAAATACCTGCATTAATTAAATCTTTACCATTTAGTTTGTTTGAATTTAGTTCTTTACTCATTATTCCATTCTCCTATCTAATATCTAGTCTTTAACATGTTTTGCCTCTAATAACTAGGTGGATGATATATATACTGGTAGCATTGATTTCCCTCCTTGTTCTTTTTCATAAAATATGATATACTTATGCCATATAGTTAGATATTGCTAACTGCGCTTATTTAGTATATCGTCCACCTTTATTTGTTTCAATACATGGATAATAGATTTGGACGTTTCCCTAAATAAATTGGATTTTTTACTAAAAAGGAGAGAATGTGATTTGAATACAGATCCTTTTATGCAAGGTTTGTTTCCGCAACTAGGGCTTACTCCAGAAAAGTCGAACAGTCAAAATAACGGTTGCGGTTTTACAATGGTACCTAATGCTGATTTAGGAAATGGTTATCTTTGGACATATCCGGTTAATCCTTATTTTTCCGTTACCATTTATCATTTAAATTATTATAAAGAAATGCACTATCGTTATCATCATCCCGCAATGTTAGTAATTTCCTTAAGTTCTCCGATAGTTGCTAAGGCTGTATCCGATAAAAATAGTGAACAGAAAGAGCAGCTTCTTGGATATTATTTGCCAGACGGTGAACATGAGTATACTCTGCCAGCATCTAGTTCTATTGATAGCGTCAGCATTGCTTTTACACCAGAATTTTATAATTCTCGTCTAAGCAGTTTGTATGATCGTGATTTTTCAGATTTACCTCGCATAGCTGCGTTGATGAATGGAACGATAAATATTCCTTCTGTAATTTCTATTTTTAAAGAAATTGCCGATTATACACCCATTATAGCAACAAGTGAACTTTTCTATGAAGCAAAAGCACTTGAACTAATTGCATGTTTAGTTGACTGGCATATTCAAGAATCACTTTCGCCTTCCGTAAGAAGTATTTGTGATGCAGATCGTGAAGCAATACATCGTTTAATTCATTTTTTACAACAACATTATTGTGAATCTTTGGATGTCAAAAATATTGCTAGAATGTGCCAAATGAGTAAATCTAAACTTTCTGAATTATTTCATTCTGTAAGTGGTGTAACGCTTATAGAATTTATCAATAATTTGCGAATAGAACGTGCGAAAGAACTTCTCATAAATAGTTATTATCAAATCGGAGAAATTTCGGCTATTATTGGTTATGCTCAGCAAAGTAGCTTTACCTACCTTTTTAAGCAAAAAGTAGGAATGTCTCCTCGTGATTATCGTAAATTACACAAAAAAGTTTAATATTATGTATCCAGCCGCCTACAAGCGGCTGACCTTTTTATCTCGGCTAGTAGTTTGGTACTCCATACCCGTAAATGCTGATGTCTCCGATAGGATAACTGCTCTGCCGGACCATATCGCCGGAGTTTCCCTCCACCGTGTAGACGCGGCCATTTTCTACCCGTTCTACCAATCCGACGTGATCAGTAGTGCCATCACTGTCCCAAAGGGATTTACCAGACAGACGCAAGGATAATTCCGATACTTCCTGTAATGCTGTGTAAAAGAGAATACACTGCCGTTGCCGGAGCAATGATATTACTGATAGAAATAAGCAATGCTAAAAATATCGCTGAAACAAGCAGTTTTTCGACTAAGATAATGCCCTTAGCAAATTCAAATCTCGAAAGGTTTACAGGCATAGAAAATACCGAATAGTATTTCCCGGCGTTTTCTTCTTTTCTGTGTGACAAAAAACACAAAATTGCGATTGCTCCCGGAAGCAGGAACGCATACCACCAGTAAGCTTGTTTCCGAACTGATAATAATCACATGGTTCATGATGTATCTGCGTCAAAACATACCTGTTATTTCCAGACTCTGCCAAATAAGAATATCCACCTTTACCCTTTCCTAGCAGTTTAATTATTGTATAGCTTTTCCCATTTATGGTCATTTCTTTATTCATGTGTTTTCTCCTTTGTTCTACATCACATTGATTACTGATTTTTAATATTCTGGTTCAATATTACAATAGAAATATTGTTTTTACAAAGGTTAAACGTGTAACCCACCACAAAATTCTCATTCGCTTTTTGTGATATTTCCCATATTTCAGATTACTACACAATTTTCTTCCATTTCCTTATTTTTGTCCTGAAAGTTCCAAAAGGTGCAACAGTATTCACGTGAATGAACTTATACACTTCCCATACTGCTGTTTTAGTTGCTTCATCAGCCCATTTTCTCATCATATTATATCTATCCGCATTAAAAAAGGACGCAGAATCTCTCCCACGTCCTCAAAACTATCTGGCTTTATCTTCCCTTACCTTCGATACTTCCTTATGTGCCGCTTCATGCTTCACCTCATCTACACCTCTAGCCTCAAATGCATCTGCATTATACTGATACTCATGCGTTTCAGCGACCATTGGTGCATATACAATCTCTGCTTCTACTTGCTCAGCTTCTGCCCTCTCCGGTTCTGTCTGTTCCTGCTCCTTCTCATTCTCCATATGCTTTTCCTTATCAAGCTGCACATTCATAGCCAGATTATCCAGCTTATCAATAGATGCATCCAGATGAAGCTCCATTGATACAAGCATCTTTTTCACTGCTTTCATAGGTGCAAGCACCGCCTTTGTAATGAGATGTTTCTGCTCTTTCTGTGAGTAATCCACCTCTGGCTTGTCATCAAAAGTACGAAACGCATTGGCTGCTGTCTGCCCGGCTTCTCGAAATCCTTTTGCAAGAAGTGCCGTCTTTGCTATATCCTTATCCGTTGTCTTGATTGCACCTCTTACATTTTCTCGGATATCAAGAAGTCTTTTCTTAATTCCTAAGAACTCCGACACCCTGTATAATGCAGCTCTTCCCTTTTCCTTTGCTTCATCAACTATGCTCTTTGCTGTAGATTTGACCTGTGCTTTCACTTCCAATACCTGCGACTTTATCTGCTCACATCTGGTATTAAGTCGCTCCTGTGCTTCTGACAATGCCTTTTTAGCATTATTGACAAGTGTATCTTCCTGCATTTCTTTGATCTGGTTCTGCATGTTGGTGAGTTCTTCCGTCATGGAATCAATCTTTTTCTCAAGTCCATCCACATAGCTGCATATCTCAAATACATCGTTTGCCTGCTCTTTCATGGCATTTT
>OGUL01001891.1_pt1 | contig 15954 bp, 18 predicted proteins | sample 1553651 | NCBI WGS metagenome assembly OGUL01 (sample SAMEA2580048, study PRJEB22360) | human gut metagenome | biome: human gut; feature: human-associated habitat; material: faeces | place: Denmark | collected 2008/2010
ATTGCTCGAAAGGAAGTCTATTATTCACTTTTACACAAACTTTTCGGCGGTCTCGTTTGGTTATTAACAGTTTACGCCTTTTCTAAAGCACCACAACAGACAATCCTCAACATACCTTAAGAGAAGAAGTGCATCTTCCTTACTTGCCACATCTTCATGATGAGTCCCTAGTCCTGACATTACACTATACATTGTCTGAAATAGCCTAAATCTATTAGCCCCCTTTTTATTATCGATCCAATATGTATATATTTTCTTAATTGACGTCAATTGTGCTCCATTATCAATTATACTTTCGCCCGTTGCCGCAAGTATCCCTTTAACATAATCTCCATTAATCGTATCCAACTTTTTAAAGAAATTCTCTAACAAGGATCTGCAGTTTTCTATACAACTGACATATTGTCCCGATCCAAAATTTGTAATTGCTTCATCATACAGAATCACTAAATCAAGATGATGCGTTTCAAGCATAGAATGTAAATATGAAATATCTGTATTCCTCTGCTGAACCCCCTTCGTTGAAGGAATAAGTGAATAATATTTTAATTCATAACCATAGTCTTCTTCTATCATTATTTGCAATTCATATCCAATTACGCCAAGATAATTAGATAATAAATTATATTGTTTATCCTCAATATCATGAATTCCATCGAGAATTAAATTTAAAAATCGAAGTAAACCTTCTTCGTTAGATTCGATTTTTTCGCAAATAGACAGACAAACATATTCAGGATTATAGTCATCATTATTATTTTGGTATCCTCTGTTATACCAGTAAGGGCTTAATTTATTTTTGTAGTCGTCCCAAAAAGCGGATAGACCAGCCTTTTTCAGCAATACTTCTCCATCATCATTATTATCAATTTGGCGCCTTATAAATTTTCCAAAAATACTATATATATTTGAACGTGCTATTCGTTCTTTTGTGTCAAAAACATTATTCAATCAAAAACACCTCCCAATTTTTCAATCAGCCCCATATCGGCTGGCAACCAGTCAACGCTATATAATCCATCTTTACCAAGCCATTTTGCAGCTTCTGCTTCTTTGAGAATGATTTCTCCATCTACCACAACACACCAGAAGCAATCCATACTTAAATGGAAAGTCGGATAATCATACTCGATGGTATCAATCAATTCACCAACTTCTATTTTTACAGCAAGTTCTTCTTGTATTTCTCTAACAAGTGCCTGATGCGGTGTCTCGCCTGGTTCAACCTTCCCTCCTGGGAACTCCCACTTGCCCTTAAATTCGCCGTAGCCTCTTGCAGTTGCAAATATCCTGTCACCTTGACGGATAACTGCTGCTACCACTCTAACTGTTTTCATATTGTCCACTTATACAAATTCCAGCAGCTTCTTCTCCATGCAGAATTCATATCCCATCTTCTTTTCTCCAACGGTTTCAAACTGTATAACAATGGTGGTACCGGCAATCTCAGTAATCTTGCCGGTTCCAAAGATTTTATGCTTCACTGTTTTACCTACAATATCCGCTGGGATAACAACAGGTGGCTTCGGTTCTGGTTTTACATAAACCGGCGCCTTTGCAATCTGAGGTTTTGTTTTACTCTTTTTGAATTCCTGCATCATTTTGGTATATTCTTCATCCACGTTCTTACCGCGTGCCTTGTAGTCCTCCATATCTTTGAATACGAACATTTGTGGCTTATATACGTCATTATCCGGAACTGGCCGAACAGGAAACATCCATACTTTTCTTGGCACACCATCCTCACCAGGCTGTACATCTGTGTACGGCTTACTCACAAGCTCTATCCTTCCACAGTAGACATATTCGCCAGCATCCATAACTTCAAACAGATGAACATCAACTCCATTATAATCAGATTCAGCTAACGTAGCATTCTGCGCCCAATGGATGTCCTGGTCACCTGATTTACCCATGCCTGTATAATGTAGAACTCCGCCTATCCATTTATCATGATAAAGGCCCTTTGTATAATCGGATACAATAACAAGCGTATTCGTTGTTCTTGAACGACGCATACCTCCCATATTTCCGCATTTAAATATTTCTACGATATCCGCATTCTTTACAATTTGTCCTATTTTTAAGCCGGGATTAAACATAATAATACGCCTCCACTTCCATAACATCTATTCCACTGCCAACTCTGCCTCTTAGTATCGAGATGCTTAAACTGCGGTCGGCTCTGACAACAATTTCAGTGTCACAACCTATAACATCTAATCCACAGCCTAAACCCTTTGACCGTTTTTTCAGTAGATATGTTTCCATACAAGAAAACCGAGCTTTCCGCAAGGCTTCTCTGATGATGCTACTATCGCAAAAAGCCCGGAAATACGCCACTTTTCAGTCCTTATTTATCTTTTCTTGACAGCAAACAGACCGTCTCAACGGTATTACCTTTTTCCCACAAGAGCCGCCTTACCTCTTGACCATCCCGATATATTGGGAAATTAAACTCTATCGACTTCAAAGGCTGCTCTGACTCCCCATTTGGATATATCTGAATTTCTTTTATAAGATAAGTAATAAGGCTTTTCTTTTCCTCGTCACTTATTATATCATAGAGCTTTCCGAAATTCAGCATAAGCTTGTAAATATTGTCCAGAGTGATTGTTTCCATTTCGATAGAACTTTTTCTCAGCTTTGCATCTTCAATCCGTTCTTCCAACTCTACAATCGTATCATACAAGGCATCAAGTCTTAAAGTCATGTCGTGGATTTTCCTTTCTCTGAAACGAGCATCAATAGGCAGATTATCAATCTCTCGTTCCAGACGGGCTTTATTCAAATCTACTTCTTTCAGCTTACTCTCGTAATTGGCAAGTTCCTTATCAATAGCTGTTGTATCGGTCTGTACGCCAACACGCTTTTCAATCTCTTTTGCAAAATACTTATCGCTTACCAATTCCTTAACAGCTTCAATTACAAGTGGCTCAATATCTGTTTTTCTTAGCGATGCTTTATAATCACAATGATGTCCTCGCTCCTGCTTATTTCTACCACAAATATAATAGTAAACCTCTTTGTATGTGCCGTCTTTATTTGTCCAAGCGTGTTTGTTCGTATACATTGAACTTCCACAAAGGGGACACTTTAATATCCCCGTCAAAAGGTGTGACCTATCCTTACCGATTTTGGATGGCTGTTTAATTCCTGTTGCCATACGCTTTGCGTGAACCTTTTGCCACAATTCCTCGCTGATAATTCCTTCATGTTGTCCATCTTCCAGAATGTAATCCTCTGCATGAACCTGCTTATATTCATTTTTTGTACCTTTTACCTTTTCTCGTGTTCTTCTGCCATAAGCAATCTTTCCACAATAAACAGGATTGTCTAATATCAACCGTATAAAATGACTGCTCCAAGTTTCCAATGTGCCATTCTGACGGGGTATCTTCTTTATACCTTGAAGATTAAGATATTTTGCTACTCCGCCAAGTCCTGTGTCAGAATTAGCAAATTTATCAAATATAATTCTGATTGCTTCAGCTTCCGTTTCTTCTATCAAGAGCTGATTGTCTTTCAGATAATATCCGTATGGTGCAAATCCACCATTCCACCCACCTTGTCGTGCTTTTTCTCTCCGTCCATTCATTGTCTGTTCTATGATATTTTCTCTTTCTATTTCTGCAACCGCAGACAAAACAGAGATTAAAAGTTTTCCACTTGTCTGTGAGGAGTCAATTCCTTCTTCGATACAAATAAGATTTATTCCATAAGATTGTACAAACTCTAATGAATTTAGAATATCCGCTGCATTTCTTCCGAAACGAGAAAGTTTATAAACCAGAATATAATCTATCTCCAATCCGTTTTTTATATCGGAAAGCATTTTCTTAAATGCAGGTCGTCCCTCAATAGATTTTCCTGATTTACCTGCATCCTCATAGATACCGACAATTTCCATTTCTTCTCGGTCAGCAAATCGTTTTAATCCGTTTTTTTGTCCTTCAAGACTGTATCCGTCTACCTGCATCTCGGTACTTACTCTCGGATACAGGACACATTTCTTTCCTTCTCTGTTCATCGTACCACCTCCATAATTTTATAGGGAAATGTGATATGTAAGGCTGCGTAGCTTACGCAGCACAATCCAATTCTTGCAAAACTGTCTTTCCGTATTTTTCAACTATCTGCACCATAACATTGATAAATGAATTAAATACTTCATTTTCATCTTTCATCTGTTCATTTTGCAATTCTGAATTTTGGATATAGTTTTCATTTCCCATAATGAGTACCTCCGCTATAAAACAAGCGGCTGTACTCTAAATTATAGAAATACAGCCGCATTTTTACCAATGTGCAAATTTATCGTTCTCGTCCCTTTTACACATCTGTTGCCTTCGTTTTCTCCAATGCAACACTAATGGCAAGAGCCTTATCAACCCTTTCCACTATATTGTCTGGTATCATTCCCAAATACTGCTTTAGTCGCTGCTTATCAATCGTTCTTACCTGTTCAAGCAAAATGATTGAGTTCTTATCCAAACCTTCAAAATCATTGATTAAAGTGTGTGTCGGTAATTTTGCTTTAGTGTGTATTCGGCTTGTGATGGGTGCGACAATGACCGTAGGGCTATACTTATTGCCGACATCGTTTGAAATGATAAGTACAGGTCTTGTTCCGCCTTGCTCCGAGCCGATAACGGGATTTAGATTTGCGTAGTAAATATCTCCACGCTTGATTTTTCTTTCCATTATGTTTGACCTCCCAGATTTATTTAGGCAGGTATGTTCTGCCTATGTAGGCAGCCAAACAAAAGGAAGTATTTAAGGTCGGGAGAGTATAAACAAAATCTCTGTTCTTATGACCGCCTTTCGTTTGGCTGAATATGATAGGAGCATTTCAATTTGTCCTCGACACCCCGAAATGCTATGGGAAGTCGCCAAACGGTCAGCAGCGAACTGACACCACGGGAGTTCCACCCCAACTGTCGGTCTGACAGAGCCGCCCTCATTGCCTGCGACGGTTTTATCACGCTCGGACTGTGACTGGACGGGAGTACCATTATTCTCTTTGTGGGTTATGGCGAAATCGGAAGCAATCCGATATTTTCAGTCGGTAATGAATGAGATCACCCCCTTTCATCGCTCGCTGCTTCTTAACAGGTCTTGGCGTACCGCTGCACACGCTTATGCTCATCACAATCACAAAGAGGAAGTATTTGGCGAATGGATATTCGGTTGTCAAGGATCACTCCCGTTTTCGCCACACAAAGCAAAACAGGTGGAAGGAATTTAATCCCTCTCACCTGTTTGCTCACTTAAAAGCGGTTTCGTATAGGCTAAAATTAAAATTTTTCAAAAAGTTTTTTTAACTTCTTTAGTGCAATGTCAACGCTTCCTTTAACCGCCATTTTGGTGCATCCCTCCAACTTGGCAATCTGCTCATAGGACAACTCTCCGAAAAAGTACAACAGCAGCCTGCGTCTTTGTGTTTCGGGCAGTTTTGATATTGCCTTATGTAGCAGTTCGTATTCGATGCACCTTGAAACGGTTTCCTCAAGACTTTCTTCCTTATAAAAAACTCGGTCATTCAAGGAGTTTTCTGTCAACTCGGAGTGTTCAATGTGCCTGCTCACCCGATTAAGATAGGAAATATCCTCAAGCTCAAAACGGTTAAACAGGTCATACAGCACTTTCTCTATTTCAATATTTTGCATAACACCCCGCCCATCTTTAAAAGAGAGGTAATATCTGCCCTCTACAATCATCAGCGTATAAGGGTTATGCTTGTCCTTTTTTCGGTTAGGATGTTTTTCATTCATTCTTTGTTCCTCCAATCAATCTGAATTTTTGAAATTTCAGATTGATCGGCGGAGAACGACACCCTACGCCACAAACAGGCTTACGCCTTAATTCAACAAAAAACGACAAAAGAAAAACCGCAAAGGCTGTCAAACCCTTACGGTTATAAGAAATAACAATTCTATTATATAGATATTTAACATCTACTTTTGGAACATAATTTCCCCAAATGGAGATAAGAATTTTTTTAACAGATTATTCTCATCTCTATCGAACGGTATGTAAATAACTGCTGCTTAAAATCAGCAGCACAGTGTTATCAGACCAACACATAAGAAATCCCTCCAAACTTGAAACAGGTCTGGAGGGATAAAATAGCCATCTGAGCATGACAAAATTGCCCACCAAAACACCGTTTTTTTTATTTGGCGGACTTGTCAAATTCTATATTCATGTAAAAAAAGAGCCGATGACTTATGAGGTTATCTCACAAGTTCATCGGCTCTGCGTCTATGCGTCTGGCTCTTTGATGACGGTTATATGTAATTTCTTTGCATTTATTAAAGTTTCTTTCTTACATTTCGGACAGTAAAGAGGATAATTCTTTAAAACAGTATCTTCTCTAACTCTATCACGGGTTTTGTTGCCACAAATCGGGCAAATTATCCATTCTGAAATCATAAATTATCCATCTCCATTTATCTTGTTTTATTTGATCTTTCTATTTTATATTTACTATCTTGACAAATTCATATCGTACACTTATCTGGAATTACTATTGTTCTCTAAACTTTTTCAAAAATAAAGAAAATGTTGTACCTTTTTCATCGGATGCCACCTTGATATACCCGTTCTGCTTATTCACAATATCACGGGTAAGATATAAACCGATCCCTACACCGTCAACTCCTGCTGACTGCTTTCCACGGTAAAATCTGCCGAAGATTTTTGCCTGTTCTTCTTCAGGAATGCCAATTCCGTTATCGGATACATCCAATCGCAAATACGATGGATATTCGGTGATTTTCAAGTCCACAACTCCTCCGCTTGGTGTATATTTCACAGCATTGTCAAGTACATTGGTAACAGCTTCTGCCGTCCAGTTAAAATCAAGCAGGGCTTCAAAGGTCTGCCCACAATCAAAGGTAATCGTAATATTTTTATCCCTTGCTTTGGCATAAACCGTTTTTACCGCTTGCATAACAATATCATTTAAACTGCTTTGTTCAGGTTTTAATCGGATAATGCCACTTTCCAAACGGGACATTTTAATCAAACTGTTTGTCAAAAAAGTCAGCTTTTCAAGGGACATCTGCAAGGTGGCAATATATTCCCTTCTCTCCTCATCGGATAACCCTGTATCACCTAATAACTGTGCAAAGGTGTTTGCCGCTGCTACGGGCGTTTTAATTTGATGCGAAATATCGGAGATTAAAGTTTTAATCTGTTCTTTCTCCTGTGTCAGCATTTGATTCTGTGCCTTTAAAATATTGCGGAGTTTTAGAAGTTGGTGCTGCAGCCGTGCGGTCAGGGTATCCTCAGCTTCTGAAAAGACCATCCGTTCCTGCTGTTCTACCAAAGCTTCAATGAGCAGCGTAATCTCCTCTAACAGATTATCATTATAGCGGTTGTGCAGAAAGTCCAGCAGGAACAACAGACCCCCAAAAAATACAAATGCAAAAGAGATAAAAAGCGTACGGAAAAGGATGTCCTCCATAAAAAAGAACACACCAACAGATACCACCGCCGTAGCAGTACCTATAATTAAAATCAGTTTTCTGTAAATTCCAAAATGCTTCATCGTCATTCTCCAAAAGAGTAGCCCATGCCAAAAACTGTTACAATGTATTCCTGCTTTTCATCATTCAGTTTCTGCCTTAGCCGCTTAATATTCACACGCACGGTATTATCATCAACAAAGTTTCCATCTATATCCCAAAGCTGTTCCAAAAGCATTGCCTTTGTAACAACCCTTCCCCTGTTTTCCATTAGATAAAGGAGCAATTTGTATTCTGTTGAGGTCAAATGTATTTCCTGTCCCTTCATCAAAACAAGACACTTTTCTTTATCTAACTCTAAATCTCTGTATTTCATACGAAATTTTCCTACGCCACTTCGTTTTAGAACTGCCAATACTTTTTTCCGTAAAACTTCGATAGAAAAAGGCTTTGATATATAATCATCACAACCCACGCCAAACCCTTCCAACATATCTTCTTCCGTATCATTAGCAGTTAGAAATAATACGGGTGTTTCCGATGTTTCACGAATTTTTTCACAAAATTCCAAACCATTGCCGTCAGGCAGGTTAATATCAAGCAGAAACAAATCATACTTTTGTTTTTGGTATTGCTTCAATGCTTCCAAATACCCATAGACTGCTGTGACCATATGCTCGTCTTTTTTTAGGGCGATAGAAATACCCTTGCTCAGAATTTTGTCATCTTCAAGTAGAAAAATATTTGCCATAGCCGCAAAACGCACCACCTTCCTCAATATACAAAATTGCAGGAACAGACGCAGCAACGCTGCGTCCGTCCCGCAACCTCATTTAATTCTCAAAATTGTGCAGTCTTTCAATGACCGTTTCATCAGAAGTTGCCTTGTAAACAATGGCAGGAACGCTTAAGCAAATTACAAAGATTGCTGCGATCAAACCGATGACAAGTGCAACAGGGTATTTAAATACTGCATAGTTTGCCATATGCGGAACTGCATCTGCCACCAACATTAGGAACGCATTACCAAAAGTCATAATCAGCAGAGTAGAAATCAGAGCATAAATACCGCCTTCTAAAGTCAATATCTTCCTGATCTGCTTTTTCGTTGTTCCGATACTTTCCATAATGGCAAATTCATTTTTCCTTGCCACCACACCCGTCAACATAACATTTACAAAGTTAATCAAGCCGATGACAATGAGCAGAATTGCAGCACCGTTTCCCAGCAAGCTCAAAGAGTAGTTCATCTGGTTATATAGTTCTTTCTGATTCACGGAAGATTTCAGCTGCCACTCCGATGTGGTCAAGGTACTGTTGATCGCCTGTAATTCGCTGTCAATTCGCTCTAAATCGTTGAAATCCTTAATGTCAACGCCGATTGCGGAAATGATTGGTTCTTTTGTCAGGCGTTCCATACCCGCTTCGCTGACAAAGATAACATCTGGCACCATATTTATTTCTTTGCGTCTGCCAATACCTTCTGAAAGAGTATTATCATAATCGTCATAGTAAAAAGCTCCGCCAATTTTGAAATCAGTTGCCTTGCCGTCTGTACTGTCGGCAGTTAGTGTCAATGTTTCACCCACTAAAGCGGTATTAGGAGCGTTATATTCGGTATCTTTTCCTGCAATCGCTGTTTCGCCACGCTTAAATGCTTCCATGTCAATAGGCATATCAGGATGCTCTGCATTGTATTCTTCCAGTACCCTGTCGTCTGGAAGCGTTGTAATATAGCAACCATAGTCACCAGATTCAGCGTACCCTTTCAGTGTTTCTATCGTCTGTTCATAGGACTGCCCCTTTGCTTTATATTTGCTGTCCTCATATTTGATTTTCATAAAGCCTTCTAAATCGTTTTCATTAAAGTCAATACCTGCCCAGACTGTTTTTTGAACATCTATATTTTTAATACCGTCAAGCTGCTTGATTTGTTCTACAAAGTGTTCGTCAAACTGCGGTACTTCTTTATTGAGCTGTTCATACTGCTCAAACTGAATATCAGTGTATTCAAAGTTATAGTCCATATATTCCTTAATAAAGTTCTCAGCCGACATACTGCTTATAACCCCATTTACGCCTAAAATCATAGTAATTCCCATAAACAAGGACATAAACACAAGGGCAGCACGCTTTTTGTCACGGAATACATTATGAAATGCCATCACATGCAGCTTGCCACCATTGGTGGAATTTCTGCTTTTTGTTTTCTTCGGTGCAAAATTCTGAAACTTCAATGCTTCTATTGGCGAAATTTTTGCAGCCGCTTTTGCAGGAGCATTGCAGGCAATCCAAACGGTTACTGCTGAAAAGATTACGGACAAAATATAGATAGATGGATGGAAAAACACTTCGGCATCCATCATCGACTTGCCCTGTTCAAAACCCTCGTTCAACACAAATGGAACAATTCCAAAGGAAACAGCGGTGGCTAACAAAATACCAATCGGGATACCAATGCAAGCAAACTTAACTGCCTGATTTTTTACCAGTGATTTAATCTGTTTTTGCGTTGTTCCAAGCGTTTTCATCAAACCGTAAAAACGGGTATCCTTTGAAATGGATATATACAAAACATTGTAAATAAGCAGATAGCCGCTGCCAATGATAAAGAATACCAATAGAATTACCATTGCGATAACTGAACCGCTTGATGATTTCATGGAAACCGCACCGCCGAAAGATTGATTTTCGTTAAGCTCCACATCTTTTTGAATACGATAAAAATCATCGGGCATTTTATTCAGCGACAAAGAAAGAACGCCGTCCTCTGCCATTGTATAACCTGCATTTTTGCAATACGCTTCGGAAACAAAGCCCATTCCCGTACCTGTATAGGAATGAAACCATCCGCTTAATGTGAAATTTTTTTCCTGCTGACCGTTTTTATCATAATAGGACAGAGGGATTTCCATATTCAGCTTCGGCTCTTTCATTCCAAGCTGTGAAAGAGCATCCTCTGACAGCATAATTTCATTTTCATCTGAAGGATATTTCCCTTCTATATCTTTGATTGTTTCTTTATAGTGTTTATCCCATTCAGTAGTGTCGTAATACGAAAGTGCGATAGAAAGATCACGCCCCTCATCGTTCTTCTCGGCAACCGAGCCGACCATATACTGCGTACCGACGGTTTTAACATATTCCAAATTCTTAATCTGCTGTTCCTGCTTTTCTGTCGGCATCGCAAGGGACGCATTAGCGGTTGTGCCTGCGGTACGCACCTGCATTAACTTCATATTTTCCATATAGTTAATGCCCAAACTAAACACGGTAGTAATCATAAAGGTAGTGAGAACGATCGCAAACACCGCAAACAGGTTACGAATACGGTTTGCTTTCATCATTCCCTTTTCTACTCGCTTAACTGCTTTTTTATTTCGGTTAGCGTGCATATCTGACACCTCCCGAAACAACCTTGCCATCCTCAATGCGGATTGTGCGGTCTGCCATTTGAGCGATTTCCTCATTGTGCGTGATCATAATGGTGGTTTGGTGGAACTGACGGCTAATCGACTGCATCAGCAAAATAACATCCATACTTGTTTTTGAGTCCAAATTTCCAGTCGGCTCATCGGCAAGGATAATGGCAGGCTTTGTCGCAAGGGCACGGGCAATCGCAACCCTCTGCTGCTGACCACCTGAAAGATTATTCGGCATATTCTTAAGCTTTTGTTCCAAGCCAAGAGTATGGATAATCTCTTTTACAAATCTTGTATCGGTCTTGCCACCATCGATCTCAATAGGGTACACAATGTTCTCATACACATTAAGAACAGGAAGCAGATTATAATTCTGAAAAACAAAGCCAATGTTTCGACGCCTAAAAATCGTCAGTTCCTCGTCTTTCATTTTCAACAGTTCTTTTCCTCGGATAGTAACACTACCAGAAGTAGGACGGTCTAACCCACCAATCATGTTGAGTAGTGTAGATTTACCGCTGCCCGATGTACCGATAACAGCAACAAATTCGCCTTCCTCTACGGAAATGGATACCCCATCCAAAGCATGGACTTCGTTTTCTCCGCTTCCGTATATCTTTCGTAAATCTTTTGTTTCAAGTATTGCCATATTAAAACCTCCAAATTTCTGTTTTTATTTTGTAAGTTCAGTATAGCAACCACTTCTTACAATCTCATTACAATCCAAACTAAAAAATAACAGCATTTCTTTTGTTCCTACCATGCACTTTTACGAATTGATTTCTTTTTTTAATGAAGCAATCCACTCCTCTATTGCCTCTGCCAATGTGTATTGTTGCCGTAAAACTGCCATACCCGTAACAGGAATATCTTCTTTACTTTTTTTCAAAGCAATATTTTCTTCCAGATATTTTTTCAATACCTCCATACTGCTCTCAATATTATCCAGACATTCTTGCTGTCTTTCTCTGGACATACTGTCCAGATTTACAATGACAGCATTAAAATCCAAAAAAATGTTTATCGGCTTACAGGATATTTCAAGCATCAATTTTTCAAACTGCTGTTTCCCTTTTTCAGTTAAAGAATACACTGATTTTTCTGGCATTTTGCCCTCTCTTTCAATATGACTTGAAATATATCCTTTTTCCTCCAACTGGATAACCTTTTTATAAATAGACGGGGTACTAATTTTTACCCATTTTGAAATATTGCGGTACTCTACCAACTTTTGAAGGTCATACGCACTCAGAGGTTCTTTCTTTAACATTCCCAAAACAATTAAGTCAATGGTCGCCATATCAATTTCCTCCTTTACTCTCTTGACAACTACTATAAATTATAGTAGAATACCACTTGCGTTTCAACTGCTATAATTTATAGTAGTATATTTTATTCTATTTGTCAAGTGAAAGGAGAAAGAACACTATGGACAATCAAAACAGAAAATTGGAGTTATTGGGCAATGCTCCAATTCCAAAAGCCCTTTTAGCTATGGGTATTCCAACAATGATTGGTATGCTCATCAACGCCTTGTACAATCTCGTTGACGCCTATTTCGTAGGCGGATTAGGCGAAAGTCAAATGGCTGCCATCTCGGTTGTGTATCCTCTCGGTCAAGTAGTCGTCGGCTTAGGATTACTTTTTGGCAATGGGGCAGCATCCTACATTTCTCGACTGTTAGGACAAAGAAATAAGGATCAGGCAAACAAAGTGGCAAGCACTGCACTATATAGCAGTCTTGTTGTCGGTGCAATTATGATTGTTTTATCAATCCTCTTTTTGAAACCCATTCTAAGACTTTTAGGTGCAACAGAAAGTGTCCTTCCTTATGCAGCTACCTATGCCGGTATTTACATTATTTCCTGCATTTTCAATGTTTTTAATGTCACAATGAACAATATCGTGACAAGTGAAGGAGCAGCAAAAACTACAATGTGTGCCTTGTTGTTAGGTGCAGTCCTCAATATCGGGTTAGATCCATTATTTATATACACTTTTAATTTTGGTGTTGCAGGAGCTGCTATTGCCACAGCAATTTCTCAGGTAGTATCTACTCTTGTGTATCTGTTTTATATTTTCAGACAAAAAAGTGCTTTTCAGTTTAGAATAAAGGACTGTACCTTTTCTAAAGAAATTCTATCTGAAATTTTCAAAATTGGCGTTCCGACACTTGTATTTCAATTATTAACAAGTATTTCTATCTCTCTAATAAACAATGCCGCTGGTAATTACGGCGATTCAGCCATAGCGGGAATGGGCGTTGTTACCCGTCTTATATCTATGGGCAGCTTAACAGTATTTGGTTTTATCAAAGGTTTTCAACCGATTGCAGGTTACAGTTATGGGGCGAAAAAATTTGATCGTCTGCGTACTGCAATCAAAATTTCCATCTTATGGTCAACTATTTTTTGTGTGATCGTAGGTTTATTATTCAGTCTGTTTTCTACGACCATTGTTTCACAGTTTACAACTGGAAACACAGAAATGATTCACATTGGAGCTTCCTCTTTAAGAGTAAACGGTATTACATTTATGCTGTTTGGATACTATACGGTATATTCCTCTTTATTCCTTGCTCTTGGAAAAGGAAAAGAAGGGTTTATTCTTGGAGCTTGCCGACAAGGTATCTGCTTCATTCCCGTTATCTTAATTTTTCCATTTATATGGGGATTAAACGGTATTTTATATGCACAGCCGATTGCCGATGTTCTCTCTGCACTTATTACAGTATTTATGGCAATCCCTTTGCATAGAAGTTTAGCTGTTGCCGAACAGAAAATGAAGATAACAGCTTCTATCCCCTGTGACAGGCAATAAAATCAAGCATAAAAGTAGTAACAGAGCCGATGAACTGTGAAACATTTCTCAACTTCATCGGCTCTGCGTCTTTGCGTCTGGCTCTTTGATGACAGTTATTTGCAAGTTCTTTGCATCAATTAAACTTTCCTGTTTACATTTCGGACAATAAAGGGGGAAGTTTTTCAATTCTGTATCTTCCCTGATTTTGTCACGGGTTTTATTGCCACATATCGGACACATTATCCATTCTGAATTCATAAATTATTTATAATCCTCTATTCTATATTGTTCTACAACTTCATTTCCTAAAAGAGTTATTGCCTTTTGGGGGCATAAGCTAATACAGCGATAACACATTGTACAGCGATCATTCGACACAACTTTCTTATTTCGTAAAATAAGATTTTTCATTGGGCATATAGAAACACATTTTCCGCAACCAATGCAATTATTGTTAATCTTTAACTTATTGGAATAACCTTTTGTTTTTTTATAAAACCAAAGCCTTTGTCCCAATAATCCGATGATATGTGAAACTAGCGTAATACCTTCTTGTGGATAATCTCCATTTATAATCTGCAAAGCCACTTCCTCGATTTTTCTATCTGCCTGTGCTATAATACAACGATTTTCATCCATTGTCTTTTTTAATAACTTGCTATCACAAACAGAGTCTGGCATATGAATATGTATTCCACCCAAAATAGTTGCCCCGTATCTTTTTAACATTCTTGTCGTGCAGCCCGCACCATCACCACTAAAAGCCCCCATTGTCGCAATGCACAGTATTTTCTTATTTTTCCAGATGTCAGCATTCTTTTTAATAAAGTCACGCACCATATATGGAGCATTAGAAAACTGTGTAGGATACCCTATGTAAATCTCTTCGTTTTGTTGAATTGCTGAAATAGCTTCAGGGCTTTCCATAGGAATAGCTTTTGCAGATGAATGAATAAGAGATACCAACTTTTCAATGCAATATTTTGTGTTACCCGTACCACTTAAATAAATTCCAACCATAAATTCTCCTAAAACTCACAACTAAATATTCCGATTAAATCTGTCAGTTTATCTTCCCATTTGTATGCGTAATGAACATTCTCCATCGTTGCAAGAGTCGTAAGACCTTGCACATAAGCAAATAATGCAACTATCAAATCTTCTTTTTTGCTTTGTGTCATATTTGTATCGGCAAGTAATTTCAACACCTGTTCTTTGTAAATCGCAAAGGGCTGATAATTACTTTCTCTACCACTATCAATATTCAAATCAATTTGTATATTTCCTTGCTGAAAAAGAAAGTTAAAATATTGCGGATGGCTTATAAAAAAGGAAATATATGCTTTGCCAAATTCCAATAAAAAAATAGGTGTCCCTCTATATTGGGAAACTGTATTTTCGAGTACTTCTGTAAACTTTTTCGTAATATGTAATTGCATTTCTTGAAGCAATTCTTCCTTGTTAGAAAAATGACTATATGGTGCAGCGTGACTTACACCACAAGCTTGTGCCACCTTACGGAGAGAAAGTTGATTTATTCCATTCTTATTTACCAATTCAATCCCTTTTTCTATCAAATCATTTTTCAAATTTTTATGATGATAAGGCTTCTTTTCCATATACAATCTCCAATCTTTACAGTGTCTATATTATACCCCAAAATCTTTACACCATCAAGATTTAGGCGAGGTTTCATTGAAAACACAGAGCAAATGATCGTGGTTACTCTCAATTTCATTGGCTCCGCGTCTGTGCGTCTGGCTCTTTAATGACGGTTATATATAGTTCCTTTGCATTTATCAAAGTGTCCTGCTTACATTTCGGACAGTAGAGAGGATAGTTTTTCAAGACCGTATCATATCTTATTCTGTCACGGGTTTTGTTGCCACAAACAGGACATAATATCCATTCGGCTTGTTTCTGCATACACTCACCAATCCTTACGGTATTTCGTCAATTAACGTTACCGTCCATTTTCCGTCTAACTGTTCAATATCCCAACGTGAATATGCTTCTCCGTTACCAGAAATGAGAGTATCATCCTTATCGTAATAATCGGCTGAATATTTCACCCAGATATATCCCTTCCCATTTTCCTGTTTGGTGGTTACAAGTTCTATCGAAACATCTGCCCGAACCGCCTTATCATCAAAGAAATAGTATCTTTCTAACGCACCGCAGTCCTCTTTATTCGTACCGTCTCCTGACCCGCAGTAAGACATAATATCCTTTGCTTCTGCTATGAGGTCATTTGCGAC
>OGUL01001897.1_pt1 | contig 15886 bp, 9 predicted proteins | sample 1553651 | NCBI WGS metagenome assembly OGUL01 (sample SAMEA2580048, study PRJEB22360) | human gut metagenome | biome: human gut; feature: human-associated habitat; material: faeces | place: Denmark | collected 2008/2010
TTTTCTGCCGTAATCCAAGATAGGAGCAATAGGCTGCTTCTGCAATACTTTCTTTTCGGGGATACAACCGCAGCATTCCCTCTTTTTCTTTCAGCGAATAAATGGTTTCATCACACCCGCCAATTCCAATCAGTCTCTGATCCAACTCTTTATCCCAGAAATGAATCTGATCACATTTTGTAACTTCCTGTGCAAAGCGATATTCTTCCATTGGGATTTCCACCTGTTCTTCCAGATGTCCCACTCCAGGCGCAATGACCGGCCATCCATTTTCCCATATCACTTTAGCAAGAAATGTCTCTCTGCCCATACTGCTGTGTTTTCTGCACGGCCGTGAAGCAAGCATTACTACATACCAGTTTCCATGTCCATCATCTACAAGATCTCCATGGCCTGCATAAATCACCGGATAATCCATTCCCAGATTGCGATGTGTAAAAATGGGGTTCCTCGGGCATCCTTCAAACCACTGAAACAGTTTTCTGCTTCTGGCAACTGAGATACTGTGTTCCGGACCTGTACCGCCCTCTGCATGCATCAGGTAATAATATTCTCCGATTTTGTAAATATGCGGCCCTTCCGGCCAGATGCAGTCTTTTACCGCACCTTTCCAGATTGCCATGCTTTCTCCTGTCAGTTTCATGGTGTTCAGATCAAGTTCCTGTACCCAGATTTCCCAGTCCCCATTATATCGCACACCTTCCGGGTTTGGTCTTGTTCCGCAGTAATAGCACTTTCCATCTTCATCAAAAAACAGGCTTGGATCAATTCCTGCTGCTTCTTCACCAAGGTAATATGGATCTGACCACGGGCCTTCCGGATTTTTCGCTGTAACGATAAAATTTCCACCGTAGCTTACATTTGTTGTTATCATATAAAATAATCCTTCATGATAACGAATCGTCGGTGCAAAAATACCTCTTGAGATTTCACTTCCCTCTACTGGAAGCTGCTCCTTCCGGTTCAGAATATTTCCGATCTGTTCCCAGTGTGCCAGATCTCTGCTGTGAAAAATCGGAACTCCCGGGGCATAAACAAAACTTGAATTTACAATATAGTAATCATCCCCCGCCCTGCAAATCGACGGATCCGGATAAAAACCGGATAAAATTGGATTATTTGCCGTTACCATAACTTTCTCCTTTACTGTACATACCCGAATCCAAGAATCGTAAACTGTTTATTCCTGTCTTCTTCTGGTATTGTAATTCTCACGATATGTTTCTTACTCTCTTCCTCCTGGAAAAGAATGACCGCATTGCAATGCAGCCAGTTATTGATATGCGGATCCGCTGTCATACAGTATCCTCCATCTACGGAAATCTCTGCTTTTCCCGTATAAATTTCACCGGAATCTTTAAAAACAAGAAGCAGACTTCTGCAGGTTATCGTCATTTCGAAATAGTTTTTATCGGAATTGGTGCCATCATACATCCAGTTATACGGGAACTGCGGCACAGGTGTAAGTTCTGCATCCATTTCGACACTCTGCAGTTCCCTGTCCACGGCTGTAAATCCACCTTCATCAATTTCGGCTCCTCTGTATCCATCTTTTCGATCCAGCAGACGAACTGTTTCAAAACTCTTTCCGATTGCGGGTGGCTCGCTCATGCATTCTTTCAGTCGTTCTTCCGCCTTCATCTGTCTTTCCAGTGTTTCAACCCCACATTGATTCCTGAGATCGCATTGTTCAAACAAATACTGCAGACAGTCCGCCATAATCGTGTGCCCCATATTGTTTGGATGAAACATATCATAAAAAAACTGATTTTTTGTCAGAACCCGTCCCCGTCCTTTTGGCATCTGAAACTGCGGGCTTACGGCATCCCGTATACTGACCATCGGAAGATCATAGCGGTATCCCACCGGTTTCAGGCGTTCCTGAAGATTCCAGTCATTTGCAAAAACAGAAAACAGAAGCACTACAGCAGGCTTCCAGGGAAGATTCAGCACTTTACGTACAAGGCTTTCATAGCAGTCCCCCTTTGTTTCATCCCCTTCATCATTAACAGCAAATTCGATCACTACAAGATCCGGCTGTTCCTCTCTGCGCAGAACATCTCTGTCAAAACGGATCATTCCCAGTTCCGAAGGGGTGCCTCCCACTCCTGCTTTTATCAATCTGACATTATCCTGTGCTGCAAAGCGCTTCTGAAATAATTTGCAGGACTGATAGGCGTAACATTTTGTATGGATCGGAATTGCTCCCGCCCCCTGCGTGATAGATCCGCCGATATATGCAAGCGTAACTTCTTTTCCGTCTCTGGCTTTTTCAATTACTCTCTGTATCCGGCAGGTATTTCCGAAATTCATCAGAGATCTTTGTATCATTTCCCTGTATTCTTCCGAACGGACATCTATTTTTTCTTCTGCGGTTTCTTTCGGTGCATCATATCCATCATTTAAATAAAGTCTTACACTTGCTTTTCCCAGCAATTCCGGTATCTGAAAGATAAATTTTATCTGCCCCGGAATATCATCATCTTCTGTCCATGTATAATCGGACAGATCTATTTTTCTCTCCATTCCATCTCCGGGCAGTTTGGTTTTCAGATTCGTTCCCCCTCCATAGAGATCCTTTTTTCCATACATCTGAAACACAAATTCAACAGACTCTCTGGGATCATCCAGTTCCACAGAGATTCCGATGCTGTGTACCAGTTTTCGAAATCCTTCTACGTTCTCCAGTAAGGCCAGTTCCTCCTGATCTGTGATATTTCCGGCAATCTGTGCACTGTTGATCAGTCTTCCGTCACTCTCATACACGAACTGGATTCCGGTTCCATCTTCCTGTTTTGATCCAAAAATTTCTTTGTCCTTTAAAATATAAAAATAGGGTCTCATTTTTTCCGGATCTCTTGGCGCCTTCGGTCCTTCCATCCTTATTATTCCTCCTGCTTTTCCTATGTTAACTCAAGATAACTCCATTGTAACAGAACTCCAGGTGCTGTACACCGGGAGAAACTATAGGAACCCTTCCTGCAAAATATATGATTTTATTACCGATAGATCCGGTAATTTCCTGACAAAGCAAGCATTGCAAAAAGATACAGAAAATTATCATAATACCGTCTCTCGCCTGTCCGAAGCGGTGTATTCCAGAAACGTCTTACACATTTCTCTGCATACGGTCCGTCTGCGGCAAGTGAGGCCTGTGCATTTACCGCAATAATTGCCGTCGGATGAAGTGCTTTTTCTTCCAGCCTGGTGCCGTCAGTCAGAAATACCCCATCCCAGTGTTCCGCCTGTTCTTCACAGTAAAATTGCTGCAGCTTATTGGCATTTTCCGTCTGCCAGGGATCCGCGTCAAACCAGAGATGATCCATTCCGATATTGGCAATCGTACGATACGCATCGCTGTAGTACCAGTCATGACGGCCGAAAATCTCCTGATGCTGTGCATGCGGTGTTCCGTCATAATCTGCATATTCCGCAGATAATCCGGTTCGGAAGTGACATGCCGTGTGAAGATATTTTCGGCTTGCGTCCGCTGCCTTTTTCCAGAATTCATGATCGCAGGGATCTGCCCACAACGCAAACAGCTCATAAAAGTGCGGCAGATGATAGGATGGATCACTGAACTCAAAAGAGGTAACAAATTTGATCAGATGATTTTCCGGATTCCACATCGGCTCTCCTGGATGCCCTGGCTCTCCCTTATGGACACATTCCCGTAAAATTGCTCTTGCCTCGCTGCTGTAATCGAAAATGCCTTCTCCATCTCCCCATCTCTTTGAAGCAAAAAAGAGCGCCATTGCAAAATATTCTTCTCCATCCGGTGCCGGTCCGTCCGCGTTTCTTGTACCATCGACAGCACACGACCAGGCAAAATAATTTTTTCCCGGACCATCCTCGATATACATATACGTCCGTACCCATTTCCATAAACGGTCAAATTCTTTTTTCCGGTTCATCTGGACGCACACCATCATTCCATATGACATGCCCTCCGTTCTGACATCATGATTTCCGGTGTCCTCCATGTATCCCATGTCCGCACCTGCTTCATGATAGAAACGCTCTTCTTCACTCCCATAAAAGATTGTTTCAAATGTTTCTTTCACTCTTTTTTCAATTTCCTCTTCGGAATATCCACACTCTTTAAAAATATTGCGGTATACTCCTGTTTCATATGCTCCTGCCATATTTTATTTTTCCTCCTGTCTGCCGTGATACGTTTCTGCCGGTCCAAGATAACTTTCTTCCGGCTTTTCCCCCATCGGATAAATCACGATTTTTTCGAGAACGAAGCCGGGTGTCACATGATAGACCCGAAGTGTATTGAACCCTGCTCTGCATTTTATCGAAACTGTTTGTCTTCGAATCTGACTCAGAACACCTTCTGCCCATTTCTCTGCCTGATCACCGACCTGATAATCTTTCTCCACTGCGTTTACGGTTTCTGTCATCTCTTCATTTATCCTGACCGCATAAAGAAGTTGATTCTCTCTGGTAACCGGATTGGATGGCTGCATATAGAATTCTGCTTCATATGTTCCGCTTTCTTCCAAAACAAATTGATACTCCAGATACGGCGCATCCTGTCCCGGAACTGTGCAGGCATCGGATGGAAATGCCTTCATCGCTGAATTCGTCTTTCCATATCCCTGCAGATTTTCAAATTTTACCTGTCTGTCTTTGTAATTTCCAGGAACAGAATTTACATAATGTGCCGCTTCGATGCTGAGATACCCCATTGTATCCACAAATACATTTTTCTTATCCTGTAGATTTCCTGTATAAACCGGCACTGTAATCTCACATTTTCCTTCCGGTGTTGCAATCTCGAGCGAATCCTGAATAGTATCCTGGTTCGTTTCCGGTAATCTCTGTTTTATCAAGGTAAGATTCAGCCGCACTTTCTTCTGGCTCACGCCATCCAGCCATCCTTCCATCGGCTCCACAGACAGCCAGCCCGGTTTTTTCAGAACTTTGTACTCTGCCTTTAAATCACTCCGGCTATATAGGGTGACGGATGCTCTGGTACAGTCCGGATTTAAGAAATCCTTTAATTTCATCGTGTTATCCAGCCACGGGCTTCCTTCCGCATGCTGCGCCGTGCCGTCTGCTGCCACAAGGATGGATCTTTTCTTTAATGGTATGACCCGCATAACGACTGGATTCCTGCATTCATCTTCATTCCAGTGTGTAAATCCAATATGCTGTGACATTCCCATTCCATACCATCTTCCCTGATCCATCTGATGATACATTTCCACAGCTTTTCGATCCTGTTCCATGCATCTTTCCACTTCATCCACATAATCATTGGCACAGACCGCACCAAGATTAGCATAATAATGATTCCAGCCTGCAAGAATCTGCATCTTCACAAGATTCATTGTCCCAAATGCCGGATAATATACAAGCGCGATAAATGCGGACAGATTCTGCGGATTCGTTTTTTCAATTGTTTCATATACGTCCTGCAGTTTTTTCAAAAGCTGCTCTGCTTCTTCGAAGATCCTGCTGCTTTCCTTTTCCTGCACCGGATGATACGTCTCCGGGTTCAGTGCTTCCGGCCTTCTTCTGTGGATGATTTTTGTGTACTGCTCTAAAATGTCTGCAATAGTGTCCTGTGTCTCTTCTTCCACAGAACCGAATTGCTGTCTCACCCACTTTCTGGTGTACTCCTGCGTGCAGTTAAGCGCCCTGCTTCCCCAGCGATCAAAGTCATACGCCATGTCCAGAAAAAAGCTCAGTGGAAATTCCTGTGTGGCGATGTCTCCGACATTTACCATCCAGAGTTCCCGCACACCAAAATCGTATGCCATACTCATCTGCTCCCAGATTTTCGGCAGATAAGAACTGTTGATCCACTCATAGGAAACCGGCCATCCGTGGTAGTCCAGATGATAATACATACCATAGCCGCCTGCGTGTTTTCGCATCTCTTCTGTTGGAAGTGTCCGGAGATTTCCATAGTTATCATCACAGAGCATCAGAATCACATCCTCTAACTCCTCTGCTCCCATCAGTCCCTTTGTTTTTTCATCTCCATAGAAAAATTCTTCTACTTCTTTGTATAAGGCTATCATACGCGGAACCCTGGTCAGATCAGGATTGACATGTTCCTGAATCAGTTTTTTCTGCGTTTTCAGTACATCCCGCAGCAATTGAATATTATCTTCCAGTGTTGCATTCTTTCCCATGATCGCAGTATCCGCTTCTCCACGCATGCCGACGGTGATCACATTTTCAAACTTTCCGCTTCTTTTCAGTCCATCTTCCCAGAATTTTGTAATCCCCTCTCTGTTTGTTCTGAAATTCCAGGCATCTCCGTAAACAGAATTCTTTCCCCTAAGATATTTGTATTCTTCCCCCTGCCTTAAGCACGGCTCATGATGTGACATTCCCATAATAATTCCGTATTCATCTGCAAGCTCTGCGTTTAAGAGACCCGGTCCATCATCTGCAAATCTTGCGCTCCACATAGCCGGCCAGAGATAATTTCCTTTTAATCTGAGTAAAAGTTCAAATACATGATCATAAGCTTTTGCATTAAAGCCGCCAAAATTATGATTGCACCAGTTTCCAAATGCCGGCCATTCATCATTAATAAAAAATCCCCGGTATCTGACGGATGGCTCTTTGCTGATACAGGCCATGTCTTCCCTCAGTTCTATCTTTTCCTGCTTTGGCGGCATCAGTCCGCACCAGTCGACAAACGGTGAGACTCCCAGCATTTCCGATAAATGAAAAAGGCCATAAATCGTTCCTCTTTTGTCGCTCCCGGCAATTACAAGAAGGTTCGATTTTGTCCTGTTTTTTATTTCAGGAAAAATCCATGCATAGCATTCTCTCTTTTGTTCCAGCTCTTTTAATTCCGCACTCCCGGCTTCTTCCAGCTTTTTCAGGAAGCTGCTTTTTCCTTTCGTCGCGGCAATGATCGTCCAGTCCTCCCCGCTGCTTTCCAGTGTTTCCGGTATCTCTTTTTCTACCAGAATCTGCGGTTTCTTTCCCGATACAAGTTCCACATCGTGTGCTACCTTTTCCGTAACTCTGATTACGCCCGGAAAGGCACTTTGCTCCAGACAAATTCTCATAGGATTCCCTCCCGTATTTTATAAAAAGCCCCCATCTGTTTACTGGTTATCACCATTGTAAACAAATAGGGGCCTTCGGACTATTTAGTTCTTGTCATTCAATATGCAAAAATTGCTATTCTTTTTGTTCATTCGTTGATTGAGCTCTTTCTGTAAATCCTCAAAATAGCTCTGTGGATCGCATGCGTTGTATGCTTCCATATAGGAATTCCATGTTTCTTCAAAATTCTGTGCCAGAATCACCTGCGGAAGCCACCGGTGTTTTACTTCATCCATCCGTTCCAGTGTCTGTCCTGCCTGTGTATTTGATGTCAGTGAATTGGTATACGAATACATGGGATACCACACTCCCGGCGCATCATTTCTCCCAAGCATATCTACATAGTTTGTTACTCCATACGCCTCAAAACATTCCTGTATATCCCAGGGCTGGCTTTTCCAGAATTCTGCCGGTTGATTTTCCGGCGAAAATGCATTGATTCCATCTGACAGCATTCCTTCACTCCTTGGAAAATAGGAATATGTACAAAAATGCGTCTTTTTCAGTTTCTGATCATTTACCCTTACGCCCTGCTCCTCATTCAGATAAAATATTCCGTTTTCGTCTATCGAATAATCCAGATTTTCTTCTCCCCAGAAACGTAATTTCGTAATCTCCGGATCAAGGAGGTTATTTACAAACTGCATTGCCCCTTCCGGGTCTTCACAGGAAATGGTAATAGAAAGTCCTGACGCGGTATCCAGCTCTGCTGATCTTGCCGTATGCCACTGATTCTTTACTTTTTTGTCTATTGTTATCGGAAGTGGCACATAATCACATCCATAACTGCGCAGATTTCCGGAATCATACGCTGTCTGTATGGCATAATAAAACTGCCATCTTTGATCTACCATGCCAAGAACAGCACCTGTGGATAGTTTGTCCAGATATTCTTCATAAGTATCCAGAAATGTTTCCGGGCTGATCATTCCTTTTTTGTATTCTTCATTTAATTTCTGATAGTATCTTTTGGCTGTCGGTGTTGTATTATAGTCAATGACCTGCAGTGTATCTGGATCTACGATGCAGCTCCCATCATTCGGATATCCATCCAGAAATTGAGGAACATTCTCCAGACAAAAGTATCTCCAGTCATCGCATAAAATAGCAAACGGAATATTCGGTGTTCCATTTTCCAGGCAGGGATTTGCTTCCTGATACCGTTCCAGAAGATCAAAATATTCATCCACCGTCGTGATTTCCGGATAGTCTGCCCATTTCAAAACTCTTGTCTGAATCCAGAAAGCTTCTCCGCTGTGGATTACTTCCGTGTCCTGTCCCTGTGAAACTCCGAATTGTGGAATCCAGTAGATATGTCCGTCTGCCTGCCGAAACAGGTCCCACTGTTCCTCTGTCAGATAATTTTTTATATTGGGATAATTGTCCCAGTATTCGTCAATGGGAATCAGTGCTCCTGCATCATATAATTTACTTTCGCCGGAAATAAAATCCGGATACTCGCCGGCTGCAATATAAGCATTCAGTGCATTATCCTTTGTCTGTCCTTTCAGCCATGTTTCTTCACAATCGGCTCCGATCTGTTCAGCGATCTTCTTTTTCATATCATTATCCGAAGTGATCTCTTCCCCTGTTGTTGAAAAAAAGGCCGTATAATGACGGATCTGATTTCTGCTGTTCTGGCTCTGGTACAGGAGAGCAGCTATTCCAGCTATCATCAGACTCCCTGCCAGTAATAATATTGTTGTTTTTTTCTTCATTCTTTTCCCCTGTCTCATTTCCTCTTTCTATTTGTTATAATAAGCACCTGATATTCTGCAATAATACTTGCTAAAAATAACACCTAGGCCTCTGGCTTAGATATTGTCATTATTGTTTTTATTTTATTGCTTTCTACTTCTTGCACACCAAGGGCAGCCCCATGTTAGCCACTTCAATTAAATAAGCAAGCTAAAACCTATAATAAAAAGAGCCCGACGCATCAGGCTCTTTCAAGGTGTTGTCCGAAGACGGCCACCGCAATTCATAACTATAATGTACCACACAGGGTGAAATCCTGCAAGAAATTTTAAGAGTTATATGTTTTTCCTTTCAGCAGTTCTGCCGCAAGTGCCTCATTGATATCATCGGACAGATTGTTTTCCTCCGGTTTGCCGAAATATGTTTCCATTGCACGGCTTAAGGTATCAAACGCACCGGAAATGACCTACTGGAATGGTACAGACATCGAATATTCTGGATCCAGGAACGCAACGTCTGCCTGTGCAAAAATGATCTTACAGCAGTTGGAAACCAAACCGCCCTGTTTTATTCGTGGATCTTTCTGATATTGCACATTTTAACAAATTCCGGATCAAAATGCTTGACCGCAGTTCCCTGATAGCCAAGATCCAGTGAACTGATTTTCTGCATCTCCTCTTCAGTCAGTGTAAAATCCCATATCTGGAAATTCTCTTCGATTCTCGCTTTGTGAACCGATTTCGGAATGACCACAACGCCGCGCTGCACATTCCAGCGCAGAACAACCTGTCCTACGGTCTTTCCGTGTGCGGCAGCGATTTCTTTTACCATCTCGTTGTCAAACGGATTGTGGCGTCCTCCGCCGAGCGGTGCCCATGCCTCCGGCACGATCTGGTACTCTTCCATGACTTTTAATGCAGACTCCTGTGCGAAGTACGGATGCATTTCAATCTGGTTTACCATCGGACGGATCGCTACCGTTTCCAGTTTACGGTATCCTTCCATGAAATCACCTGCAGGCTGATGGATAAACATCAGATCGATGTAGTCGGTTCCAAGCAGTTCCAGACTCTTTTCTACGGTTCCTTCTGTCAGATACTGGCTTGCCCAGATTTTGGTGGAGATGAAAATGTCCTCTCTTGCCACACCGGATCTTTTGATTCCGCGTCCGACCGCGCGCTCATTCATGTAAGCCTGTGCAGTGTCGATCATGCGGTATCCGCAGGCTAATGCGTCCACAACCGCCTGCTCTGCCTGATCTGGTGTCATCATAAAGGTTCCGATTCCCACTGCCGGAATCTGCACCTGATTGCTTAATGTAAAGTTCATCATCATAACCTCCCTGTTTTATTTTGATGTGTGATATTTTGTTATTTCCCTGTCTTTGTAGCTTTAGCTTATCACCCGGGAGTTGCTACCGGTCAAGGACTTTTTTAAAAAAATTTCTAAAATCTAATCGTTCATTCCTATTTCGTATCGACTGAAATATTTACAAAAACGTCATATCATGAATTCCGTTGTCCATGATATGACGTTTTTCCTCTCAGCATTCGGTTTTCTATCTTTTTATCTTTTCAATCCTGCACTCATGTTCTTTCGTCTTTTTATTGTAGTTAATTCCCACCAGAAGAATATTTCCTGTATATTCCAGAATAGAATCCGGATATTTTTTATCCCAGATCTGCTCTATGGCAGTATCTGTGCTTTTGTTCCACTTAAGTTCTACCAGCAGCGCCGGATAACTTGTTCTGTATTCCGGTTTCGGAAGATAAACAAAATCTGCAAAACCGCGTCCGGTCGGTAGCTCTCTTACGGGTTGGAAATAATACTGCATAGAGCTTAAATATGCTATCGTAAGCACGCTGCTCAGGGAATTTTCATCATTATATTGGATCACCGAACTGTACTCCTGATGAATTCGCTCTATCCCATCTGCTACCGCTTTTTCATCCATATCCAGGGTTGCATCCAGCAAATCTGCGGATTCCTTCTGAAAAGTAATCATTTCATTCCATTTATTGCGTTTCACCGCATTGTTTAATTCATGTCTGATTTCCTCATTTGGAATAAAAACCTGCTCCCTGTCCTGATCGTAAGCCAGATATCCCAAGTGGATCAGATACGTCAGTACATCATCCCGGTTGGCGAAGCTTACGGTATCATTCTGGAAAGATGTCACATCCACATCCACGGCGGCCCCCGACATCATTTCTATAATTGCCGCCCGCAGTCCGTCGAAATTCATGTTAATCAGTGGCACGATTGCTTCATAGCTGCCGGTATTGGACCAGTAGCTTTTATATTTTCCATTCAGCATCAGGCTGACAACGGCTTTTGGATTATATACCTGATACCCTTCCAGAGAATATCCATCATACCATAATTTCACCTGCTCATAGATCTGTCCGTACCTGTCGCATAAATCATGCACTTCCTCTTCTGTAAAGCCAACATACGGTGCCATTCTTCCTGCATCCAGCATGGTAAATTCTTCAAAATTGTTGAGAGCGGACTGTGTCTTTAATTTCTTGATCGGCAGAATTCCTGTCAGATACGCCAATGCAATATATTTTGACGGTTCTGACCCTTTAAACATGCCACGCAGAAAATCAATATACTTTTCCTGTACTTTATGATTCTGTGCCTCATCACGGATCAGTACATCCCATTCATCGATGATGACAACAAATTTGTTTCCGCTGGCAGCCTTGATATAAGACATCGCACCATAAGCAGTTTTTACCGTATCCGGAATCAACTCTCCGTATTTTTCCTTCAGTTCCTGCAGTATTCCATGATTGATATATTCCACAACCTGATCCGCATTCCCGGCGTCCATCATGCACCATTGTACATCAAAATGAATGACATCGTACTGATTCAGATGTTTTTCAAAAGACGAAGCCTTGCAAATCGCATAATCTGCAAACAGTGCTCTGGAATCACAGCCCTTGCTGTAGTATGCTGACAGCATCTCCGCTGTAATCGACTTTCCAAAACGTCTGGGACGGCTGCTGCAGATAAATTTTGATGTCGTACTGATTACTTTATTGGTGTATTCCAGAAGCGGTGTTTTATCTACATAAATTTCCGAATGAATGACTTCCGAAAATGCTTCATTTCCCGGATTTAAAAATCTTCCCATGGCGTCCTCCTGTTCACATTTTTTCTGACTGATACATTCATTATACACGGAAAAAACGCGGATTGGTAGACTTTATCTTTTAAAAAATGCTGCACCACGGATTCTTTTTCCATGGTACAGCATTTCCAAAATTTCTATTCTTGATTAAATATCCAGCGCCGCATGATACCCCTGATATACGGCATTGGTGATGGTAGATACACGTCTTGCGTCTCCGATCACGCGTACAAACGGCGCGGTATTACGGAGCTGCTCTACAACGTCGGTTCTTGCTCTCTGGCCGAGGGCGCAGATGACGGTGGTTCCTTCTACGAGGTGGCGCTCCCCATTCGCATCGGTGCACCATACGCCTTCCGGGGTGATCTCCTCGGCGCGGTAACCGGTGTGGACGGCTTTGACCTGTTTTTCGATTTCTTTTAAGAGCAGCGGGCGGTGGCGGACGTTTGCATCCGGGGCGAGGGCGTCGCGCATTTCGACGAGCTGAACTTCTTTTCCTTCCATGCCAAGAGAGATCGCACACTCGCATCCGGCGAGGCCGCCGCCCATGACAACGACTTTGTCGGAAATCTTGTCGAGATTGCGGTACAGCTCATTGACAACGACAACCTGCTCTCCATCCAGGCCTTTGATCGGCGGAACAAGCGGACGGGAGCCTGCGGCGATGATGAGGGCATCCGGTGCTTCTTTCTCGACGTACTCCGGTGTTACCTCGGTGTTGAAGCGGATTTCCACACCTGCATTTCTTGCGAAACGCTCGTAGGTCTCGGTCAGCGCGAACATTTCCCGTTTAAACGGCAGGGCAATTTCGCTCTTTAAGATACCGCCGAGCGCTACTTCTTTCTCGCAGAGCACCACGCTGTGGCCTCTTCTTGCTGCAGTCCATGCCGCATACAGTCCTCCAGGGCCTCCTCCTGCGATGAGGACTTTTTTCTTCACCAGAGCCGGCTGTACTTCATCGCCCTCCATCTCTCTTCCGATCAGCGGATTGACGGTGCATCGTCTCGTGCCGGTTGCCGCACGCTCTGCCATACAGGTGAAGCACCGCAGGCAGTGCACGATATCTTCGGAACGGTTTTCCATGACTTTGCGCGGCAGGAATGGATCTGCGAGAAGGGCTCTTGCCATGTAAACAACATCGGCTTTTCCGGATGCGATGATCTCTTCCATCTGCGCCGGATCATTCAGACCGCCGATCGTTGCGACCGGAATGGAAACGTGTTTTTTGATCTCGGCTGCGAGGTAAACGTTGCATCCGTGGTCTTTGAACATCGACGGATGCGTATCGCCGAAGCCTCTCTGATACGTTCCGGCGGAAACGTGAAGCAGATCGATGCGGGACTCCAATGTCTGTGCGATGCGGACACCTTCTTCCAGATCATAGCCGCCCTCGAACAGCTCGGAACCGCTGAAACGGAACTCGATCGGGAACATCGGGCCGACAGCGGCGCGGACGGCATCGAGTACCTGACAGGCAAAGCGGCAGCGGTTTTCCAGGCTTCCGCCGTACTCATCGGTTCTGTGGTTGAAATACGGGGAGAGGAACTGGTTGATCAGCCAGCCGTGGCCGCCGTGGATCATGATCATCTCGAAACCGGCGCGTTTGGCAAGGCCTGCTACCGTTCCGTATGCCTGTACGATCTCATCAATCTGCTCTTTCGACAGTGCGCGGACCGGTACGCCGTCCGGGCGTGTCGTGTCGGACGGGCCCCACTGGCACATTTCGTGCTGTCTCGTTTTATCGGTCATGTAAGTTCCGGCATACATACCGGAATGGGACAGCTCCAGGCTCGGCACAGCGCCGTGGCGGGAAATTGCATCGGCAGCGTACGTTGCAGATGCCAGGGAATTTAAGACTGCGGTATCCAGATGATACGCATGGGAACCATCGGTTACCGGGTGTACCATGCACTCGCTGACGGTGACAGCTGCTGCTCCGCCCTTTGCGCGAAGCTCATAGAATGCTGCGGACTTCGGTCCGATACATCCGTCGTTCGTGATATCAGTTCCGCCCATCGGTGCGGAAAACATGCGGTGCGGGAAGGTCTTTCCTGCAATGGTAATCGGGCTGCAAAGGTGTGGGTAATCGTATTTCATTTTTGCTTCCTCCTCTTTTTTAAATCTGTAAAATACCCCATTTTTTTTTATTCAAACAGCATCCCCGGAAGGAAATGCAGTTTTTTGCCAATCGTTCTGGCAATGAATCCGACCAGAAGGGCTGCTACGATGGTTCCCTCGCGGACACCGTTCAGCTCACGCGCCAGGAAGAACGAAGCGGCAGCGGCAATGACGGCCATCGAAACATCGAATGCGATTTTCGTCACACCGAACTCCGTTTCCCATCTGGCAACAACCGCGCGGACAAAGGATTCGCCCGGCAGCATGACAACATCAGCGAGCACTTCCATGTAAACACCGACGCCGAGGATCAGACATCCGATCAGAAGATAAGCAACTTTTGCCGCATACATCTGCGGATTCAGTGCGTTTAACAGAATCATACTGAAATCAATGAAAAATCCAAAGGCAATGGATACCGGGATCTGAAGAAGGGATTCCGGTTTGAAATTCTTTCCGAGAATCACAATCTGGAGAACGATCAGCAGGATGCTGAAGATGATCGTAAAGTTTCCGAGAGATAATGCAAAGTTAAGACTTAATACGTAAGGGATCGAAGAGATCGGAGACGTTCCGAGATTTGCTTTGGTGATGAGTGCAACCCCGAGGGAGTTTACAAACAGTCCCGCAAGAAAAATCAGGTAACGTTTCAGAAGGTCTTTTTTGTTGTTTGTCATAGGTGCAGTTCAAATCCTTTCCTCATAATTGTAATTCTTTGTTATCTTATCACCAACCGCAAAACATGTCAACTTTTACATGTTTTATTTTACTTATTTTTTCTGTGGATTTTCCGGTGAAGCTGTGCTATACTCAAAAACACAAAAGCAAAACGGTTTTGAAAAATTATTTGGATAAAGGAGTTTCATGCGAATGGGAACTTTGAAATATGCGATTCTCGGACTTTTGAACCGAAATGAAATGACAGGCTATGAACTGTCGAAAGAATTTGAGACAACCTTATTTGAATTCTGGAATGCAAAGCACAGCCAGATTTATCCGGAACTGAAATCACTGAACGCCGAGGGGCTGATCCAGTATCGGGTGGAAATCACGGGAAATGTGCTGGAGAAGAAGGTCTATACGATCACCGATGAAGGACGGCGCGATTTTTCGGAATGGGAAGAAACGCTCTGCCCGATCCAGACGGCATCCAAGGATGAATCCCGCCTGCGGCTCTTCTTCCTCGACGGCGCTTCGCCGGATTTTCAGCAGCGTTTTCTTGCCGACCAGCTTTCCCAGCATCAGAAGCATCTGGAACATCTGCTGGAAAACCAGAAAAAGTTTGATGAAATCCCTCCCACAGATGACCGCGCGTTTTCGGATTATCTCGTCCTGCGCGGCGCGGTGTACCGGGAAGAAGCTGCACTGCAGTGGATTCAGGAATGCATCAAACTTGGTGAGCAGCGGTCTGCGGAATTAAAAAAATAATTAAAAAATGCAGAGAACCTGTTTTTTCGGTTCTCTGCATTTTTTATAAACGTATTTATACTTATTTCTCCATTGCCTTTTTGATCGCTCCAAGCAGCTCCTCATACGTCTCATACGCCGGGATCTGCGGATAGTCGGCTTTGATCTTATCGGTCGAGCGGAACAGGAATCCTGCCTTGCTTGCCTGAATCATGCCGAGGTCATTATAGGAATCGCCGCTTGCGATCGTTTCGAATCCGATAGACTGCAGTGCTTTGACCGTGGTGAGCTTCGACTGCTCGACTCTCATCTTAAAGCCGGTGATCTCTCCGTCGTCTGCGACTTCCAGGGAGTTGCAGAACAGGGTCGGATAGCCGAGTTTTTTCATCAGCGGTGCGGCAAACTCCGTGAAGGTGTCGCTGATCAGGATCACCT
>OGUL01001899.1_pt1 | contig 15864 bp, 10 predicted proteins | sample 1553651 | NCBI WGS metagenome assembly OGUL01 (sample SAMEA2580048, study PRJEB22360) | human gut metagenome | biome: human gut; feature: human-associated habitat; material: faeces | place: Denmark | collected 2008/2010
CTGCTGCCTGATGTCAATTCGTTTTCCCGGCCTGAAACTGGTTTTGGACTATGTTCCGAAATCATTTGAGATTTTTGGATTTGAGATTACGATCTATGGTGTTCTGATCGCGGTCGGAATGATCCTCGGAATCTTTTTTGTGGTGCTGGAAGCCAGAAGAAATCATGAGGATCCGGATGGATATCTGGATCTGACTATCATAACGCTGATCGCAGGCGTGATCGGTGCAAGGCTTTTGTATGCGGCTTTTTCGTGGAGTCTGTACAAAAATGATCCGGGGCAGATCCTGAATGTACGATCCGGTGGAATGCTTTTTTATGGTGGCCTTCTGGGCGGAGTCCTGAGCGGCGCGGTTTACTGCCGGCTCCGCAAAAAGCCATTCTGGAAAATGGCAGATCTTGCCTGTATGGGAATCCTTATCGGGCAGATAATAGGAAAGTGGGGAAGTTTCTTTAACAGAGAATCGTTCGGAGAATATGCAGATAATATTTTTTCCATGCAGATTCCGCTGACTGCGGTAAGAGCAGGAGAGGTAACTACCGCAATGCGCGAAAATCTTCAGACCGCAGACGGATTATCCTGGATCATAGCGCAGCCACTGTTTTTATATGAGAGTCTCTGGTGTCTGCTTGTATTTCTGATGCTTATGATGCATCTTCGAAAAAGGGTATTTCAGGGAGAGATTTTTTTGAGATATCTGGCGGGATATGGTCTGGGGAGAGCTGTGATCCAGTGGTTCCGCACAGATAAGGTATATTTTCCGGGAACAGAAATTGATGTTTCCTTAGTGATTTCAGGTGTGCTTTTTGTCTTATGTACAGTGATCGTTACGGTGAAGCTTGTAATGGCGAGGAAGCGTGCCCGGGTACGAAAGAGAAGAATCGAAAAAGATTACCAGGCAGAAAAAGAAGCCGCAGAACAAAGAGAACAGGCAATGGAGAATCTGGAAACAGAAACTGTACAGGGAGAAAAATATGAGTCAGGAGAAAATACGTCAGAAGGAGAAGAACCTCCGCAGAGCAGCACTTCTTCAGCAGCTGCAGGAGGAACGGAAGAAACTGGACAACCAGATCCAGTCCCGGAGCGACCTTCTGAAGAATCTGGAAGCCAGTCAGAGAGTTGACCGCATTCTGGAATTATACTATCAGAACTGAAACGATTTCAGAACATAAGAAAGCACTGTCCGGCAGGAAAAGTCAGAAAGACATATCCTGCAGGACAGTGCTTTTTTATATAATACAAAAGAACTTCCGGGCAGGTGTGTGCCATGGCAATATCAGTACATTTTACGAAAATCCAGAGGGGTGGTCCCGGTGATCTTACGGAACATGGCAATAAAATGACTGGCATCGGAGAAACCGGAAGCACCGGCAACATCCTGGATCTTCATATCCGGTTTGGACAGAAGGAGCTCTCTGGCGCGGCTGATACGGTACATTGTAACATACTCATAAACAGAGCAGCCAAGGAAGCGCTGAAACAGACGGGAGAGATACTGAGGAGAAACAAAAACACTCTGGCTCAGCTCGGCGGCTGTGATGTCATTCTGGTAACTGGTTTCGATTTCTTTTATTACAGGGAGCACATATCTCTGATAAAGCGGATTATCCTGGATTTTGGGAGAGGCAGCGCAGTCCATGAAATTCATAAGAAGATTGTAACAGTCCGAGGAAAGCGATTTCATATTCGGTGTCGGCTGGTGGTATTTTCGAAGGGAATAGGAGATCAGTTTACGGATATTTAAGCCCTGCTCTTTCGGGGTGAGGATCACTTCCTGATTGTCTGTCATAGAAGGGATACTGCCTGCGAGAGTCCCGGTAAATGTGGCAAACATGGTAATCCATGAGGTGGATTCCCGGTGATAGGAGTGGGGAACCGATGGTGCGATGAGAATCCCCTCGTTTGCACCCAGGGTATATTGTTTCCCGCGGACTTCGATACGTCCGGTACCTTTTTCCGTCTGGAGATAATGGTAGTAGGGATAGCCATCCGGGCGTGATATGTTATCCTGGTTCCAGTGATTCCCAAGAGATTCAAACATAAACGGAGCACTGACGGGAGTGTTTCTGAAATAAATAGACATATTCTTCACCTGTTTCTAAATGTTATATATTTTGGTGAAACATATTATACCATAATCTTTAAGTTTATACTATAATAATGTACAGACAGAAATGAAGTAACGAAAATACAACTGTAAAACACAGTATTTCAGGAAATTCAGTCAATATTTACCGGAATACAAAAGCCGGACAGGAGGAAAACATGAAAAAATTTGATTATTCTCTGGTGAAAGATCCACAGTATTTCTGTGACGGAAGAATGGAAGCGCATTCGGACCACATGTATTATCGCAGTGAGGAAGAACGGGAAGATGAGGAAACTTCCTATCGCCACAGCCTCAACGGACTCTGGAAATTCCACTATGCAAGAAATTATGCAAGTACAGTTGCAGGATTTGAGGAGGACGCATATTCCTGCAAGGACTGGGAAGATATTTATGTACCGGCGCATATCCAGATGGAAGGATATGATGTACCACAGTATGCCAATGTCCAGTATCCATGGGAAGGTCACGAGGAACTTCACCCGGGACAGATCCCGGAGCGTTTTAACCCGGTGGGAAGCTATGTGAAATATTTCCATGTGCCGGAAAACATGAAAGGAAAAAGAGTATTTATCTCTTTCCAGGGAGCAGAAAGCGGACTGGCTTTGTGGCTCAACGGAACTTTTGTGGGATACAGTGAAGATTCTTTTACCCCTTCAGAATTTGAGCTTACAGAGTATCTGAAAGAGGGCGAGAACAAACTGGCAGCCCAGGTATTCAAATGGACAGCCAGCAGCTGGTGCGAAGACCAGGACTTTTTCCGCTTTTCCGGAATTTACAGAGATGTTTATCTTTATACCGTGCCGGAGGTCCATGTCTATGATCTTAAGATCCGTGCGATCCCGGATGAGACCCTTAAAAAAGCAAGTCTTGAGATCGTGACAAAAACCTGGGGAAAAGGAAAACTGAAACTTACACTTTCCAGAAAAGGCGAGATCCTTTTGCAGGATGAAAAAGCTCTGGACGGTGAAGATACCTGTACATGGGAAATTTTAAACCCTCTGCTCTGGAGTGCGGAAGAACCGAATCTCTATGATCTTGACATGGAAGTGTATGATGAGAACGGAATGCTCCAGGAGATCATTCCCGAAAAAGTCGGTTTCCGCCGCTTTGAGATGAAAGACGGTATTATGACCCTCAACGGCAAACGTATTGTGTTTAAGGGAGTAAACCGTCATGAATTCAGCTCCGTCACGGGAAGACACGTATCCCGGGAGGAACTGATCCAGGATATTGTGACTATGAAGCAGAATAATATCAATGCCATCCGTACCTGCCATTATCCGGATGCTTCTCCGATCTACCGCCTCTGTGATGAGTACGGCCTTTATATGATCGCGGAAAACAATCTGGAATCTCATGGTTCCTGGGATGTGGCAGAACTTACAGGAGACTACACAGATATTGTTCCTCACAACAAACCGGAATGGCTTGATATGATGCTGGACCGTGTAAATTCCATGTACCAGCGTGACAAAAATCACCCGGCAATCCTGATCTGGTCATGTGGAAATGAGTCCTTTGGTGGAAAAGATATCTTTGAGATGTCCGAATTTTATCGTAAGAATGATCCTACAAGACTTGTGCATTATGAAGGCCTTTTCCATGACAGAAGCTATAATGCAACCAGCGATATGGAAAGCCAGATGTATCCGTCTGTAGAAGCAATTAAGGAATTCCTAGCAAAAGATGACAGCAAGCCGTTTATCTGCTGCGAGTACACTCATGCAATGGGAAATTCCTGTGGCGCAATGCATAAATATACAGATCTTACTGACACAGAACCGAAATATCAGGGTGGTTTCATCTGGGATTACATTGACCAGTCCATTTATAAAAAAGACCGCTACGGAAAAGAATTCCAGGCATACGGCGGTGATTTCGGTGAGCGTCCGACGGATTATAATTTCAGTGGAAACGGTATTGCATATGGCGGTGACAGAACTCCGTCTCCGAAGATGCAGGAGGTCAAATTCAATTACCAGAATATCACTGCGGAGGTAACAGAAAATGCTGTAAAAGTTATCAACAAAAACTTGTTTGTAAATACCGATACGTTCCGCTGTGAAGTGACTCTTGCAAAGAATGGACATGTCCTTTGTACAGAGACACTGGAGACATCCGTAGAGCCGTTAAGCGAAAAAACATACGCCCTTCCTTTTGGAAAACAGCAGAGAGCGGGCGAATATACAGTGACCGTATCCTTCCTTCTCAGAGAAAAAACACTCTGGGCAGAGGCAGGACATGAGGTTGCATTTGGACAGTATGTTTACAAGGTAGAAGGAGAGGAGAAAGCTCCGGTTTCCGGTGTGGAGATCGTGAGAAGCCTTCACAACATCGGCGTTCGCGGAGAGAATTTTGAGGTGATGTTCTCCGTTCTCAATGGTGGGCTGGTTTCGTATAAATATGCAGGAAGAGAAATGATCGAGGCAATTCCGAAGCCGAATTTCTGGAGAGCACCTACAGATAATGACTGTGGAAATCAGATGCCGATGCGTTACGCACAGTGGAAGATTGCCAGCATGTACGCAAGCCACAAAGAGTTCCGCAGGGGAATGTATGGTCCGTCCAACGCCCCGGAGACAACTGTCCATGATAACAGTGTGGAGGTTGCCTTTACTTACATCATGCCGACGACACCGGTCAGCGAGTGCCGCCTTGCCTACGAAGTATTCGGAGATGGAAGGGTAAAAACTACCCTGACCTATGATCCGGTAAAAGAACTGGGGGATATGCCGGAGTTTGGTGTACTCTTTAAATTCAATGCAGATTATGACCATGTCAAGTGGTATGGACTTGGACCTGCGGAAACTTATGCAGACCGCAAACATGGCGCAAAACTTGGCATCTATGAGAATATGGTGACAGACAATCTGGCACGTTATCTGGTACCGCAGGAATGTGGCAGCAAAGAAGGCGTACGCTGGGCAAAGATCACAGACAGAAAGGGCAGGGGAATGCTCTTTGAGATGGATGAGAAAAACGGCCCGATGATGTTCTCCGCACTTCCATATACCCCTCATGAAATGGAAAATGCCATGCATCCATATGAACTTCCGGAAATCCATTATACTGTTGTCCGTGCCGCAAAGGCACAGATGGGTGTGGGAGGAGATGACAGCTGGGGTTCCTATACCCACCCGGAATATCTTCTTGACACCGATAAAAAAATGGAATTTTCTTTTGTATTCAAAGGACTTTAAATGTCATAAAAAAACAGAACATAAAGGCTGAAAAAAAGCTTCCGGAAACCATCCGGAAGCTTTTTTATTTCATAATAATGCACAGAAAATATACATGCTGAAAAAAAACCTGTGGATATTTCATGAAAAGAAAAAAAACTTGGATATGCACTTGTTTTTTCATGGTAAATAGTTTAGAATGATTACATAAGTGGTAGAAAGTGGTGAATAGTGGTAGCGAATGGGGCTGAGTGGCAGAACACACCATTTGCACCCTGGAAACACGAAGGGGAGAATCGTGTTTCACGAGAGTAGGTGGGTTTCATGTTCATGGGCGAGTATAATCATACGATCGATGCGAAGGGGCGTCTGATCATCCCATCCAGGTTCAGGGAACTCTTAGGGGAAGAGTTCGTACTGACCAGAGGGCTCGATGGTTGCCTTTCCATTTATCCGATGGATGAATGGGCTGCCTTTGAAGAGAAACTCCGAGCATTACCACTTACAAATAAAGACGCAAGAACCTTTTCACGTTTCTTTGTAGCCGGAGCTACGACATGCCAACTGGATAAGCAGGGGAGAATTCTGGTGCCGCAGACGCTGCGCCAATTCGCTGGTCTGGAGAAGGATGTGGTGCTTACGGGTAATCTGAACCGGATTGAGGTATGGAGCAAGGAGAAGTGGAGCGAGAATTGCAATTATGATGACATGGACAGCATTGCGGAGAGCATGCAGAACATTGGAATCGTCATTTGAGCATAGCGCAGGTAGAAATCCCACAGGAGACGGATATGGAATTTAAGCATAAATCTGTATTACTCGATGAGACCATTGAAGGCTTAAGGGTAAAGCCGGATGGAATCTATGTGGATGGCACTTTAGGAGGAGCGGGACACGCCACAGAGGTGTGTAAGAAACTTTCTGCCAAGGGGAGATTTATTGGCATAGATCAAGACCAGGATGCGATAATTGCTGCGAGTGAACGGCTGTCAGCCTTTAATCAGGTGACAATCATTCGCAGCAATTATTGTTACATGGCAGATGAGTTAAGATCCCGTGGCATTGAGAAAGTGGACGGGATCCTGCTGGATTTAGGAGTGTCATCTTATCAGCTGGATAACGAAGAGAGAGGTTTTTCCTATCGGTATGATTCTCCTCTGGACATGCGAATGGACAGAAGGCAGAGCCGTACAGCCGGAGATATTGTCAACGGCTATGAAGAACGGGAACTTTATCGTATTATCCGCGATTACGGCGAAGATAAATTCGCCAAGAATATAGCGAAACATATCGTGGCTGCCAGAGCGCAGGCACCGATTCAGACAACCGGGGAACTGACAGAAATCATAAGGGGAGCCATCCCCATGAAAGTACAGGCTACAGGAGGACATCCGGCCAAGAGGACTTTTCAGGCGATACGCATTGAGCTGAACAGAGAGCTTGATGTGCTCCGTGATTCTCTGGACGGAATGATCGATCTTCTGGATGACGGAGGAAGGATCTGTATCATCACATTCCATTCTCTGGAAGACAGGATCGTAAAAACGATTTTCCGCAAAAATGAAAATCCATGTACCTGTCCGCCGGATTTTCCGGTTTGTGTATGCGGAAAGAAATCAAAAGGTAAAGTGATCACAAGGAAACCGATCCTTCCTAGTGAACAGGAGATGGAGGAGAATCCGAGATCAAAAAGTGCGAAGCTTCGTATTTTTGAACGAAAGCTGTAAATGAGTTTTTAAAGATGGAAGGTAGGCAAATGGCGAAGACAGGAAGAGGGACTACAGCCAGAAGAAATCGGAATACCGTCAGGAACAGCAGAGAAATGTATGTTCAGGGAAATGCGGTAAAAAGGTTACAGGAAGTTCCTCGCAGAACTGATCTGCCCGATGTACAGGAAAGGCGTCGGCTGGCCCGGGAGAGAAATCAGAAATCCGCAGTTCCGGTAACACCTGCGAAGCAGGCGGCGAACAGGAAGATACAGCGGAACAGAGAAAAAGCGATGGCTATGAATAAAGGTTTCGTTCTGTTTCTCACTGCGGTTTCCATTGCGGTATTATTTACCTGCATCAATTATCTGCAGGTAAAATCAGAAATCACGGCGAGTATGAAAAATGTTGCAAATCTGGAATCTGAGCTTGCCCAGCTGAAGGAAGATAACGATGCATATTACAGTCAGGTTACTTCTGATGTTGATATCAGCGCGATCAAGAAAAAGGCAATCGGCGAGCTTGGGATGAAATATCCTTCTGAGGATCAGATACAGACATATGTTACCGAGGGTAACAGCTATGTAAGACAGTATCAGGATGTGGATACGCACAAGTAACAGATGTACAGTTTTTTGAGCAGGTGATCGATTGAGTACAAGAAGGCGCAGGCCGGTAAAAAAAATTAATAAGAATATGAAAAAAAAGCTGGCAGTACTATTTTCTTTAGTGGTGTTGGCTTTAGTTGGTTTGGTGGCAAGAATTACCTATATTAATGCCACAAGCGGAAGCAAATACAGAAAACAGGTGCTGAGCCAGGCACAGCAGAAATATGAAAATCAGACACTCCCCGCCAAAAGGGGAGATATTTATGACCGGAATGGAAATATTCTGGCAACAAGTAATAAAGTTTATAATGTGATTCTTGACTGTCTGGAAGTTAACAAGGATGAAGATTCCGTGGAGCCGACCATCAAGGCTCTGGTGGAAGTGCTGGGTCTGGATGAGGACGAGATGCGTAAACTTCTCGACGATGACAGCACAAAGAGCAGTCAGTATCAGATCGTTAAGAAACAGATCTCCATGGATGATAAGAAAGCCTTTGAGAGCTATGAGAATCCGGGGGATGACATTGAGCTGAGCGCCGCTCAGAAGAAAGAGCGTTCCAAGGTCACAGGAGTATGGTTTGAGGAGGATTACTTAAGATCTTATCCGTTCAACGAAACAGCCTGTGACACCATTGGTTTTACACTTTCCAGAGATGTGGCAGATGCAGGTCTGGAGGGTTATTACAATGCAACGCTTACCGGTGTTGACGGAAGACAGTATGGATACATCAACAATAATTCTGATGTGGAGCAGACGATCATAGAGCCCACCGACGGAAAAAGCATAGAAACTTCCCTTGACCTGGGGCTTCAGCAGATTGTGGAGAAGTATGTAAATACTTTTGAAGAAAAAATGGGAGCCAAGAATGTCGGTGTCATTATCGAAGATCCAAAAACAGGAGAAATTCTGGCCATGGATGGTGGTGACCGTTATGATCTGAATAATCCGAGAGACCTTTCCAACGTTTATTCCGAGAGTGAGATTGCGGCCATGAACGATGAGGAAACCGTAGATGCTCTGAACGGAATGTGGAGTAATTTCTGTGTGACAAACGCATACGAACCGGGATCAGTAGTAAAGCCCATTGTTATGAGTTCTGCTCTTGAGATGGGAGCCATTTCCGAGACAGATAATTTTGTCTGTGACGGAGGACAGTCCTTTGGTGCGGAAGGAGCTACGACATTTATTAAATGCGCGGTATGGCCCGATGCCCATGGAACAGAAGCACTTTCCGATGTTATTGCCAATTCCTGTAACGATGGTATGATGCAGATCGCGGCGAAAATGGGAAAAGATAATTTCCTCAAAACGCAGAGTACGTTCAACTTCGGAACAAGAACCGGTATTGACCTTCCGAATGAGGGAAGCGGTGTAATCCACACCAGCGAGACCATGGGAGAGACAGAGCTTGCATGTTCCGCATTTGGACAGGGATATACGCTGACGATGATCCAGGAGATCAACGCCATGTGTTCCGTTATCAATGGTGGATATTATTATCAGCCACATCTGGTAACCAGGATCAAAGACAGCAGTGGTGGAATTGTGAAGACGATTTCTCCGACTCTGATGAAACAGACCATTTCCGAGAAGATATCCGCAGATATCCGCTCCTATATGGCAGCCAGTGTAGATCACGGTACCAGCCGTACTTCTAAGGTTCAGGGCTACAGTTCCGGTGGTAAAACCGGTACAGCCGAGAAGCTTCCGCGAGGCAATGGCAAATATCTGGTATCTTTTATCGGCTTCGCGCCGGTGGATGATCCGGCTCTTGTGATTTACGTAGTTGTAGATGAGCCGAATGTAGAGGATCAGGCAAGCAGTACTTATGCACAGTATATTGCCCAGGGAATCCTTTCCGAAGCGCTTCCGTATCTGAATGTGCAGCCGGATGAGGCTGAGGACGGCGAAGTTCCGACTACAGAACTGTGGGATATCTTTAAAGGAATCAGCGATTCCGCAACAGGATCTGCCGCAGACGGACAGAAAGAAGCAATCTCCGATGAGAACGTTCCAAGCCCGCCGGAAGATGATTCTGAGGACGAAGATACAGAAGATAACAATGATATGCAAAGTGATGGCCTTACAAATGAAGAGGCAGGCCTGGAATAAGATTTCGAATACCCTCTCAGGGAAACGTCATATATTACAATGACAATCTCTGAGGGGGATTTTTTTATGATCCGGACCATGGTTTACCACAGGAAAAAAATCTGGGTGGTTTTTATGATCTGTGCGGTGCTTCTCCTGGGACTTGTGGGGAGGCTTCTGTACCTTATGGGAGCGCAGTCTGAATATTATTCAAAAAAAGCAGATGATCTTCATGAACGGGAACGTGATATCAAAGCGGCCAGGGGGAAAATTCTGGATATCAATGGAACTATTCTGGCAGATAACCGGACAGTCTGTACAGTATCCGTGATACACAGCCAGATTAAAGATCCGGAAAAAGTGATTCAGGTACTTGCCAGAGAGTTATCCATGGATGAAGAAATCATCCGGAAAAAAGTAGAAAAAATTTCTTCTATTGAAAGAATTCGAACAAATGTGGAAAAAACAACCGGAGATGCGATTCGTGAATATGCCCTTGCAGGTGTAAAAGTGGACGAAGATTACAAAAGATATTATCCCTGTGGTTCCCTTGCTTCCAAAGTGCTGGGATTTACAGGGGGTGACAACCAGGGGATCATTGGCCTTGAGGTGAAATATGATGAGATCCTGAAAGGTGAGCCCGGGAAAATTCTCACAGTTACCGATGCACGTGGAGTGGAGATCGACGGGACAGGAGAACGGCGAAAGGAGCCAGTGGCGGGAAATACACTGCGGACCAGTCTGGATGTTAACATCCAGAAATATGTACAGCAGGCGGCTCTGAAAGTGATGGAGGAAAAACAGGCGGAGCGGGTCTCCATTCTTCTTATGAATCCTCGGAATGGGGAAATCTATGCCTGTGTCAATGTTCCGGAATTTGACCTGAATGATCCGTTTACTTTGAATACAGAAGAAACAGCAGCAGATGGAAAAAAGAAGCAGGATCTTCTGAACCAGATGTGGAGAAATCCCTGTCTGAATGATACTTATGAACCAGGATCTACTTTCAAGATCATTACCATGGCAGCGGGACTGGAAGAAGGGGTTGTGTCAACCGAAGATCGTTTTTTCTGCCCGGGGTATAAAGTGGTGGAGGACCGGAGGATTCACTGTGCAAAAAGAACCGGACATGGTGCACAGAACTTTGTAGAGGGTGCACAGAACTCCTGCAACCCGGTGTTTATTGAGGTGGGACTGCGGCTGGGAGTAGATAATTATTATAAATACTTTAAACAGTTCGGACTTTTGAAAAAAACAGGAATTGATCTTCCGGGAGAAGCTGGAACGATCATGCATAACCCGAAAAATATGGGAGAGGTGGAACTTGCCACCGTATCCTTTGGCCAGTCGTTTCAGATCACGCCGATCCAGCTGGCAACAACGGTCAGTGCGATCATCAATGGCGGAAACCGGATCACTCCTCATTTTGGGATCAGTGTGGAAAGCGCAGACGGAACAGAAGTGCAGACACTGGAATATCCGGTGGAAACGGGGATCGTGTCCAAAGAAACTTCACGGACAGTACGGACGATTCTGGAAACGGTAGTTTCAGAAGGTTCCGGGAAAAACGCCGGGATCGAAGGTTTCTCCATCGGGGGAAAAACAGCTACCTCTCAGACTCTGCCCAGAGGTTCCGGCAGATACATTTCTTCATTCCTGGGATTTGCACCGGCAGAAGACCCGAAAGTTCTGGCCTTGTGCATTATCCATAATCCTCAGGGCATGTATTATGGCGGAATCATTGCCGCACCGGTAGTAAGAAGTATTTTTGAAAATGTGTTGCCCTATCTTGGAATTGCGAAGACCGTCACGCAGACTCCATCCGGGGAAAACCGGGCAGATGGGGTTGATTAATGAAAGGAAAAGCCTTATACTGTTGAAGAAGTATAAAAAAACGAAAGAATTAGAGGTGTGAGGATGGAGTTTCATGTTGTGATCCCTGTGCTGATCTCATTTGCGATCAGCCTTGTATTAGGACCGATTGTTATCCCTTTTTTAAGAAGACTTAAAATGGGACAGACAGAGAGAGAGCTGGGCGTGCAGTCCCACCTGAAAAAGAACGGTACCCCGACCATGGGCGGAGTGATCTTTCTCATTGCGACAACTGTGACATCACTGTTTTATATCAGAGATTATCCGATGATCATCCCGGTACTTTTCCTGACCCTGGGATTTGGACTGATCGGATTTCTGGATGATTATCTGAAAGTAGTCCTGAAACGTTCAGATGGTCTTCTGCCATGGCAGAAAATGGCACTGCAGATTGTTGTGACAGCTGTATTTGCTTTTTATCTTGTAAATTATTCCAACGTATCCCTGACTATGAAGATCCCGTTCTGGAGCGGACATTATCTGAATCTGGGATGGTTTGCGGTTCCGGTACTGTTTTTTGCGGTTATCGGTACAGTAAACGGAGTAAACTTTACCGACGGACTTGACGGACTGGCTTCCAGTGTTACCCTGATTGTTGCAGTATTTTTTACTGTTGTTTCCCTTGGAATGAACAGTGGTGTGGAGCCGATTACCTGTGCGGTTGTAGGCAGCCTTATGGGCTTCCTTCTGTTTAATGTATATCCGGCCAAGGTATTTATGGGAGACACCGGTTCTCTGGCACTGGGCGGTTTTGTGGCTGGTGTGGCTTATGCCATGCAGATGCCGCTGTTTATTATCCTGGTGGGACTGATCTACCTTATTGAGGTACTGTCCGTTATGATCCAGGTATCCTATTTCAAGGCAACACACGGAAAAAGAATTTTCAAGATGGCGCCTATCCATCATCATTTTGAGCTTTGCGGGTGGTCCGAGACACGGGTCGTTGCAGTGTTCTCTGTTGTAACTGCCATTATGTGCCTGATCGCTCTCCTGGCATTATAAGGAGGAACAGAAAAATGGATTTAAAAGGAAAAAAAGTTCTCGTTTTCGGAGCCGGAAAAAGTGGCATTGGTGCCGCTGACCTGCTTGGAAGTGTAGGAGCACAGCCGATAATCTATGACGGAAATGAAAACCTTGATAAAGAAGCGGTTTTACATAAAACAAACGGAACATACACCCCGGAGATCTGGGCCGGTGCTTTTCCGGAAGGAGAGATGGAAAGTCTTGATCTCGTAGTGTTAAGCCCGGGAGTTCCAACAGATCTTCCACTGGTAAAGAGCTTCTACGAAAAAGGCCTTCCGGTATGGAGTGAGGTAGAACTTGCCTACCGTACAGGAAAAGGCGAGGTTCTTGCAATTACAGGAACCAACGGCAAGACAACAACAACAGCTCTCCTTGGAAAGATTATGGGAGATGCCCGTGAATCTGTATTTGTTGTAGGAAATATCGGAACTGCATATACATCAAAATCACTGGAGATGCGTGAGGATTCTGTAACCGTTGCGGAGATCAGCAGCTTCCAGCTGGAGACTATCGAGCAGTTCCGCCCGAAGGTCAGTGCGATCCTCAACATTACAGAAGATCATCTGAACCGTCATCATACCATGGAAGAATACATCCGTGTAAAAGAGCTGATTACCAAGAATCAGGGACCAGAAGATGTATGTGTCCTGAATTATGAGGATGAAGTCCTCCGTAAATTCGGTGAGAACATCGTTCCGAAGGTGGTATATTTTTCAAGCCTGCGTAAACTGGATCAGGGTATCTATCTGGACGGAGATCAGATCATTCTGAAAACAGAAAAAGAAGAGATCCCGATCGTAAAGACAGGAGAACTTAAGATCCTTGGCCGTCATAATCACGAGAATGTAATGGCTGCAGCAGCCATGGCATATTATGCGGGAGTTTCTGTGGAAAGCATCCACAAGAGCGTATGCGAGTTTGTGGCAGTTCCTCACAGAATCGAGTATGTAACAGAGAAGAACGGCGTTGCCTATTACAACGATTCCAAGGGAACCAACCCGGATGCAGCCATCAAGGGAATTCAGGCTATGAACCGTCCGACTCTTCTGATCGGCGGTGGCTATGACAAGGAATCCAGCTATGACGAGTGGATAGAATCCTTCGATGGAAAAGTCCGTTATCTTGTTCTCATTGGCCAGACAAAAGAAAAGATCAAAGCAGCGGCAGAACGTCTTGGATTTACAGACATCATCCTCTGTGAGGATCTGAAAGAAGCAGTTCAGATTTGTGCGGAAAAAGCAAATCCAGGAGATGCGGTTCTTCTTTCACCGGCCTGTGCAAGCTGGGGACAGTTTGATAACTACGAACAGCGTGGCGACATGTTCAAGGAATATGTGAAAGCACTGTAATAATCCGAAAAATACATACATAAGCTGAAATAAAGACCACTGTGGAGGCCACAGCATGAAGGCAGAACAGAAACAGACCGGAAAGACTGATACCGTTCTCTGGGTTCTGGTTCTGATCCTTGTTGTGTTTGGCCTGGGGGCGCTTTTTTCGGCAAGCGAATATAATGGCAGAGTGCGTTTTCACGACTCTGCCTATTATTTTAAGAAGCAGCTCTTTGCCACGGCACTGGGGCTGCTTGTTATGTATCTGGCATCAAGGGTGGATTACCGCATTCCTGTGAAGCTGGCACCGGGCGCATATATTCTTTCACTTTTTCTCTCTACGGCAGTGCTGCTTTTCGGACAGGAGATTAACGGGTCGAAGCGGTGGCTGAACCTTGGGCCGCTGTCATTTCAGCCATCGGAGTATTCCAAGGTTGCGGTAATCCTTTTTCTCGTATGGCAGATCAGCCGGACAAAAAGCAAGACAACGGGGTTCTGGTTTATGTGCAGGACGATGATGACCCTGCTCCCGGTAGTTGGCCTGGTAGGTTCCAATAATTTAAGTACGGCGGTGATCATTCTAGGAATCGGTGTGATGCTGATCTTTGTGGCCAATCCCAGATATCTGCAGTTTCTGGCTCTGGGAAGTGCAGGAGTTGGATTTATTGCGGTTTTTCTTGCTGCGGAAAGTTACCGCCTGGAGCGTCTGGCGATTTGGAGGGATCCGGAAAAATATGAAAAAGGATTTCAGACCATACAGGGTCTGTATGCCATAGGAAGCGGAGGGATTTTTGGCAAAGGTTTCGGGAACAGTCTGCAGAAGCTGGGATTTGTACCGGAAGCCCAGAATGATATGATTTTTTCCATTGTGTGTGAAGAGACGGGAATTCTGGGGGCTTTTCTGGTACTTTTTCTGTTTGGGCTTCTGATCTGGAGGCTTTGTATGCTGGCACTGAACTGCCGGGATCTTAAGGGGACACTTCTATGCGCCGGAATCATGGCACATATGTCGATCCAGGTAGTCCTGAATGTTGCGGTTGTAACAAATACGATTCCCAATACCGGGATCACGCTGCCCTTTGTAAGTTATGGCGGAACTTCCGTTGTTTTTCTTCTGGGGGAGATGGGGCTGGCTTTAAGTGTCAGCAGTCACAGACATGGAAGAATCACATAGAATAAAAAGTAAGAGGCCCTTTTAGGAGTGGAAGACTTGAATGAGATCGATGAGATCGTCGTAACCGGAGGCAGGCCGCTGCATGGGACTGTGCGGATCCAGGGGTCAAAAAATACGGCACTTCCGGTTATGGCGGCGGCCCTTTTAAGCTCCGGGACCAGTGTACTGCGGGAGTGTCCGAAGATCACAGATGTATTTTTGATGGAAAAAATCCTCCGGGAGCTGGGCGCGGAAACCTGGTGGGAGGATCATGACCTTTATCTGGACTGCAGTCATGCGGACGGTACCGTGATACCGGAATATTTTTCCGGAAAAATGCGTTCTTCTGTGATTCTGCTGGGGGCAATGCTTGGACGGAATGGGAAAGCACGGACCGGTTATCCGGGCGGATGTGTCATTGGCAAACGTCCGGTGAATCTTCATATACAGGTTTTACAGAAGCTTGGTGCCAGAATCGTGGAAAACGGGAATGAGATTCAGGCAACCTGTGGAAAACTGAAAGGAGCGGAAGTGATTTTTCCCAAAAGCAGCGTGGGAGCCACAGAACAGGGAATTCTGGCAGCCGTTCTTGCAGAGGGAAAAACCGTTTTTACGGGATGTGCCCGCGAACCGGAAATTACCTGGCTGTGTCAGTATCTGACAGGGATGGGGGCAAAGATTGAAATTCTGGAAAATGGAAGTATCTGTATCGAAGGTGTAAAGAAACTGCATCCCGGCAGCGGGACGATTCCCCCGGACCGTATTGTTGCCGGAACCTATCTTATGGCAG